>Ga0105046_10001376_pt1 | contig 37311 bp, 28 predicted proteins | sample MAT03_FD_78385 | JGI IMG/M metagenome (GOLD analysis project Ga0105046, IMG submission 78385) | Freshwater microbial communities from Lake Fryxell liftoff mats and glacier meltwater in Antarctica - MAT-03 (megahit assembly) | ecosystem: Environmental > Aquatic > Freshwater > Ice > Liftoff... | reverse complement strand
TGGCGAAGTCTCTTCCGCCTTCTCTTCGCCCTTCGGGCTCGCCACCGGGCTTACCAACTCGACGTCCATCGCTTCGGCAAAAGGCACGTTCCCGTCCGAACCGTACGCCGTGTCGGCCAGCATGCTCTCGGGCAACAACTCCTCCTCCTGCAATTGTTCGACCATCGGCTTCAGCGCGTTCGCATCGTGCTAGAATTGATACAGAGCCGCGCAGGCAGCGCAGCGGAGTAAGAGGTTTAGCGTCTCGCGGGTTCATCCGCTTTGCTCCGCTGCCTGCGCGGCTCTGATGGAATTTTGTCGGGAACGTCATCTTTTAGTTATTTTGGCGATCGCATGGAAAAACAAATCACCCATTCATCGCATGGTCACATCTTGACCAACGCGAACGTCTGGTCGCCGGATGGGCAGCGAATTGTCTACGATGTGCGATCCGATCTAGCCGGTGAAAAATTCGACGGCAATCGAATCGAAACGGTCGACGTCGACACTGGCGCGATTCGTGTTCTCTATGAATCAGCGCGAGGCGCGCACTGTGGCGTTGCCACATATCTTCCAATCATCAATCGTGTCGTGTTTATCCTGGGCCCTGAGGATCCGACACCTCACTTTACCTACGGCCCTGCCCGGCGACGCGGCGTGATGGTGGACGAATCTACGCCCGGTGTGGCCATCGGTCTCGATGCCCGCAATCTTTTGCCGCCGTTCACGACGGGAGCACTTCGCGGCGGGTCACACGTTCACATGTCCTCAGCCGACGGCTCTCGCATTAGCTTCACATACGAAGATCACATTCTTCCCACCAGCCATGGCGAACTGAATCAACGCAACGTCGGCGTAAGCGTTCTCGAGTCTTTGGTCGCCGTGCCGCGACATCCTCGCAATCACGATGGATCGGCATTTAGCGTGCTGGTGACTCGAACCACAGATCGACCTCGTGTGGGCACGGAAGAAATTTCGAAGGCTTTCGAAGACGCTTGGATTGGCACGAACGGCTACCTGAGAGACGATGGCACCCGCCAACGCTGGGCCATTGCCTTTCAAGGTCTCGTCGCGGCCGCTCACAACACCGCGGTTGCCGAAGTGTTCATCGTCGATCTTCCGGGGAATCTCACACAGCCATCGGATGGCCCATTGCAAGGGACGCTCACAACTCGGCCCCGCCCGCCGCTGGGTTGCATTCAACGTCGGCTAACATTTACAGAAGGGCGCAAATTCCCCGGCATTCGAGGCCCACGGCACTGGCTTCGTTCATCACCCGACGGGAGTGCCATCGCGTTCTTGATGCGAGACGATGCTGGGTTGGCGCAACTCTGGACCGTATCGCCGAACGGCGGGCCTTCCAGGCAGATCACAATGGGCCACGAGAGTATTTCATCCGCATTCACCTGGAGATCCGACGGTTCCAGTCTTGCCTGTGTAATTGGCCAATGTGTCTGTATCGTCGATGCCATCAACGGGAGCATGACTCGGCTTACAGAGCCGTGTTCCCCTGAAGAAGCCCCGCGTCCGGAAGCCTGTGTGTTCTCGCCGGACGGCCGGCACGTCGCATTTGTGCGTCGGGTCGCGCACGAGAATCAGATTTTTATTTGTGACGCGCCGTCGTGAATTGACTCTCGCACACGGATGCTCGATGATACCCCCTTCGCACACATGGCAAGGATCGCACCATGGCCGAACCAGCGACGCTGCAATTCCTGGGGGCTGCGGGAATAGTCACCGGATCGAAGTACCTGGTGCGACATCGCGGCCAGCAGATTCTGCTCGATTGCGGCATCTTCCAGGGTTTGAAAGAACTTCGCCTACGAAACTGGCTGAAGCCCGAATTCAATCCGCGTGAAGTGGCGGCCGTCGTTCTGAGCCATGCCCACATCGATCACACCGGATATCTGCCTCTGCTAGTGAAACAGGGATTTCGCGGCAAAATTCATTGCACGGCCGCGACCGAGGATCTGCTCGAAATCCTTCTGCCTGATTCAGCCCGACTTCAGGAAGAAGATGCGGAACGTGCCAATCGCGATGGCTACACCAAGCATCAACCAGCGAAACCACTGTTCGACTTGAGGGATGTGAAGGACGCCCTGAAACTGATCGACACGCACCCGTTTGCCAAGCAATTTCAGGTCGTGGGGGACATGCGGGCCACTTACCGGCCGGTCGGGCACATCTTGGGTGCCGCGTCGATCGATCTGGAAATTGGCAAACGCGATCCAGTCCGACTCGTGTTCTCAGGCGATCTGGGCCGCTATTCCAGCCCGATTCTTCGCGATCCGGAACCTGTGCCCGAGGCGGACGTCTTGCTGGTTGAATCGACGTATGGCGATCGACTGCACCCTCCGGACCCAATCGATGAACTCGCAAACGTCATCAACGCCGGTGTCGCTCGCGGTGGGGCAATCATCGTGCCGGCTTTTGCCCTGGGCCGCACTCAGGAGATGCTCTGGTATCTTCGGAAGTTGGAGGACGAGGATCGAATTCCGATCTTGCCTGTGTACATTGACAGCCCGATGGCACTCGAAGTGACCGAGATTTATTCTCGCCACATTCGCGAGCACAATGTGCCGCTCACGCAACTTCAGGCCGAGACCGGCTGTGCCATCCAGACGCGTAGCCAGATGATGATTCACACGGTGGATGAATCGAAAATGCTGAATACGATTGATGGTCCGATGATTGTGATCGCGGGCAGCGGCATGGCAACGGGCGGACGCGTGCTCCATCATCTGGCCCGAAGGCTGGCCGATCAACGAACAACCATTCTGTTGCCGGGCTATCAGGCCGAAGGCACGCGGGGCCGGCAACTAGAGGATGGATTGAAATTCGTGAAGATCCACGGCCGGGATATTCCAGTGAACGCCACGATTCACCGACTTCATGGACTTTCCGCGCACGGCGACCAAGGCGAGATTCTTCGTTGGCTTTCTGGCTTTCAACGACCGCCGGCCGCGTGCTATGTCGTTCACGGCGAACCGGCGGCGGCTGAGGCCTTGACGCGAGCCATTGAGGCCGAATTCGAGTGGACCGCTCGGCCCGCAAAGCACGGCGAAATTGTGACGATCGAAAAGAACCCGGAATGGCCCTCGTAACTCTCACGGAGCACTTCATGCGGCGATCCATCACCATTGGCTTATGCGTTGCCATCGTCCTGGGAGCGGTTGCGCTCGGCCAGAAGGACAGCACTCCGAAGGCCGAGCCAGCCTCCAAAGAGTTGTCTAAGGCTCCCAAATTCTGGAAAGGAAATCTGCATACGCATACGCTCTGGAGTGATGGCGACGACTACCCGGAGATGGTGGCCGACTGGTACAAATCGCACGGCTACGATTTTCTGTCGCTGACCGATCACAATGTTCTATCCGACGCGGAACGCTGGGTTGATGTGACTCCGAAGGTTGAGAAGGGCCTTCAAAAATATGTCAATCGTTTTGGCAGTGAGTGGGTTGAACGACGCGACGAGAAGGAAAAGAAGCAGGTTCGATTGAAACCACTTCGCGAATTTCGCAGCTTTCTGGAAGAGCCTGGCAAGTTCCTGATGATTCCGGGCGAGGAAATCTCATCGTCCTATGCAAAGTTGCCTGTGCATATGAACGGCATCAACCTTCGCGATGTGATTCCCGCAGCCAAGGGCAACAACGTCGCCGAAACAATCGATGTGAACGTTCGCGGAGTTTCCGCCCAGCGCAAGAAGACCGGCTGGAAGATGCTGGCGATTCTCAATCATCCGAATTTCGGTTGGGGTGTCCGGGCCGAGGACATGCTGATGTCCGAGGAGTTAAAGTTCTTCGAGATTTTTAACGGCCACCCGGGCGTGCGGAACTACGGCGATCCGACTCATGCGAGTTGCGAACGGATCTGGGACATTGTACTCACGCTGCGACTTGCAAAATACAAGTTGCCGATCATCCACGGCGTCGCCACGGACGATGCGCACGGCTACCACGAATTTGGCGTGGGCAAGGTCAATCCGGGACGAGGATGGGTGATGGTGCGTTCGCAACACCTCTCCGCAGAGTCGATCGTTCGCGGCATGGAGGCCGGAGATTTCTATGCATCCTCGGGCGTCACGCTCGATGATTTTGGCCGAAAGGACAATGAACTGTCAATCAAGATTCGCGCCGAAGCGGGGGTCACTTACAAGACGCAGTTCGTCGCCACCATGCGAGACGTGTCGCTCGATTCGAAGCCCCATCTCGACAAGGATGGCAAGGAACTGGAAGTCACACGGCTTTACAGCGACGAAGTCGGCAAGGTCGTAAGTGAAGTCGAAGGATTGAATCCCAAGTTCACGTTCACTGGGAAAGAACTGTACGTGAGAGCCAATGTCGTTTCGAGCAAGCCGCATCCGAATCCGTATCAGAAGGGGGATGTGGAGTGTGCGTGGACGCAACCTACTGTTCCGTAAACTCCGAAAGCCCACGGACGGCCGTCCGTGGGCTTTCGGGAGTCGAATTCCTAAACTCTCCTAGCCTGCCTACCAAGCTCTTTATCCACCGGGTTCATCGCAATGAAGCTCTCCCGCTTAGCATTGTTCGTTTGCTTGACCGCCCTGCCTGTGCAGGCTGCCGATCCGCTTGAACTCAAGAAGGGCGATCACATCGGCATCATCGGCAATACTCTTGCCGACCGCATGCAGCACGATGGCTGGCTCGAAGCCTATTTGCACACCCGCTACCCGAAGCACGACCTCGTCATCCGCAATCTCGGCTTTTCCGGCGACGAATTGACCCAGCGGCTCCGCTCGGCCAACTTCGGCAGCCCCGACGAATGGCTCACTCGCGTTCAGGCCAACGTGGTGTTCGCGTTCTTCGGCTACAACGAATCGTTCGCCGGTGCAGCAGGCGTCGAGAAATTCAAGAAGGACCTCGAAGCCTTCATCAAGCACACGCGCTCGCAGAAGTACGACGGCCAGAATCCGACGCGTCTGGTACTCTTCTCGCCCATTGCGAATGAAAATCTCAAGACTGCTAATCTTCCCGATGGAGCTGAAAACAACAAACGCCTCGCCCTGTTCTCGGCCGCAATGGCCGAGGTTGCGAAGGCCAACGACGTTCCCTTTGTCGATCTTTTCAAGCCAACGCAATCGCTCTACGCCAAGGCTGTCGAGCCGCTTTCGATCAATGGCATTCACCTCACGGGCAAAGGCAACGAATTAGTCGCTCAGGAAATCGATCGGGCACTGTTCGCCGGTGAAGTCGACCGCCCGACTGCGACGCTCGAAGCGGTTCGCAAGGCCATTCAAGACAAGAATCTCCACTGGTTCAATCGTTATCGCACGACGGATGGCTACTCGATCTACGGTGGTCGAGCCAACCTCGCCTTCGTCGGCGGGCAGACCAATCGAGTTGTCGCTCAACGGGAGTTGGAAATTCTCGATGCCATGACGGCAAATCGAGACAAGAAAGTGTGGGCGACAGCCATGGGCCAGGTTCACAAAGTCGATGATAGCAACACACCTGATTTCATTCCCGTCACGTCCAATAAGCCCGGGCCACTTGCGGATGGCAAGCACATTTTTCTCTCTGGTGAGGAATCTTTGAAGAGAATGACCGTTGCGAAGGGACTAAAGGTCAACGTTTTCGCAACCGAGAAGGAGTTTCCGGAATTGATTGCCCCCGTGCAAATGACCTGGGACACGAAAGGGCGGTTGTGGGTCGCAACTTGGCCGACGTATCCACACTGGACGCCCAAGAAGCCGATGAACGACAAGCTGCTCATCTTCGAAGACACCGACGGTGACGGCAAAGCCGACAAGATGACGGTATTTGCCGATAATTTGCATAACCCGACCGGCTTCGAGTTCTACAACGGCGGCGTGATCGTCGCACATTCGCCTGACGTCATCTTCTTGAAGGACACGAACGGCGATGACAAGGCCGACCAACGAACAACGCTCATCAGCGGCATCGATTCCGCCGACACACATCACACCGCGAACAGTTTCACGCTCGATCCGGGCGGGGCTTTGTATTTCCAGGAAGGTACATTTCATCAGTCTCAGGTGGAAACGCCTTATGGCCCGCCGGTGCGTCTGTCGAACGCCGGCGTTTTCCGGTACGAACCTCGCACGCAGAAGTTTGAAGTATACGTCTCTTACGGCTTCGCCAATCCGCACGGGCATATCTTCGACAAGTGGGGCCAAGATATCGTCGTCGATGGCACCGGGGCCAACCCTTACCACGGGGCATTATTCTCCGGACACCTCGATTATCCCAATAAGCACAATCGCCCGCCGCAGGTGTATCAACAGCGAACGCGTCCGTGTGCGGCCATCGAATACCTGTCGAGCAGCCATTTCCCCGACGAAATGAATGGCAATCTGATTCTCGCCAACGTGATCGGCTTCCAGGGCCTGCTGAATTACAAGATTTCTGAGAAAGGTGCGAGCTTAACAGGTACGGAAATGCAACCGCTACTTTTCTCCAGCGATCCGAACTTCCGTCCGTCCGATTTGAAGGTCGGTCCCGATGGTGCCCTGTACTTTACCGACTGGCACAACCCAATCATCGGCCACATGCAACACAACCTTCGCGATCCGAATCGCGATCACGAGCATGGCCGAATTTACCGCGTGACGGCCGAGCAACGGCCACTGCTGAAACCCGCTAAAATTGCGGGCGAACCGATCGAGAAACTGCTTGAACTTCTGAAATCCCCCGAGGATCGCGTCCGTTATTTGACCCGCATCGAGTTGAGCGGCCGCAAGAGCGAAGAGGTCATCGCGGCCACGAACAAGTGGATTGGAGCGATGGATCATCTCACGAAGGACTACGAATATCTTCTCACCGAAGCCCTGTGGGTGTATCAACAGCACAACGTGGTTGACGTTGATCTTCTGAAACGCGTGCTGAAAGCGCATGATTCTCGTGCCCGTGCTGCGGGCGCTCGAGTGTTATGTTATTGGCGTGACCGAGTGCCCGGTGCGCTGGACATTTTCAAGACGCTTGCTGCCGATGGCGCACCTCGTGTACGGCTCGAAGCCGTCCGTGCAGCGAGTTTCTTCACGGTAGCTGAAGCCGTGGAAATCCCGCTGATTGCCGAGAGTCTGCCGATGGACGAGTACATCACGTTTGTCCGCGGCGAGACCATGCGAGCGCTCGATCCGCACGTCAAGAAAGCCATCGCGTCCGGCAAGCCGATCGATTTCACGACGGCTGCCGGCTCACGCTTCTTTCTTCGCAATGTCGGCACCGACGACTTGCTCAAGCTGAAACGCACGTCCGGCGTTTACCTGGAATTGCTTTTCCGGACGGGTGTCCGCGACGAGTTCCGCCGAGAAGCTCTGACTGGGCTCGCGGCAGCCAACAAGAAGAGCGAACTCAAGGTCCTGCTCGATGCCATTCGTGAACACGACAGCCAGCAGAATACCAACGAAGCCGTCGCCTTCGATCTCGTGCGGCTGCTGACGGAACGGGCCGCTCAGTTGCCGGAGGTTCGTGCCGATTTGGAATTACTGGCACTCACCGCCCGAACGCCGATCACGAGGCAACTTGGCTACGCCTCGCTAATCGCCGCCGACGGCACGCCCGACAAGGCGTGGGCTCTCGCAATCAAGACAACCAATTCACTGAAGGACTTAGTGAATGCCATGCCGCTCATTCGCGACATCGGGCAAAAGCTGGCCCTTTATCCGCGAATCGTTCCGCTTCTCGATGGCTTGCCCCGCGAGTTGGCCTCGTCTCTGCCGAAGGCCTCTGGATCGATCGGACGCTTCGTCCGGATCGAACTTCCAGGAAAACAGCGAACGCTGACACTTGCAGAGGTCGAGATTTATAGCGACGGTCGAAACGTCGCCCGCAAGGGCAAGGCGACCCAATCAAGTGTTGGTGCCGGCGGAGTAGCAAGCCGAGCGATCGATGGCAACAAAAGCGGCGCTTACAACGACAATGGCGCGACTCATTCCAAGGAAGGCGAAGATGGACCCTGGTGGGAAGTTGATCTCGGGGGGGAGTACCCGATCGAGTTGATCGAAATTTACAACCGTACCGATGGCAACCTTGGCACACGTTTGAACAACTTTACGCTCAAAATTCTGAACGCCAAGGGAGACACGGTCTTCGAGAAAACCAAGAACCCGACGCCCCAGGTGCTGGCCCGATTCGCTTTAGGGAGCGAATCGCCAGAACGTGTGATTCGCCGGGCGGCCATGACCGGCCTGACAAGTGTTCGCGGCAAGGAGTCCGCCACGTTCCTCGCGATTGCCAAGTTCGTGAAGGACGATGCCGAGCGACACGCGGCCGTGACGACGCTCAATCGCATTCCGGTTGTCGATTGGCCGGTCGATCAGGCCAAGCCGCTCCTCGAGAGTATCGTTGGCTACATCAAGAAGTTGCCTGTCACCGAACGAACTTCGGATGAAGCCGTGGATGCGTTACAGTTTGCCGAATCGCTCACGCGGTTGCTGCCAGCCGATCAAGGTCGTGAGGCGCGAAAGGAACTCGGTGAGATTGGCGTTCGCGTGCTGCGCGTCGGCACGCTGACCGATCAGATGCTCTTCGACAAGGATCGTCTGATTGTCCAGGCCGGCAAGCCGGTCGAGTTTTTGTTCGAGAACACGGACATCATGCCGCACAACTTCGTGATCGTGCAGCCCGGCTCGCTCGAGGAAATCGGTTTGCTCGCAGAATCTCAGGCCACCCAAGCTGGTGCGATGGAACGGGCATATGTGCCTACTTCGAACAAAGTGCTGTTGAAGAGCAAACTCCTGCAACCGCGGAATTCCGAACGGCTGGCCTACAAAGCCCCGACCACGCCCGGCATCTACCCGTATGTTTGCACTTACCCCGGCCACTGGCGACGCATGTACGGTGCCTTATATGTTGTCGCCGATCTCGAAGAGTATCTAGCAGAACCGGAAGCGTATCTCGCCAAGGCCAATCTCCCGATGAAGGACGACTTGCTCAAGTTCAACCGGCCACGAAAGGAGTGGAAGTTCGAGGAGCTGGTCAGCGAGGTGGAGAAGATGAAGAACGACCGATCCTTCGCGACCGCCAAGCAGATCTTTACCGTGGCAAGCTGCATTTCCTGTCACAAGATGGGCGGCATCGGCTTCGAAGTCGGTCAGGATCTGACCAAGCTCGATCCGAAGGTCGATAAGCCGCTCGAAATCTTGCGTCACATCCTGGAGCCGTCGCTCAAGATCGACGACAAGTATCAATCGTGGATTTTTGATCTCAAGAATGAGAAGAAGATCACCGGCATGATTTTGGAGCAGAAGGACGGCGTCTACAAGGTGATCGAGAACCCGCTACTGAAGGCTGACCCAATCATCATTAAGGAAAGCGAGATCGATCAGAAGACCAAGTCGAAGACGTCGATCATGCCGAAGGGTTTGCTCGACAAGCTGACCAAGGAAGAAATCTTGGACCTGATCGCCTTCATTGTGGCCAAGGGGAACGAGAAACACCCGTTGTTCTCTGGCCACAATCACGGCGGCGGGCATAAGCATTAGCCTGTATTGTTCCCCCTCTCCATTTCGGGGAGGGGGTTAGGGGGTGGGGTTTTCGGCGACGAGCATGCAACCCCTGCCCCCTGCCCGAAGCGGAGAGGGGGAGAAAGACGTTTATGGACTTGTTTGAATTAAGCTGGCCGGCCGTCAAGGCACTGAACCGAGATACGCCAGTCGTCATCCCGATTGCCGCGTTGGAGCAGCACGGGCATCATCTGCCCGTGTTCACCGATAGCCTGTTGCTTGGCGAGGTCCTTCGCCGGGCCAAGCCGGAATTAGCGAATCGCGTATTGTTCGCTCCACTCTACTGGCTCGGCAACTCGGAGCACCATCTCGATTTTCCGGGCACTATGACCGCGTCGCCCCGTGTGTATCTCGATTCACTCCGCGACATGGCCGAGAACTTTCTGCACCACGGTTTTCGGCGGATCGTGTTCGTGAACGGCCACGGCGGGAATATCGTGCCCGCCCAACAGGCCTTATTCGAGCTGCGGCAAAAATACCGGGTCAAATCGGACTTGTTGCTTCTCTCGGCCACCTACTGGACCCTCGGCGCAGAACCGTTGAAGGATGTGCCGGGTTTGAAGCAGGATCGTATGGGCCACGCTTGCGAGTGGGAAACGTCGATGATCATGCGGCTCGCACCGCACCTAGTTGTGGGTGACGTGTCCAAAGTTCCCGACGTGCAATTCGGCTGTGCTTTTGAGCCGGCCCATCGAGCCTGGGTGATGCAGGACCGCAGCGTTCCAGGCCATATCGGCTTCTCGCGCCACGCCACGCCGGAAAAAGGCGAAGGCCTCTTCAACTGCTTTTCGAAGGCGGTCGTCGTCATGCTCAACCGCATCGTCGCCTGGGATGGCCGGGAGTGGGACGTATGACGGCGGCGAGAGGGCCTTCCTGGAAATGGTGGGTCTGCGCCGCATTGCTGCTGGCGACCATGCTGAATTACATGGATCGCCAGACACTTTCACTGACGGCCACGCAACTCAAGACGGAGATTCATCTCGATGACGGGCGGTACGGGCATTTGGAACGTTGGTTTAGTTATGCCTTCGCCACTGGTGGCATCTTCTTCGGCTTTATTGCAGATCGTGTTGGACCTAGGCGACTCTATCCATTCGTGCTAGTCGGCTGGTCGATCGCTGGACTAGCTTCGCCGCTGGCGATCAATCCGCGAGTGCTCGAAATGTTTGCTAGCCCGGACGATCCCGGTTCGGGCGAATTCCGCTGGCTGTTTCTGTGTCGAACGGTGTTAGGTTTTTTTGAAGCGGGGCACTGGCCTTGCGCGCTGCTCACGGCCAGAAACGTGTTGAGTGCCGAGCAAAGGCCGCTGGGTAATAGCATTTTGCAAAGTGGAGCGTCACTCGGGGCATTGCTCACTCCACTGGTGATTCAGGCAATTCGAGCGACGGGTGCTCCCTGGCAAGCACCCTTTCTGATCATCGGTGCGATTGGCATGCTCTGGGTGCCAATGTGGTTCGCGCTGGTTCGGCGAAACGACCTGCACTACGTCCGCGTCGAGAAAGCGAAGGATGCGCCGCCAATTCACGTGGGGCGAGTGCTCTTCCAGCTTGTGGTGCTCGTGACGATCGTCGTTACCATTAGCCTCGCCTGGCAGTTTCAAAGAGCGTGGTTGCCGAAATATCTGAAAGAGTATCACCATTACTCGGAGGCCACGGCGAACTATTTCACTTCGGGATATTACATCGTCGCCGATCTCGGCTGCCTGTTCTTTGGCGGAGTCGTTACTGTGCTGACCTGGCGGAGTATCCACGTTCGCTGGGCGAGGCTCGTCAGCTTTACTCTGTGTACCGCGTTGATTGCGCTTTCAGCTCTTGTGCCTTTACTGGATCGTGGTCCCATCCTTTTGATCTGCCTCGTCGCCGTGGGGGCCGGGGCACTCGGCGCTCATCCGCAGTATTACGCCTTGGTTCAAGATCTCCCTGCCCGGCACATGGGTGTCTTGTCCGGATTGCTGGCGGCAACCTCGTGGTTCGCGGTCGGCTACATGCAGGGCGCAATGGGGGATTACATTCAGGAAAATAAATCGTACGATCTGCCATTAGTTGTGACGGGATTGGCCCCCGTCGCGGGGCTTGTCGCGATGGCGGCCTGGGCGGCGTTTGGCTTGAAACATGCGACGGCGACCCGAGCGGCGTAAGCCGCCGGGTGAAGATCGGCAACATCACCCGGCGGCTTACCTTTCATTTCGTTGGAAAAACCAACCGCCCCTCAGTCGTCGTCCGGATGCTGTACAGAACGCCGCCGCCGGTGATGTAAAGCGTTTTGCGATCCTCGCCGCCAAAGGCACAGTTGGTCACCTCGTCAGTCGGCACCGCGAGAAACGTCAAGAACTTGCCGTCCGGTTCGAACACGTAAATGCCCCCCTTCTTGTCCTCGGCCGGTTCAAATGGCGGGTTCGGTTTGTTCAAGCCGCCGGCCACGTAGAGCCTGCCTTTCACGTCCTGCTTCAAGCCATCGGGGCCACGGCCTTCGCCCCAATCGTATAGCAGTTTCTGGCTTTTGAGATCGACTGTTCCATCGTCCTTCAGGTCGAACCGATAAAGCTTGCGTGCTCCATTCTTCACGTCGTTGTTGTTGTCGGCCACGAATAAAAACTTGTCGTCCGTCGAAACGAGCACACCGTTAGCTCGTTCGGCTTCGCGGCCAATCACTCGCGTGACCTTGCCATCGGGGTCGATGCGATAGACCCCCTCGACTGTCTTGCCCGATTCGTCTTTGATTTCCAGTTTGCTGCGGTCACCGTAGCACGGGTCGGAAAAGTAGATGCGGCCTTTCGAATCTATAGTGATGTCGTTTGGCTGATTGAATTTCTTGCCGCCGAAAGTCTCGGCCAGCACGGTCAGCTTTCCATCAGACGATGTTCGCGTGATACGCCGAAGAACTGGTTCGCAGGCGAGCAAATTGCCTCTCGCGTCGAATAGCAGGCCGTTCGTGCCCGCATCCTTGCGAAAAACCGTCGATTTGCCGTCGTTACTGAGTCGATTGATGTGTCCGTTGCCGCTGGTCAGGATTCCAAGTTCCGGGTGCCAAGCGGGTCCTTCACCGGCCACGCCTTTTTCGGCCTCGACTTTCAACTTAGATTTCGGATCAAATATGTCGTCCGCCTGCAAAGTCGGAACGAAAATCGCAAACGCGAACAGGACTCGGGAGAGCATGGTGTTCCTCCGGGGATCAGTGGTATCTTCCGCAGAGAATACATGTCTCCGCCATCGTTGACGAGTTCGATTCTCTTCCGAATTGAGAATGCCACGATTGTTCGCCCGACCGGCGAGACGATTTTCGAGGGGCTTTCCTGGACAATCCGCGAGGGCGAGACCTGGGCCATCGTCGGCGGCGTCGGCTCCGGAAAGAGTTCGCTGACGGATGTTTTGCTGGGTCGTTCGCGAATAATTTCCGGGAACGTGGAATGGCCACTCGTCGATTGCTTGCGTGCGGCCGGGCAAACCATCAACTGGCCATCGGAGATCATTGGCCGGGTAGCGTTCAAGGAGGAATCCCGGCTTTTCTCGTATTCGAGGCATTACTATCAGCAGCGGTTCAACTTCATCGAGCCGGAAGACAATCTGACGTTCGATCAGTATCTGCGTGCCGGTACGACGGGGACGGACGCGGAGTTGTCTCGAATCGCGACACGATTGGGTATCGAGGAACTTCGTCCGCTGTCGTTCATCAAGCTTTCGAACGGCCAAACGCGGCGGGCCCGCATTGCGAAAGCGTTGCTCACGCATCCCGAAATACTCCTTCTTGATGAGCCGCTCGTCGGGTTGGACACAGACGGACGCCGCGAGGTCACCTCAATCCTGCGGCAACTTGTGGCCGGGGGATCGCGTCTCGTTTTGATCGTGCCTTCAGATGCAATTCCGGATTGCGTGTCACATCTGCTCGAATTAACAAATCGGCGTGTGAGCTACTCTGGGCCTCGCGAAGGATATGACCCCTCGGCACCAAATGTAGCAGACACACTCTGTGTGCCGTTCGGCGACGGCACACAGAGTGTGCCTGTTACTATCATCGAATTGAAGAACGTCTCGGTCTCGTACTCGGGCAAACCGATTCTTTGCGATGTTACCTGGACTGTGCGAATGGGCGAGCGCTGGGCAATCCTCGGGCCAAACGGCTCAGGCAAAACGACCCTCCTCAGCCTGATTTGTGGCGATCATCCGCAAGCGTACAGCAACCACGTTCAACTCTTTGGCCGTCAACGCGGCGACGGCGAGAGCATGTGGGAGATCAAAAAACGCATTGGCTTCTTCTCGCCGGAGTTGCATCTGTATTTCTCAGAACCGCTCACGGCCGACCGGACTGCCGCGACGGGCTTCTCGGACGTGCTCGTCTCGCGTCCGACCACGCCCGAGCAAGATTCGACGGTGCGTGAGTTGTTCGATTATTTCGAGGTCAGCGATTTGCGTGGACATCACTTCTTGCGACTTTCCACTGGTCAGCAACGGATCGTCCTGTTCATTCGGGCTCTCGTGAAGAATCCTCCGCTATTTGTGCTAGATGAGCCGTTCCAGGTTCTCGATGCACGAACGAAAGAACTCGCACGAAAATGGATCGACGAGCGAATTTCGCCACATCAAACCGTGTTGTTCGTAACGCACGATGCAAGTGAATTGCCACGCACCGTCACACGGCGATTGCGGCTCGACCATGGGCAAGTTAAGTAAAGGCCCCGTCACTTCGCCCTTTTGGCGAACTCGTCCAACCCAACGACTACCGCCTTGTTTTCGGCACGTTTGACTAGATCTAGAATCATGTCCACTGTTTTGCACTCGGGATCGACCACGCCGAGACACGACGGATGAGCGAGAAAATCGAACACGGCACGCTTCTCGATGGCCCACTCGACGCCTTGCCGGATCACCTTCAGAAACCAATCGAGCTTCCAGCGGCCGGTACGGAAAGCGCCGATGTCGCTGATCGGGCTCATCGGCACTTCGATAAGTCCTTCCGGATACTTGAACGGCTGAGCTTTCTCCTGCGCGGAGATTATTCCCTTGAGTACCTCCTCGGTCGGCTCACTCATTGCCGGGCTGTTGGGATGTGCAGGATATTTACAACTGGCCCACGTGAATCCTTGATCGAGTAGCCATTTCCTTACGTCGGCCCGGTCGGCCAGTCCATTGGCGAATCCGCCCGGCGTGCGAAAGCCGGCAGGATCGACTCCAATTCGCGTTTTCAGGGCTGCCGTTGTCAGGCGAATGTTTTCGACGATCACCTGTTCGGGAGTGCGTCCCTCTACCAGCCAAGGGGATCTCTGAAACCGGAACTGAATTTCCTCAGGCTTCTTGGCGAGTATGTTGACGTGGTCGTATGTGTGATTGCCGATGCGATGGCCATCGCGGGCTAGGTCTTTCAGCCATGTGACATCGGCTTGCTCGAACATGCGGCCGACAACGAATAGGTGGGCGACTCCGCCGGCCTTCTTCACTCGGCGACAAACCTCGACCGTGTACTTCTTGGCCGCGTCGTCCAGATTGCCCTTCTCGTAGTCCCAGTGCGTGTCCTCCCACTTCGGAAAATTCCTGCTCATTTCCAGGTCGAGAGTAATGGCGATGAGTGCTTTGCCGTCGTGACTTGGCTCGGCCCGACTCGCATGATAAGCCGCGAGACCCATCGCACCGGCTGCACCGGCCGTCAGAAATCGGCGACGCGTGATGCTGTTCATTTCTTGTTCTCCACACGATCCAGCTTCACCCAGGAGACTTGCGTGATCAAGTGCGAAAGAGACGCGAACGAGATGGCAGCGTTCGTGGCATGTTTCGGCGAATCGTTCGCGGGAAACGTGGCAAGCGTCGCATCGCCCACCAGAAACACGTTGAAGTCTTTCGAGAGGTTTTCATACCCGGCCGTAGTGCGGCAGAAGCACATGTCGGTCGCGTAACCGACGAGAATCACGTGCCGAATCTTGTTCTTGCGAAGAAAATCTCGCAGCACGTCGTAGCCCTGTTTGTCGTAGATCACCACATCGATGGGAAAATAATCGACATCCTTGCAGACGGGAACTGGCAGGTCCCAAAATCCTGCTCCGTTAAATTTCGGCCCGGCATCGAGACCTGGGAATTGCTTGAAGTAGTCGATGACCGGTCGATCCTTCGACAATGTCAGCCTCTCCGTCAACGGCTCCCCTCGATACTTGAACGATTTCAATTTGGCTGCCAATTCTGTTGCTCCGGCCTTTCGTTCTGCCTCCGTCGGCGTGCCGGCAATCGAACGGTAGAGTTTTTTGCGGATCGGGTCTTCATCGCCGGTCAGGCTGAACATGACCAGGCCTGCCTTGCCTCGAAGCGATTTCAAAAATGGGTTGATGACCTCGCGCGTGTGCCGTGCCGCCAGGGCGTTCTTCGCTGGCGTGCAGAAATCGCAGACGCCCGCGGGTTCGGGAGTCTCCCAGCCCTGGCCATCATCAATGCCCCACGGATGCACCATGATAATGGCCGTCTCCGCCGCCTTCAGGCGGTTCGGCATCTCGATAATCCCGCGTGCGTTGTAAGAGAATCGCCAAGCCCGCACACTTAGATCGGCTCCTTCGTCGTCCACCACGATAGGGGCCTCGAACCGAGTTAATTCCTTAACCGGTGCCACGAAGTCCGGATGATCGGCGAGCAGCGGCTTCGGATCCTTCATGCGAGTCAGCTTGTTTTCGTAGGTACGCGACGGTCCTTGCGCAAGCGAGAATGAGACAGGAACCAGACCCAGGACGGCGAGAACAAGCAGGATGCGCATGGAACTCTCCGATGACTATTTTTTCGAAGCAGGAGCTTGGAGGTACGAAAACAAATCGCGTAGTTCTTGCGGCTTGAGGAGTGTCAGCAAGCCTTCCGGCATGAGCGATACGGCCGATTCCCGGAGCGACGAGATTTCTTTTTGCTTCAGGGTCGTCGCTTCACCTTTGGCATTTGTGAGGGTGACACTTGCTCCGTTCTGTGCCGTGATTAACCCCGTCACGAGACGCATGTCCTTGGTTTCAGCCGTGAAACTCAAGAATTCCTTGCGAATCACGGCATTCGGGTCGATGATGCTCACGAGCAGGTAATCGCGGTCACTGCGATTAGCATGTGTAAGGTCGGGACCCAACGGACCTCCCTGGCTGTTCAGCTTGTGGCAGGCGGCGCAATGTTTGGTGAACAGAATTTGGCCTGCCTTCTGGTCGCCAGCGCCCGCACGCAAATCGTTGTTGAATCTTCGGACCTCCGCGAGCTTGGCTTCCGGAGTGGCACCTCGAACATTGCCCCACTGCTTGAGCACGATGGCATCGAGTTCGCGATCCGCAAACGTCGCAATCGGGAGAAGTTCATCCGTCGTGAATTCTGTGGCGGCGATACGACGTTCCACAACGGCAGTCAAAAGCAGCGATGCCCACGCCTTTCGGCCCAGGAGCGTCGAACGCAACTGTGAACGGAGGCCTGCCGGGAGGTTTCCATAAATGCCGATCAAGTCGCCAGCCTCCGCGAGGGTGCCGATTCGAGACCATCCCGAAAGAGCGGCGCGTCGGATTTCCGTTGGATGTTCTCCTCGTGCAATTTCAACAAGCGGTTTTCCTCCTCCTGATTCAGAGAACTCGGCAAAGGCCGCGATGGCCGCGACTCGATCCTGAATCGTTCGCTTCGCATCGTGGCCCCATTCGAGCAGACGATCCTTCGCCATTGTGTCACCAAACCGAGCCATCAGCCGATTCAGAGTCGCATCCTCGGGGTGCTTGACAGCTTGCTCGGCAACCACACGATTTAAGACTTCCGAAACCGCAGCCTCACGGCTTCGGTCGCTCAAGCCTTGCTCCAACGACGACCACATCCCTGCACGTCCAAGCAGGAACTTCGCACAAATCGCGTCGCACGCCTCGGTTCCTTCAGCCGCATATCGTCGAATTAAGCGAGGCAGGAGCGTCCTGGTTACGATTGGACTTGCTTCACCCAAGAAGAGCTGGTGAACGAGATCTCGCTGCGCAACCGCATGTTGTTCGATTCCCCACCAAATAAGCATCGGAATATTCGGGTCAGCTTCATCTTCACGGCGATTGGCGAGGGCATGAAGTATCGGGATTGTGTCCTTGCCAGGCAACCGGCGGGCGGTCGAAGCAAGCTGGCTACGGACGACTACGCTCGACTCGCTGGTTGCCAACTTCTGCATGGCGACGACTGTTCCTCGGCCAAGCTGATCTTCGTCGCCCAGGAATCGCAAAGCCCAACGGCGAACGTGCTCGTTAGCATGAGACAGACATTCCACGGCAAACAATTCAGGAGAGCCGCCGCTCGCTTGCAAAGCCCACAAGTATTGGAGTGTGTGATCGGTGTTCGTCTCTCGAACCAAAGTCCTCAAAGGGAAGATTACCTCGGGATCGCGACGATCCATGAGAATACGGCGAGCGGTGCGGGCGTACCAGTCGTTCGCATGGGTCAGAAGCTTGACGAGTTCGCTGGACGAAAGCTTGCCAAGGTCGATCTCCTTGCGGGTCGGCGGTTCTCCATAAGAGATGCGATAGACGCGGCCATTGCGTCGATCCCACTCCGCATCCGGATCGGGATGCGCGGTTCGAGCATCGTGCCAGTCGGCCACATAGACACAGCCATCGGGACCAAGGCAGACATCGCACGGCGCGAACCATGTGTCATTCGCCTGAAGCAAATCGCCAGTCGTTCGAGCACGAAAGCTTGAGCCATGCGGAATCACATCGTGCCAACGAACGGCATGACCCAACAGATCGCCGCCGATGTAGCGATCGCGAAAAGTGTCCGGAAAATTGTCGCCACGATACATGATGCCGCCGACAGTCACGTGCCCGCCGCGAAAGTTCTCGTGCGGCACATGGTCGAAGTAGCCATAGGCATGGGGATTGTGCAAGGCTCCGTGCTTGCCAAATGCCTTCCAGTAGTAGGCACCTTGCACGCCATGCAACATCGCGAAGCCACCGTGATTGGTGCTGTAAAGCAGGTTGCCATGCCGATCGAAATCCAAGCCCCAAGAATTTCCGCCTCCCTCGCAAAACAGCTCGAACTTTCGCGTCAGCGGATGGTAACGCCAAACGCCTTGCTGAAATTCGATGCCACGAATGTTCGCGGTGACCGTGCTTCCCTGACAACCGTACAGCCAGCCGTCCGGCCCCCACGTCAGCGAGTTGGCGACTGAGTGCGCGTCCTCCATTCCGAAACCGCTGAGCAATACATCCGGGTCGCCATCCGGGACATCGTCGCGATCGCGGTCCGGATAGAAGAGCAGGTATGGAACCTGGAGAATGAATACTCCGCCATGTCCGAAGGCGAAACCGCTGGCAAGATTGAGCCCGCTTACGAAATCTTTGCTGCGGAATTTGCCCGGACGCATGGGGTCGGGTTCAAGAATCGTGAGTCGATCCTCGCCCTTGGGCCCGCGTGGCGGCGGATCGGGAACGCGGTCGTAAACGGTCCGCGAGAAGCGATCGACTTTCACTCGCTTCAGGCCGGCTGGATTCGGGTACTGCAAGTACTGCATGACCCAGAGACGCCCCCGTTCGTCGAAGTCAATGGCGACAGGCTGACGAATGTCCGGTTCGCTTGCCACGAGTTGAACGCGAAAACCTCTCGGCACAGTCATCTTCGTCGGGGCAATATCCGGTCCGTAGCCCTGGCCGAAAAGAGGCGAGGCAGCCAGCGCGAACCAAAGCAGGGTGCAGCATCGTATCATGTAATGACTTTACCCGAAGTGGAAGCGTCAATCGATATAGTTTCGACCGACCGGTTTCAGTTCTTTCCCTTCCAGAATATAATGAGTGAACTCCCTCGAATCTATCGTGTGAATAAACATGCCAAGCTCATCAGCCTCGCTAGTTCCCAAGTTGCTCGCGGCCCTCTTGCTCGTTGGAGTTGCCGCTGCCCTGGTCATCTTCCTTTCTCGATCAAAGGAGTCGGAACCGGCACCTGCGCGGGCGATTGAGTATAAACCCCGCCAGGAAATCGATCCGACTGGCTCCTCAAGCATCTCTTCTGAAGTCAAACCCTGGCCGGCGGATGCCTCCCTGGAAACGATCGCGACAGCTTGGGATCGCAACGGCTACATGGCAATAGGAAGAATCGACGCCTTACTCGCGAATCATCGTCTGCCAGACGAAGACCGGCTACCTCTACTGATTAAAAAAGCGACGATGCTGAATTACGAAGGCGAGTCGGATCGTGCCTACGCGGTGTTGGAAGAAGCCCGATTTCTGACGGAACGCGAGCCTGTGCATGATGAACAGTGGAAATTTACCATTTGCTACATGCAAGGGTTGGCAAGTCTTCGTCGCGGGGAGACTGAAAACTGCGTGATGTGCCGCGGCGAGAGTTCGTGCATCCTGCCTCTCTCACCGAGTGCGCGACACACGAATCAAGCCGGTTCCCGACTCGCCGTCAAGCACTTCACGGAGTATCTCGAAAAATTCTCCGATGATCTCGAAGTGAAGTGGCTGCTGAATATTGCACACATGACGCTGGACGAACATCCCGACCGCGTCGATCCTCGATTCCGGCTCACGATTGAAAAGTACAATTCGGCCGAGCACAGCATTGGCAAGTTCCGCGATGTTGGCAGTCTCGTCGGGATCAACCGCCTCAACATGGCCGGCGGCGCGATCATGGACGATTTTGACAATGATGGCCGACTCGACTTGATTATCACCACGCTGGACCCAGGCCAGCCCATGGCCTTCTACCGAAATCTCGGCGATGGCACCTTCGAAGAGCGCACGAAGGAGGCTGGGCTCCTGGGCCAGCTTGGCGGACGGAATTGCGTCAAGGCCGATTACAACAACGACGGATTTATGGACATTTATATCGGCCGGGGAGCCTGGCTGACCACCCCAATGAGGCCCACGCTTCTAAAGAACAACGGAAACGGCACCTTTTCCGATGTCACAAGCGAGGCCGGGATGATGCATTCCATGAACTCGGACACGATGCAGTGGGCCGACTTTGACAACGATGGCTGGCTCGACTTGTTCGTCTGCGGCGAAGCGCAACCGAGCCGGCTGTATCGAAATCTACGCAACGGAAAATTCGACAATGTCGCTGTCGAAGCTGGGCTAGGCAATATCCCGGGCATGTGGAAAGGCTTCTCCTGGTTCGACTACGACAACGACGGTTATCCAGACATGTTCTTGAACGATTTCACTGGCAAGGCCCGCCTCTTTCACAACAATCGAAATGGGACATTCACAGACACGACCAAGCAAATGGGCATCGACGGACCAAAAACGGGATTGTCCTGTTGGACTTTCGATTACGACAACGACGGTTACCTCGACATTTTTGCCACCTCGTACGACCGCACTCTGGCAGACGTGATCAAGGGCTTGCTCCACCAACCGCACTCTCGTGAAAACAGCAGGCTTTATCGCAACATTGGTGGCAAGAAATTCCAGGACGTTACCAAGGAAGTCGGCCTCGACCAATGTTTCTCGGCCATGGGAACCAACTTCGGCGATTTCGATAACGACGGCTTCCTCGACTTCTATCTCGGCACGGGCGATCACGATATTGCGACGCTAGTCCCCAACCGCATGCTCCGCAATCTTGGCGGCAAACGTTTCGTCGATATTTCGTCGTCATCGGGGACTGGGCATCTTCAGAAAGGCCACGGCGTTTGTTGCGGCGACTGGAATCGGGATGGCAGTCTAGACATCGCGATCCAGATGGGCGGAGCGATCCCCGGCGACAAATATCACAACATCCTGTTTCAAAACCCGGGCCAGTCGAATAACTGGCTTAATGTGAAATTGGTCGGTAAGACCTCCAATCGCTGCGCGATTGGCGCACGCATCAAAGCCGTGACTGCGGGGGCCAACCCCCAGACGATTTACCGGACCATCTGCTCCGGCAGCAGTTTCGGCGCGAACCCATTGGAGCAGTTACTCGGTCTCGGCAAAGCCGACCGCGTTGCGGAACTTGAGGTCTACTGGCCGACCAGCAAAACAACTCAAGTGTTCCGCGACATCGCGGTAAACCAGGCGATCGAAATCGTCGAGTCCGAACCCGCTTTCAAAACACGCGAGTACAAGAAGATCGCAGTGCCGTTGGCGAAGTGAAAAGAGCCAACACCCTCTCAGCCGCTGTTGTAAGTCCGGAGCCGGCCGTTGGTGACTTCACGCGTGAATTTGTAAAAGTGCCAGTGCGTGACGCAGCGATTGATGAACTGCGTGAAGCCGACGATGTCGCGGCGATAACGCAGGTTTCGCGTGAGGAAGTACTTTAGATACGCCTTGCCGACTGAAAATAACGAGCCATCCCATAGCAGCGCCCAGAAAAGCGACCACAAGAGAAGGGAACCATAGGCCAAGGTCGGCAGGGATTTGCCTTCTCCGGCTTTCGTACAGATTGCGGCTCGGCGCTTGAGGTATTCGTCGTGTTGAAACACCTTGAAGTACCGCTCCAGGAAGGACTCGGCCGTGTAGAGCCGCTTGACCAGGCCCCAGTAACCCTTCTGTAGTTCTTGTCGAGTCATCTGTTTGGGTTCAAAATTGCAGTTCGGATCGTCCGGAATTAAGCGGCCTTCCTTTTTCAGTCGGGCGAAGAGCGGCGTCTTCGGGATCGCCTGCAACATGCCGACCATCGCCAGGGTGATACCGTTGCTCTGGATGAACTGATACTGGTCCTCGAAGATCGCCTTGTCGTCGCTATCGAAGCCAACAATGAAGCCGGCATTGATGTCCAGGCCCGCGTTTTGAATGCGTGCGAGTTTCGCGTCGAGTGAGTCGCCACGCGTGTTTTGGAATTTCTTCGTCTCCTTGAGGGATTCCAGCCGCGGCGTCTCGATGCCGATGAACACGCTGCGAAAATTGGCCCGATACATCAAGTCCAGAAGCTCGGGCTGATCCGCCAGGTTAATGCTCGCCTCGGTCGTCAGCCGCAGTGGGTAGTTATGCTCCTCCATCCACGGAATAATCTTCTCTAATAGTGCCTTGGCCTTCTTCATGTCGCCGATGAAATTGTCGTCGACGATAAAGGCGGAGTGGAAGCCGGCCAGGCGCATGTCATCCAACTCGGCCACGAGTTGCTCGGGTTGCTTGACCCGAGGCTTGCGGCCATAGATCACAATAATGTCGCAGAATTCGCACTGAAACGGGCAGCCGCGCGAATACTGCAATGCGCCGGACGCGTAGCGATTGACCTTCAAGAGGTCGAAGCGAGGGCGAGGTGCCTTCGTCATGTCGGTACGGTCCGTCTGTTCGTACCTGGCCTGAGTCGGCCGACCGTGGCTGAAATCATCGAGAAACACAGGCCAGGTCGTCTCAGCCTCGCCAATGAACATCACCTCGCAGAGACCCTCGAAGAAGCTTTCCTCGACGGAAACGTAAGGACCGCCGACTGCCCTGAAAATGTCCATTTCGCCGAGCCGGAGCAGGATCTCGCGGATCCGCACCTTTTGAACGTTCATGCCCGTCACGCCAACGATGTCGAAGTTGCGCAGGGATTCCCAGTCGATTTCTTCGACGTTCTCATCAATGACCGTCACGGCATGATGAGCACACATGCCAGCAACGGTCGGAAGCGAGCCGGAGATCATTGTGCTGCGCTTGTCGCCGGGATAGAGGGGGAGCGCGAAATCAAATCCCCAGTAGGAGGGCTCAAAGCGCGGATTGATCAGGCAGATCGAGAGCGTTTTGACGGGAGTTTCGGCCGCTGCCTTTGCGCGAATAGACGGGGCAGTCAGTTGCAACAGTGGTGTAAATGTGGAAATATCATCGCAAACCTGCGGTTCAGTCATGGTCATTTAGAAATTCCGGGTAAGGAGGGACCGCTCTGTTAGCCCGAGTCAAAGCGGATCCTACCGCCGAGCAGTGCGGAGTATTCATTGCAACAGGCTATATCTTATTCAAACATATCTGAAATTGTTTACTTTTTTCTTCTGGCAATATGAACTTGTTTGGCAATTCGTTGGTGGCTGGCCTGTCAAGTGGTTCAATCCGTCTAAGGCCTGAGAAAATCGTGAATTGAAGGAGGAGTGGAAACGCGGATTCAGCCAAGTGCGATGGCACACATGGGTTGGTAGCCGTGATCTTGCGAACGCGGCTACAACCCATGTGTGTACGAAAAAGTACTAGTAAACTTCCGCCAGCGGGGCCGCCTGATCTTCGACTACATATTGCGGTCGTCCACTCAGATCGGTCAGTGTCGTTCGACCACCGTCAATGCCGAGGTTTCGGTACAGCGTCGCAAAAACCTCGCCGAAGGTGACCGGGCGAGACTTGGCTTCGCCGGCGATTCGGTCGGTTGCACCGATCACCTGACCGCCCTTCATGCCGCCGCCGGCCAATAATGCCATGTTCACATTTGGCCAGTGATCGCGGCCGACCTGGGCGCTGATCTTCGGTGTTCGACCGAACTCGCCCATGATCACCACGGTGCAATCCTTGTCCAACCCGCGGGCGTGAAGATCCTCGACCAGCGCGCTCACGCACTTGTCGAAGACTGGAAAGTCCTCTGCCTCCCGGAGGAAAATGGAGTTGTCGGCGCGTCCCTCGGCGTTCCTGCCGCCGTGCCAGTCCCACTTACTGTAGTTGAGGGTAACGACGCGAGCGCCAGCCTCGACCAGGCGCCGGGCCATCAGTAGGCTTTGCGGAACCCGAGGAGCGCCATTGGCATCCATGAAGACTTTCGGGTCGCCGACGCCATAGCGATCAATGACTTTCGGAGACTCCTTCGACAGATCGAGTGCATCCGCCATGCGCGACGAGGTGAGCAGACCGTATGCTTGCTCAGTGAATGTGTCCATGCCCTTCATCGTGCCCGAGGTATCGGCATCCCGCCGCATATCGTCGAAGCCTTTGAGCAACGTCTTGCGGTCGGCGAAACGATCGACTGTGATCCCACGGAGGACCATGTCGTCGCGGGTTTTACCCATCGCCCGGAAAGGGGTAAGTCCCTGGCCGAGAAATCCGGGCCCGGGCTCGTTGTACGGGCCGTGGGTGCAGGAGTAACACACACTGACGAACGGCGGCACGGCTGGATCGACTGCTCCCTGTAGCTTCGCAACAGCCGAGCCGAACTGCGGCCAACCGCCCGCAGGAGTGGGTTTCTTCGGGTGGTGGCCGTTGTATACCTGAATTGCATCGTGATCGGCTTGGTTGCCGACCAGCGACCGCACTACCACCAGCTTGTCCATGTTCCTTGCAAGTTGTGGCAAAGCTTCGCAAATCTGAATACCGTTCACGTTGGTCGCAATCGGCTTCCACGGGCCGGCAATTTCCTTTGGAGCATCGGGCTTCAAATCGAACATGTCCTGATGTGGAGGGCCGCCAACAAGATAGATGAGAATAACAGACTTATGCGAAGAGCGTGTGCCGGTAGCTTGGTCAGCCCGAAGAACCTGCGGCAGCGTGAGGCCACCCAGACCCAGCGAGCCGATCGTGAGAAACCCACGCCGGGATAGGCGATTCTTCGAGAATGCGGGAGCTGCTGCGATTGGCATCATCATGTTCCGTGAAACACAAAATCCATTCGTAAACTATACCCGACTTCGAGTTCGATTGCACTGAGATTCACAGGGGGCCGCATGGCCGAGCGCACGAAAAAGACAGTTTTGTTTCTCTGTACGGGAAACTATTATCGCAGCCGGTTCGCGGAGATCCTCTTTAGTTCCGTCGCAACCAAGATGGGCTTGCCGTGGCAAGCAACATCGCGAGGACTCGGCATCGACCCTGCTTCCGGCAACAGTGGCCCCATGTCACGCACGGCCCGGCAAGTTCTGGAAACGCTCGGCGTCCGCAATGCCGAAGCCATGACACGAATGCCTGTGTCCCTCACGCTCACGGATCTGGAGGCGGCCGATCGAGTAATCGCCCTTCAGCAGGCCGAACACGAGCCGATGGTGCAAGCCAATTTCGCCGAATGGCATCGAAAGATCGAATTTTGGCACATTGAAGACAAACCGGGGGTGTTGCCGTTGATCGAGCAAGAAGTGATGGCCCTGGTCGCACGCATGCTCGGCGGGGGCCACGAACCTCCGCCGGTTAAGGAAGCCAAGCCGCCCGCTCCGGGGAAAAAGCCGCTAGCCAAGGTCGGCCGCGAGATTGCCGGCCGGCGTGGTAAAGGCGTTACCACGATTTTCGATCTCAAGATTAGCGAATCGGCTCTGCAAGAACTGGCTACAACGATCAAGCAACGTTGCGGCACCGGAGGCACTGTGAAGGACGGCCGCATCGAAATCCAGGGCGACCAGCGCGAACGGATCGTGGCGGAGTTGGAAAAGCTCGGCTATCAGGTGAAACGCGTTGGCGGCTGAACGTCCCGCCGAAACACAATTTCATTTCGATCGAGAGGACCGCCGTGTCACTTCCCCGCATGTTTCGGATTCGCCAGTCGTTTTCCGGGCCCCGCATCGACGACATTCCCGCTGCCGTTCGCGATGCCTTAACCAAACTGGATCTGGGCCAGCGCATTCGCCCTGGGCAAACCGTTGCACTGACCGCCGGCAGCCGTGGCATCGCCAATATCCCGATCATCCTCAGAAGTACCATTCGTTTCCTTCGCGATCTCGGTGCCGAGCCATTCATCATTCCGGCCATGGGCACCCACGGGGGCAACTCGGCGGAAGGCCAATCCAAAGTTCTCTCAAGCTACGGTATCACGGAAGATTTCGTGGAGGCCCCCATCCGCTGTTCGATGGATGTGGTTGAGACTGGGAAAACTTCTGAAGGTTGGCCCGTTTTTCTCGACAAGTTCGCCGCCAACGCCGATCACATTGGCGTCGTCGCCCGGGTCAAGCCGCACACCAATTACAGCGGCGCAATCGAAAGCGGGTGGTTGAAGATGATGATGATCGGTCTGGGCAAGGGTGAGGGTGCTGCGTGGTATCATCGCGTCCTGCTCGATCATCCTTACGATGGCGTTGTCCGTTCGGTTAGCCGAGCCCTTCGACAGCAGGCACCAATCACCTTCGGCCTAGCGACCGTCGAGAACGGCTATGAGCAGACTGCCCTTCTCAAAGCGGCCTTACCCGACGATTTTGAACCGGTGGAAGAAGGCTTGCTGGTACAGGGAAAGGAATGGCTAGCCCGCTTGCCATTCGAAAAAGCAGACCTGCTGATCATCGACGAAATTGGCAAGGAAATTAGCGGCTCGGGATTGGACACGAATGTCGTTGGCCGCAAGCGTGCTCTGCGAACAGACACCCTGGAAAATCAGCCGGACATGCGCTACATCTTCGTCCGGGGTTTATCGAAGCACACCCACGGCAATGCCGCCGGGATCGGCTTCGCAGATTTCACGACAACCCGGCTGATCGAGAGCATGAACTATGCCGACACCCGCGTCAACTGTGTCACATCCGGTTTCACGCAAGGAGGAAATCTGCCCGTCTATTATGAGGAGGATCGACAGGCCATCGAAGCCGCCCTCGGCATCCTCGGCCTGCGTGAATCCGGCGACGCCCGAATCATTCGCATCAAAAACACTCTCGAACTCGAATATGTCGAGGTATCCGAGCCTTGTTTGAACGAACTCAAGCCGAGAACAAAGTTCGAGATCTTCGAGCCGATCGACTGGAGCTATGATGCCCAGGGCAATTTGCCGGACGTCGCCCTGAGGACAGGTGAGACATCTCCAACGTCGTCGTGATCGACTTAGGATTGACGAGCCCGACAAAAGTCCAAGATCCTTACAGAGCCGCGCACGCAGCGCAGCGGAGTAAGCGGTTTAGCGTCCAAAATCGTTACATAGCCGCGCACGCAGCGCAGCGGAGTAAGCGGTTTAGCGTCTCGCGGCTTCATCCGCTTACTCCGCTGCGCTGCGTGCGCGGCTCTGATTGAATTTTGTCAGGCGAATTAGGAGACGCTACTCCCCGCTCCGACTTCGTATGCCACCCCGACTTCCGGTGCCTGCGATGGGCGGGCGGCAGTCTCCAGCCCGTCGCACCAGGCGATGACTGTGTCCAACTGCAAGATCGCCGTCCTCATGTCCGTCGGCGACTCACGACCTGCCGGATCCGTCTTGGTTCGCTCGGCGATTTGGTCGGCCAGCCGGTTCACTTTCGTCACCACGTGGATCGGGCACTCGCTCCCCTCGGGCGTTCGACGCATGACTGCCCGTACAGTTCGGCACCAAATCCCAAGTCGGGCCGGCCTGGTCGGGGACATTTCTGGAACCGGCTCGCTCGGATTGCGTGCGGTGTAGGCCGCTTGACAGCCGCGGTACGCCTCGAACGCCTTCTGCAAGGATTGGAGTTGTGCGGTCGAGCCAATGTCCTGCGACCGCAAGTTCTCCCACTGGGCCTGAAGGTCCAGGACTTGCGTCAATTCGGCGGCCCGTGCCGGGGTGAGCCTCACGGCGTCGCTTTCTTTCATCTGGGTCACGGTAGCCTGGCCTTTTCGAGAGGTAACGGAGGTAATTCGCCCGCTCATAGCAAGGAAAGGGAAATCAGGCAAGTGACGTTAAGAGAAACCCAAAACCTCCCAGATTATGGACGTACCAAGAGCGAGGGCAGATTCGCGATGACCAGATCGCCTTCCTCGAGCCCTTCTCTGATCTCGATAGTGGTCGCGTTGCTCGCACCGGTGAGGACCTTCCGCTCAAGGATCGCTTGTCCCTTCTTGATGAAACAAAATCGTTCTCTTCCCACGGTCATGTTCGCTTGCAACGGCACCTGCAAGACGTCCTTGCGTTCTCCCGTTGCGATATGAATCTCGGCACTCATGGATGGTTTCAATCCATCGTATTCGTCCTCAATCGCAATCGTCACCGGGTACACCTTGATATCCGCCCCTCTCCAATCGGACTTCGACGCCACCGTGGCTATCTGTGTCACCTTTCCCTTGAAGGCCCGTGCGGGAAACGCGTCAACCTTCACCTGAGCCGGGTGGCCCGAGCGGACCGTCGAGATCAACTCCTCGCGTACACGGGTGCTGACGAGAAATTTCTTGAGTTCGCACACCTTCAGGATTTTTTGGCCTTCACGCACCGATGCTCCAACCTCAACCAGCCCTGCCGAACTGCCGAAGCGACTATTCTCGGGAACGTAATAGACGGCCAAGCCATCCATCGGGGCACGGATGTCGCATAGTTTCAATTCGCCCTCGATCATGCGATACTGTTGAAGCTCCGCTTCGAGTGCAGTGATTCTCGCGCGTTTATCGGCCTCGGCATTCGCCAGCTTGGTTTTGGAAAGTGACTTCGCTTTCTCCAGTAGCAGCTTCGCTGCCTCGACTTTCAATTCCAGAACCTCCTTCTGCTTCCCATCGGGGGGATTCTTCAAGTCGATCTCCCTGAGCTTGAGTGCAATCTCGGCCAGCCGAACCTCGATCTCGTTTTCGTGCACCACGACTTTGATGTTATCCGTGGCTTTGTTCAATTCCGCCTTCGCGGCTTCCATTTTTTCTTTCGCAGCCTGAAGTTCATCGGTCAGCGCGGAAGTATCCAGAAGAACAAGGGCATCGCCTTTTTTGACCATCGCTCCATCGTCGATCACCCACTTGATGGTCGCGGCAGCGGTTCCTTCCTTCCTCGCCTTCACCTTGCAAATCAACTCCGAAAAAATCGCCGGCTCAATCACGCCGCGTTCAACGACCGCCGTAACGAGATCACCACGCGCGACAGCGGCAAACGGCTGGTTGTCGCCGGCGAGTTTCTCGATGAGCTTCAATCGTTCTTCGGCTGGGGCTGCCCGAAACCGTTCGAGTTCGGCATCAAGTTTCGATGCGGGCGGGGCCTTCTTTCGCGTTGGCAATTCTTGAGCGATGGCCGTCGAGGCGAGTGCAATTAGGCCGATGGCGAGAAACAGAGGCCGATTGAAAAGCATGGGTCAACTCCAAAGGTGAAATTAACTCGCGAGAGGAGGAGACTTTTCGTGGCGAGCCAAGCACCGTAAGGTGCCGGGTAATGTCTCAAAACCCGGCACCTCGCCTAAGTGTCGGCCACGCGGAGTTCGTAGACAGTTTACGCCGACTCACGCCACTTGACCCAAGCGCGTTGCAATCGCCTCCGATCCAGTCAGCGCTCACCCAAAGATCCCTCGAATCGGCTGGCCTTCCGTCAGCGACAACGGCCGGCCCAGGCGGTCAAGTGTTGGTGTTTCTGGATCGATTCCCAGGGCGTGATACATCGTCGCGGTCAGGTCCGCGGGCGAGACGGGATTCTCCGACGGGTAGGCCCCAATCTTGTCGCTGGAGCCATAGATGCTCCCACCGCGAACGCCACCGCCCGCGAGCACGGCGGAATAGCACCGGGGCCAATGTTGCCGGCCGCCACTTTCGATCCTGGGCGATCGTCCGAACTCGCCGACCCAGAGGACCAGCGTTTCATCCAACATGCCGCGAGCATCCAGATCGTCGAGCAACGCCGCGAAGCCTTTGTCGGCAGGCGGCATCAATCGATTTTGAAGCGAAGGAAAATTGTTGCCGTGCGTGTCCCAGAACGCCTGGCCATCGTCGGGGAAGTTCACGGTCACCAGTCGTGTGCCGGCTTCCACGAGTCGCCGAGCCATCAGGCAACTTTGGCCGTGGGCATGACGGCCATATTTGTCGCGCGTCGCCGTGGATTCCTGCGCGAGGTCGAAGGCCGCTGCAACCTTCGGCGAAGAGAGCAAGTCCAGGGCCTTGTGTCGAAGTTGACCGTAGGAGTTGTTTTGCGAGGTGGCCTGATCGAGTGATTGCAACAAGTCCGATCGATTGTGCAGACGGTCGTTGGACACATCGGCCTGCCCCTTCAAGCCAGCGACCCGGAAGTTCGCCATGTTTGGATTGCCCGTGACCAGGAACGGATCGAATGCCGGGCCCAGCCAACCGCCACTCTGACCCGGTGCGGTCCCACCCGGGGCAGACGGATGTGAGACCGCCCAGGGCAACGTGACCGCGGCGGGGATTGCTCCTTCATAGGAAGACATCTTTCGCACCACCGCTCCGAGACAGGGGGCGTCGAATCGGCTTGCTCCATCGTTATCCGAGTTTGGTTTCGGTGCAATTCGGCCAGTCATGAGATGATGCACCGGCGACAGGTGGGCCGGGTCGGTGTGGGTCATCGATCGCACGATGGCATATTGATGAGCATTCTTCGCCAAACGTGGGAAGTGCTCGGAAATGTGAATTCCTGGAACACTCGTAGAGATCGGTCGAAACGGGCCACGAACTTCGACCGGTGCATTGGGTTTCATGTCCCAGGTATCGACATGACTTGGGCCGCCCCACATGAACAAGAGAATCACCGATTTCGCGCGCGACGTTGATGAAGCCAAGGCGCGATTCGTTCCCAGAACATCAATCAACCCCATGCCCAACGGTCCGAGTGTTCCTGCACGAATGACATCCCGGCGCGACAGCGAAATGCCATCGCAACCCCGGCGAGGAGCAGAGTGAATAGGTAGTGACAAGTCGAAACCCCAGGGCAGGAAAAATCAGGCGGGAGACCAATCGCAGAGCATCAATTCAAAATGCTAACCAGGCAGGTAGTGGAGAAGCCCAACCAATTTCTTACACATGGACTATAGGCTATTCTTGCTCTCCGCTCAAGTCCGCTGAAGATCCGGCTGCCGACACGGCGTGTCCTCTTCCACTTGCCTCGTGTTCGCCACGGCCAGCGGGAAGTCCCTGGCGGTCGAAGACGGCACGGTAGTGTCGTACAAAGCAGATATAGCCACGGCACGGAGCCAATTCATCATGTCTCTCAATACCCAGGCAGAACAGGAACTCTTGGCCCGAGCAGAAAAGAAGATCGAGGCGTTGGAACGGTTGGCTCGTTCGGTAGAGACGGTGCGGCTGCGAACACTGGCACAGACGAACGAACGGATTGAGACTTTGGAGCAGAAAGCCCGCGACCTGGCTGATTTCGTGGAGACCATCCGAAACCAGACACGCGTGCAATCCGAAACAGAAATCGAAGCGTTGGGGCAAAAAGCTCGGGATTTGGCTGTTTTCGTGGAAAGTGTGCGCAAGGAAACTCGCTTACAATCCGAGAAGGAAATCGAACTCCTGGGGCAGCAAGCGCGCGAGCTTGCCGTGTCCGTGGAATCCGTGCGTGAAGAGTCTCTCTTGCACTCCGACACTGAAATCAAGGGACTGAAGCAGCAAGCACGCACCTTGGAAGCACAATTCCAGCAGTCCAAAAAATGGAAGCGGTGGGTCAATTGGCGGGCGGCGTCGCCCACGACTTCAACAACCTGTTGACTGTCATCTCGGGTTACAGCGAGCTGCTTCTCGGAATCCTTCCTCCGAATGATCCCAAGCGCGAGGCCGTCAAAGCAATCAGCGAGGCCGGGGAGCGCGCGGCCGGGCTGACCCGTCAGCTCCTCGCTTTCAGCCGTCGAGCGGTTCTTGAGACGAAGGTGTTAAACTTGAATGACGTCGTGAACGATACGGTGAAACTATTGAGGCGGACGATTGGGGAAGAAATGGTGCTCACCACCGTCCTCGACCCGAACATCAGTCGGATCAAGGTTGATCCCGGTCAAATGGGGCAGGTGCTGATGAACCTGTCCCTCAATGCTCGAGACGCGATGCCCCAGGGAGGGAAACTGACCATCGAAACTTCGGATATCGAGTTGGACGGTGCCTACACCTCGATGCACGAGGACTGTCAGGACTGTCAACCGGGTCGCTATGTCCGCCTGTCTGTTAGCGACAACGGAAGCGGCATGACCCCAGAAATTCAAGCCCGAATCTTTGAGCCGTTCTTTACCACGAAGGGACCCGGAAAGGGGACAGGACTGGGGTTGGCAACGGTGTATGGGATTGTCAAGCAAAGCGGCGGCATCGTCAATCTTTACAGCGAAGTCGGACTGGGGACGACATTCAAGATCTATCTCCCGGCAGTCGATGAGCCGATCAGTCCTTTGCCGCTCGACCAGCGTTCGACCAGAGTCATGGGCGGAATCGAGACAGTATTGTTGGTTGAGGACGAAGACGCCGTAAGTGCGATTGCCCTTCTCGGGTCGCAAACACAGGGCTACAAGGTGTTGCATGCGGAGAGTGGTAAGAAGGCACTAGCGATCATCGAGAAGTATCCGGGTCGTGTCGATCTTTTGGTGACGGACGTGGTGATGCCTGGCATGAGTGGTCGAGAACTTGCCGAAACTCTCACGGTGCGGCACCCCGGTCTCAAAGTTCTGTACGTAAGCGGCTACACCGACGATGCCGTAATCCGCCACGGCATACTTCAGATGGATGTCGCCTTTCTGCAAAAACCATACACGCCACTGACCCTGGCAAGGAAAACGCGGGAAGTACTCGACAAGCAATGAACGAAACTCGAGATTTGGGCCGCTTGGCCGAGTCTCTGGACACACACCGTTCGAACTGGCGGCTTCGCGTTCGAAGGCTTGCAGCGGCACTGGCCATGGGCGAGACGGAAGAGCAACGCACATCCTAGGTTATTCTCGCCTGCGACTCGTGTGGAGGGTCGAACAATGAGCGAGACCCGATTCTGTCCCTTCGGTTCAAACAGCCCGGCACCGCGCCCAAAAATCCAAAAAAAATCCCAAAGTCGACTTACGTTTTGACCACCTCTGCAATACAGGTCATATGGGCAAATCCGCCCGAGGAGGGTTTCGACATGGTCATGGAACTAAACGAGACAGAACGGACGCTTCCGCCAAAAGCCGATTTTCCGCCGGAGACACAACCGCAGGGAGTGATTTATCTGGTCCGCACCCTTTCGGTCGCGGCTCCGAAAGACTTTTGTCGGAAACGTCCAGGATGCGACAAACAAAAAGGAAACTTTCATTTGCCCCGAGACCTTGGCACGGACTTCGGTCCTGGAACGATGCGAGACGGCATACTTCGCGTGCCGAAAGCCGGGCGTGTCACAAAATGTCTCAAATTGTCAAGCATAACAAAGGATGTTTTCAGTCGAAGCAACTACAACGATCTCATGGTTGGCCAATCGAAAATGCCAACCGTGGTAGACCCAGTCGCGACTCGCGTTCCAGGCGAGTGGCGAGCCGATTCGACCCCGATTTAATCTGAAATCTTGAAACCTCTCTCAAGGAACGAACCATGAAGCGACTAACAGTGTCCGTACTCTGTGTGTTGGCGTTCGGAGCAACTGCCGCAGAAAAGTCCGAAACCGGCGTGACCGAACTCTTCAACGGCAAAGACCTGACCGGCTGGGGCTACCAGACCGGCGAGAAGTTCGATGGCAAGACCGAGTCGAGCGACAAACGCTACACGGCCAAGGATGGCATTCTCGTTGTCAACGCAGGCAAAGGGATCAAGCAACTTTGGACCACTGCCGTGTTCCCCAATGATTTCGAGTTGAAGCTGGAGTTCCGGGCGGCCGTCGATGCGGATAGCGGGCTGTTCGTTCGCAAGCCACAATTACAAGTCCGCGATTATCTCGTCGCCGGGCCTTACAAAATGCTGAAGAAGTACAAGCCACAAGAATGGAACGAGATCATCGTCACGGTCAAAGGCACTGTGGCACACTGCACGTGTAATGGCGAAGTCTTGGAGGCAGCCTTGAAGGTGCCGGCCACTGGTGGAATCGGCCTCGAAGCGGATCGTGGCCAGATGGAGTATCGCAACATTCGCTTGAAGGAACTGAAATGATGCGCTGCATTCCTTGCCTGCTCTTCGTTCTCGTAGCCCAGGCACACGCCGAGGATTGGCCCGGCTGGCGTGGGCCGACCGGCATGGGCCGATCGACCGAGAGGAACCTGCCCGTCACCTGGGGCGGCAAGGATGGCAAGAACGTTCTTTGGAAAGTCCCCCTGTTTGCGGGAACGGATAAGGTTCGCTTCGATCAGAATCAATCGAGCCCGATCGTGATGGGCGAAAAGGTATTCGTCACGCTTTCATTCTGGCCAGTCGGTGCTGTCGCGGAGAAGGTATTCCCTGAGCATCATGTCGTCTGCTTTCGGACGACCGATGGGAAACGACTATGGGATACGAAGGTTCCGGCCGGCCCCTGGAAATTGACCGACCTGCGAGGAGGCTACACCGCTCCGACTCCGGCGGCCGATAGTACCCGTGTCTACGTCCTGTTTGGTTCGTCCGTGGCGGCATGTCTCGACCACGACGGCAAACTCGTCTGGAGTCGAGAACTGACGCCTCACGCATTCGACGTGGCAATGGGAGTCAGCCCCATTCTTTTCGAAGAGACGCTGCTGATCACGTGGGATCAGACAAACAAGTCGTCGAGTATCTTGGCGCTCGAGATCGAGACCGGGAAAACGAAATGGGAAAAGAAGCGACCCACTGCCGATTGGGCACATAGCACTCCCGTGCTGGCGGAAATAAAAGGAACGAAGCAACTGCTTGTCGCAGGGGCGACGGCGCTAGAGGGTCTCGATCCCGAGACCGGCGAAACGAACTGGTCGTGTACCTCTGGCGATGCCAAGCCATCGCGACTCGGCGACACGGCTTCCCCTGTACTGGCAGGCGGGCTGGTTTATGTGGATAGCGGTCGGGGCGGAACTGGCATTGCCGTCGATCCAACCGGCATGGGAGATGTGACGAAGACGCATTTGAAATGGAAGGCGACCAAAATTACGGATGGAAGCATTGGCTCGCCGGTCGTGGTTGGCAAGCACCTGTACCGCTTCCAGAGCCCCGACGTGTTGCACTGCTGGCAGGTCGATAACGGCAAGCCGGTGTTTACGGAACGCCTGCCTGGAGCATCGCCAGTGCCAAGCCCGATTGCCACGGCCGATGGCCGGGTGTACTTCGCGAGCGGCGGCCGAAGCTATGTGCTCGCGGCTGGTCCGAAGGCCGACATCCTGGGCGTGAATGAACTCGGCGATCCGAGCCACGCGTCGCCGGCAGTGGCCGACGGACGGTTGTACATTCGCGGTGGGCGGAACCTGTTCTGCATCGGCAACAAGTAGAGGGAGCACGATCATGAAGCGACCCTTGATTTTATTGGAACTCGGCATCTTCGCCGGCCAAGCAACTTGTGCCGAATGGGAAACGATCGCGATGGCGGTTCTTCATTGAGCCGTTCAATCGCGATTTCGAAAGAGTTAAAAGGCGTCTCACCACCGAGCTGGCTGGAGTACGATCCGAAGCATGACGTGTTGTATGTGATGAAGATGACCTCGGAGTTGTTTCGGATGGTTCGTGTGAAGTGAAAAACCGCGTGAAGAGCTTTCCTCCGAAGTGTTATTCATGGTACACTTCTATTCCTACCTCAATCCTCTGCACGTTCCATGCTACACTCCTGCCCTGGACCGATTTCTCGCCGCTCGTTTCTTCGTGCTGGCACGCTCGCGCTTGGTGGTGCGAGCCTAGCCGACTTGCTAGCCGCACGAGCGAGGGCCGGCTCGACACGGTCGCCAGAAACTTCTGTCATTCTCTTCTGGATGTGGGGTGGACCGAGCCAGTTCGAAACCTGGGATCCGAAGCCGGACGCACCCTTCGAGTATCGCGGTCCGTTCAATGCCGCTCGGACCGCTGTGCCCGGAATGGACTTTTGCGAGCTGTTCCCGAAACAAGCCCAGATTGCGCGTCGCCTGGCGATCGTGCGTTCATTGCATCACACGATGGCGTCTCACAATGATGGTTCGATCGAAGTACTCACGGGCAAGACGCCACTTGTCCCGGACCCGACGTCCACAGCAAAATCCACGCATCCCGACTTGGGAATGATTGCTAGTCGCTGGCGTGGATTGCGGCCGGATGGGCTGCCTCAGTACGTTGGAGTGCCGCAGACACCATTCATGACGCGGCCGACGTACCTCGGCTTGAGTCATCAGGGATTCGCGGCCGGCGATCCGTCGCTGCCTGGTTATGCCCCGCGTGGGCTTGGACTGGCAGGTGGAGTGACGCCGCCCAAACTCGAAGAACGTCGAAGTTTGCTAACCGACTTCGACCGAATTCGCCGTGATATCGACCGAAGCGGAGAGTTGGAAGGATCCGACCAACTTCGATCGGCTGCTTACCAGATTCTGACTGGACCGGGGATGGCTCGCGCGTTCAACCTGAATCAAGAAGACGACCGAGTTCGCGATAGATATGGCCGGCATCTCTGGGGGCAAAGTTGCCTGTTGGCCAGGCGTCTTGCCGAGGCGGGGTCGGCTGTCATCACAATCGATGCGTTAGCGCCGGAACCGGGCAAGCCGCTTTACTTCAGTTGGGATGACCATGCGAACGCTCAACCGGGTTGGGATCTTGCCAAGGGAATGCGCTGGCGAGCTCCGTTTCTGGATCAGGCTCTGACCGCACTGATCGCGGATATTTACGATCGCGGGCTGGACGAGAAGATCATGGTTGTCGCTTGTGGAGAGTTTGGACGTACGCCACGCGTGAGTTCCGCGAATGGCTGCCTTGGCCGCGATCACTGGCCAGACTCGATGTCGGCATTGATCAGCGGTGGCGGGTTGCAAGTCGGCCAAGTCATTGGCTCGACCGATTCGAAGGGCGGTCATCCTAAAGACCGGCCACTGACACCGAAGGATTTGCTGGCAACGATTTACCGCCACCTGGGAGTGGATTATCAGCATGAGTACAAGGATCTGAGTGGCCGCCCGATTCCGATTCTCAATGAAGGCGAGCCAATCCGGGAGTTGGTTTAACCGTCCCGCCTTACCGCCAGGCGATAAACAAAGTTTCCTCCACCCTGGTCGAAGCCTTCGATGACCGAGATAAAGTAAGCCCCGTCTTTCGGAAGAGTGAGCCGCACGATCGGATCGCGGCCAGCGGCAGGAACTTCACCCGTGGCAATGGTTCGCCCGGCTTCATCGTAAATGGTGAGCATCGCATCTGCCGGTGAGCCGAAACGTCCGGCCAACACTTCGATGCGGTACTTTTCACCGGCCTTGCCTTCTAGGCGAAAGACGTCGACATCCTGGTTCTGCTTGAACGTGGCCTCGACAATCTGCGGGGCCTGCACGGGCATGGCCTGTTTGAAGCCGTCGTTTGGCTCTTTCTCGGCCACACGCGGAGTGTCGTCGTTCACCAGCAGTGTCATCGACTTGCCTTC
>Ga0105046_10001375_pt1 | contig 37320 bp, 31 predicted proteins | sample MAT03_FD_78385 | JGI IMG/M metagenome (GOLD analysis project Ga0105046, IMG submission 78385) | Freshwater microbial communities from Lake Fryxell liftoff mats and glacier meltwater in Antarctica - MAT-03 (megahit assembly) | ecosystem: Environmental > Aquatic > Freshwater > Ice > Liftoff... | reverse complement strand
GCCGGCCACCATCCCGGCCCCGACGCCGCCATCTCGAAGCTGTACTGGAGCGAGTACCACAAGGAGATCACCGAGCTCGCCGTCGACATCATCGGCGCCGAGGCGATGACTCCGACCGGCCGCCGTCCATCCAGTGCGTTCAGCGCCGATGATGCAGGTGCGCCGAACAGCACCTGGAGCTGGGTCGGCACGTTCCTCAATGCGCGTGCTGGCACCATCTACGCCGGTTCGTCGCAGGTGCAGCGCAACATCATCGGCGAGATGGTCTTGGGTCTGCCCAAAGAACCACGCGTGTGAACCAGCGGGCTGGCGTCAGGGGCGTCGTGGCCGTGATCGTCGCTCTTGCTGGTCGTCCACGCTTGTGGCCGACCGCGACTCGGCAGTGGCGCCGCACGACGCCGAGCGGGTGGTGGAAGCGCCGCCCGTTCCTGCCGGTTCCGAGCCGCGACTACTTCGCGTTCCGGATGGTCACGCAGTACGGCAGCGCAGATCATCGCATCGAGCCCGGCGATGTGCTGAACTACCTCGCATGGTGCCGACACCACGACGCTGTTTCCTCATGATGCGCACCCCGATATCACAGACAGCGCTGGTTGACCGGCAGATATTGCTGCGGCGAGTTCGCTAGGTTCCGGCCCTATGAGAAGCGCACTCGTGTTGAATGCAACCTACGAGCCGCTCTCCGTCGTGCCCGCCTTCCGGGCGGTTTGTCTTGTCCTTGCCGAAAAGGCCGACCTCATTGCGGATGACGGCAGCCTGCTGCATTCCGAGCGGCTCGCCATTCCCAGCCCGTCGGTCGTGCGGCTGCGCTATGTCGTCAAGGTGCCGTATGCTCGGCGGACGGCGATGTCGCGGCGGGCCTTGTTCGCCCGCGACAACTCTTGCTGCCAGTACTGCGGTGGGTTCGCCGACTCGCTCGACCACGTGGTGCCGCGCTCTCGTGGCGGTCAGCACACGTGGGAGAACGTGGCCGCGGCCTGCCGGCCGTGCAACCTGCGCAAACGTGACCGCACACCTGCCGAAGCCGGCATGTGGCTGGCTCGACCGCCGCGCGCTCCGCGCGAGCAAGCCTGGGTTGCCGCGGCCGTCACCCTCGTCCCCGAAGAGTGGAAGCCCTACCTGGCCCGGGCCAGCTAGCTCGTAACCTGAACCATGGTCGGTGACTGGTTGTTGGCGGAATCGCATGGAGATGCCGGCGCGTTCCACTCCACCGATCCGGCGGCCCGACGCTCCGCCACGTTTCACACGGTGCAGCGACCGACGCTGGTTCTGGGCTCGGCGCAAGCCGACAGCGACGCCGACCGTTCGGTGGCTGATGCGTTGGGAGTCGAGGTGGTGCGCAGACGCAGTGGCGGGGGAGCGGTGCTGCTGATTCCTGGCGAGTTCGCGTGGCTCGATCTGGTGATTCCCGCCGATGACCCGCTATGGCTCACTGATGTCGGCCAGGCAATGGTCTGGGTCGGTTCGCTCTGGCAAGCAGCACTGTCGCAATTGGGCGTAGTTGGCGAGGTGTACGGCGGTGGCCTTGTCACGACCGACTGGTCGCGTCAGGTCTGCTTCGCCGGCGTGGGCACAGGAGAAGTGATGATTGGAAGGTCGAAGTTGGTCGGTATCTCGCAGCGCCGCACTCGTGACTCCGCACGATTTCAATCGATGTGCCACCTGCAATGGCGTCCAGAACTCGTCGCGGCTCTCGTGGCCGCCCCGCGGCCCTCGGCCGCGACGCTTGCCTCGTCGGTCCGTACCGCCGGTGTGGGCGCAGCAGCCGTGCGCGAGACGCTGGAGAGCCTTCTCTACGTCACGTGAGCTGGCCCAAGGCTGGGGCGAAATGTTGCCCAGGCGGTGAACATTTGGTGCCTGCGTGGTGGAAAACCCGGGGTGCGTGGGAAAGCCTTGGTGCCGAGTGGCGCGAAATGGGGGAAAGTGGTTGACTCTGATCGTAGATATGGGGCAGAATGGGGGCTCGTGGGGATCCCGGGCGTGCGCCGCCGTGATCTGCGTTCTCACAGGCAGGTGCTGAGTCAACGAGAGGTGGTGTCGCGACATGTTGTTCGTAGGTGCGTTCGAACGCCAGCTCGACGACAAGGGCCGCCTCGCGATGCCGGCAACCTTCCGCGACCGTCTGGGCGAGCACTGCTATCTGGCCAAGGGTCAGGACAAATGCGTCACCGTCGTACCGTCAGCAACGTTCGAGGAAGAGGCTGCAGCCATGGCGGCTCGCGTCCGCCTCGGCGAGGTCAGCCGCAACCAACTGCGCGCCCTTGCCTCCTCGGCAATCCTCGTGTCGCTCGACAAGCAGGGTCGCATCAACCTCGACGAGCAACTCCGCGATTACGCAGGCCTCACGCCGGGCGAGCCGGTCACCATCGCCGGCAGCTTCGACCGGCTCGAGCTGTGGTCACCACAACGCTTCGCACTCATCGACGACCACGGCACCACGCAGCTCACCGGCCAGGACCTGGCCGGTAGCGAGTGACCACCACAGTTCACCACCAGCACATCTCGACAACAGCAGAGGAGGATGAGGCAGCAACACGAGCAGGCCCCACGCATCACATCACCGAGATACCGACAACCACGATCGTCCGCCCATCTGCAGCCTTCCGGCCAGCACGATGGACAGCCCACTTCCGCCCGCTGCCGTTGCGCACGACCGGGGAGACATCCCGGCGGCAACCGCGAACCGGAGGGCTGCAGATGGACGGACGATTCAGGTCAGTACGCGATGAGTGACGCACCCTTCCACCACCTGCCGGTGATGGTCCACGAAATCGTGGCCCTCTACGAGCGGGTGCCGTCCGGGTTCGTGCTCGACGCAACACTGGGCGGAGGTGGCCACGCCGAGCAACTGCTCGATCGTTGGCCACACGTGAAGGTTCTCGGCATCGACCGCGACGAATACGCACTTGCCGCCGCGCAAGCCCGTCTCGCCCGCTTCGGTGATCGATTACGTGTGTACCACTGCCGGTTCGATCGCCTCGAAGAAGCCATGGAAGCACTCTCAATCGAATCCCTGTCCGGTGCTCTCTTCGACCTGGGGGTCAGCTCACCGCAGCTCGACGTCGCCGAGCGCGGTTTCAGCTATCGCAACGATGCGCCGCTCGACATGCGCATGGACCAGACACAGCCGTGGTCTGCCTCCGATGTCGTCAACGGCTACCCGGCGGACCAGCTTGCTCGCGTACTGCAGCAGTACGGCGACGAGCGGTTCGCCCGACGCATTGCCGCTGCGATCGTCGCCGCCCGTCCGATTCAAACCACAGCGCACCTGGCCGAAGTGGTGGTGTCGGCGATTCCGGCGCCCGCACGTCGTACCGGTGGCCATCCGGCGAAACGGACGTTCCAGGCGATCCGCATCGAGGTCAACGGCGAACTGGATGCGTTGCCGCCGGCACTCGACGCCGCGATCGATCGCACGGCACCGGGTGGTCGTGTGGCTGTGCTGTCGTACCACTCGGGCGAGGACCGAATCGTGAAGGACCACATGCGGTCGGCGGCGACGGGGGATTGCCCGTGCCCGCCCGAGCTGCCATGCGTGTGCGACGCAGTGCAGACGGTGCGCTTGGTGCGCGGTATAGCCAAGGCTCCTTCGAAGGACGAGCAGAGCAGTAATCGACGAGCGGCCAGCGCTCGGTTGCGGGTGGTCGAGCGAATCGTCGATACACCGACGCGCGACTGGCGTTAATTCAGAACATTCACGGCGGGACGTCGGCAGGACAGAGGTTCAACAATATGGCAATGGCAGCTCGCAGCGAGCGAGCGACGACGGTTCGCAGCAGGGTCCACGGAGGTGGTGTCGCTGAGGCGCGGGTGATGGTGAAGCGCACTGCCGCTGTCGCCCATATCGCACCGCGACCGCAGTTGGTCGTGGTTCCTCGTCAGCGCCGAACGGCTCGCCTCATCGCCGCCGGCTGCACAGTGGTGTTCGGGCTGATGTTGGGTGCCGCCGCATTCCAGACGCAGTTAGCTCCCCGGCAGCTGACGATGGACACGCTCGATCGCGATATCCGCACCGCTCACGAGTCCTATGACGTGCTTCGCCGCGAGCGGGCTGAGCTACGTTCGCCAGGGCGTCTCTCCGAAGAGGCCGTCAAGCTGGGCATGGTTCCGGCCACCCAGACCGAGTTCGTACAGCTGGATGCCGATGTGGTTGCTGTCGTTCAGCGCAGCGGCGCCGACGCCTCCGGTGACATTGGTGCGTCCATTGACGAAGAGTTCGAGCTGTACGCCGACGTGAAAGCAGAAGCGGGTGGTGCGCCATGAGCACGGATACTCGCCGCCACCCCACGGCCGCCCCCGCCCGCAGCGCTCGAACCGTCACCGCCGACCCGCGCTCGCGTCGCGGTGAGACGGTCGCCCTCTCAGGGTCGCACAAGGCGGCGCCGGCGCAGCGCGGTCACAAGCCGGTCAACCGTGGGCATCAGCCCCCCGACCGTTCGCCGCGGCCGATGCAGAAGCGGGTCAAGTCGACCAAGCGACCCGAGCGCACTGCCCAGCCTGCCGGCATCAACCTGACCTTTCGCGCTGGCGACACTCGCAAGCGCCTCGTCGCGATCTTCGTGATCACCGTCCTTTTGTTCGCTGCCGTGGTTGCCCGCGTTGCGTTCCTACAGACGGCTGGCTCTGATTCATTGGTGGCCGCAGGCAAGGCACAACGTGTGTCGGAGGCCATCCTGCACGCGCCTCGCGGCACGATCTTCGCCCGCGATGGTGGCGAGCTGGTGATGAGCGTTCCCAGCAGCACGTTGATTGCCAATCCCAAGCTGGTCACCGACCCTGCCGGCGTCGCCGCCCTCTTGGGCACGATGTTGCAGCTGACACCCGACAAGCAGCAGTCGTTACTGGCGACATTCAGTGCGAAGGACAAGAGCTTCGTCTACATCGCCCGGCAGATCGACGACGACGTCGCCAACTCCGTGATGTCGCTGAACATCAGCGGCATCGACGTGTTGCGGGAGGACAAGCGCATCATGCCCAGCGGCGAGGTCGGCCGCAGCCTCCTGGGCCGTACCGACATCGACGGCATCGGTACGGCTGGAGTGGAGTTGCTGTACAACGACGAGCTCACGGGTGTCAACGGCGAGCGGGTGCGCGAACACGATGCCAAGGGTCGTTCGATCCCGGGTTCAGGGGCAACGACGACGGACCCGATTCCTGGCAACGACCTGATCCTCACGTTGGACCGGTCGCTGCAGTTCCAGGTCGAGCAAGCACTGATCGCGCGCGTGACAGAGCTCAGTGCCGAGGGTGGGGCTGTCGTTGTCATGGACACGGCCACCGGCGAGATCTATGCCGTAGCCAACGTCAGCCGCGGAGATGACGGTGTCGTGGCCGTGACCTCCGCCAACCTGGCGGCCGTGGAGCCTTTCGAGGCCGGGTCAGTGGCGAAGGTGTTCAGTCTCTCGGCAGTTGTCGATACGGGTGTTGCCAACCCCGACACTGTCATCCGGGTCCCCGGTCGAATTGTCTACGACAAGGGCACACCGTGGGAGCACACGATCAACGACGCTGAGCCGCACCCCGAGAAGCCAATGTCGCTGCGCGAGATCATCGTGCACTCCTCGAACATCGGCACACTGCTGTTGACGGACAAAGTGGGCACGGAGCGCTTCGGCAGCTACCTCGAGTCGTTCGGATTCGGGCAGAAGACCGCCCTCGACTTCCCCGACGAGAGCAAAGGCATCTTCAAGCCCGCATCGGAGTGGGAGGGCACCGAGAAGCAGTCGCACAGCTATGGCTACGGCTACTCGGTCACAGCGCTGCAGCTCGCTGCGGCCGTCAACACCGTTGCCAACGGTGGCGTCTACGTCGCGCCGAAGTTGGTGGCCGCGACCATCGGTGCCGATGGTGAGGTAACCGACACCGCGCCTTCTGCAACGCACACGGTCATCCAGCCGTCGACGGCAGCGACGATGACCGACATGATGAAGGACGTGGTCTGCGGCGGCACCGGCAAGGATGCGCAGATTGCCGACATTTCGGTCGCCGGCAAGACCGGCACGGCGTACAAGACCCAGGAGGACGGGACGTACGGTGCCACCGGCACTCGCAAGTACCGGGCTTCGTTCGTCGGCTTCTTTCCAGCCGATGCACCGAAGGTCACCATTCTCGTGACGATCGACGAGCCAGACCCCACCTCGAACGACCGCTTCGGCGGCAAGGCTGCGGCGCCGCTGTTCGCAACCATTGCGACCGCTGCGATTCACGAACTGCAGATCACACCGAACCCCGGCGACACCGGCTGCTCGGCAGGGTGACGCAGGTGGGATGGTTGCTCGGTGAGTTGGTTGCCGACGCAGGGCTGCTGAATGCAGACGTGCGCGGCGCCAGCGACCACCCGATCACCGGTGTCGTGTACGACTCGCGCTCGGTAGAACCGGGGGTGTTGTTCTGCTGCCTGCGTGGAGCCAACAGCGACGGCCATGCGTTCGCATCCGGTGCCGTAGACGCTGGTGCTGCTGCACTTCTGGTCGATCACGTGCTGGACCTCGATGTTGCGCAGGTGGTGGTAGCCGACACGCGCATAGCGATGGGCCCGATTGCCTCGGCGTTCTTCGGGCATCCGTCGCGGTCCTTGACAGTCATCGGTGTCACCGGCACGAACGGCAAGACGACCACCACGAGCCTGCTGGCGTCGGTACTCGAGTCGGCCGGCATGAGAACGGGGGTCATCGGCACTCTCACCGGCAAGCACACCACGCCCGAGGCGCCGGAGCTGCAGGCACAGCTCGCCGCGTTCGTGACAGCGGGGTGCGTGGCGGTGGTGATGGAAGTCTCGTCACACGCGCTTGCACTGCACCGCGTTGACGGCACTCGCTTTGCACTGGCGGTGTTCACCAATCTCGGTCGCGACCACCTCGACCTGCACGGCACCGTCGAGCGATACTTCGCCGCGAAGGCTGCCTTGTTCACTCCGCTACTCAGCGCACTGGGCATCGCAAACGTTGACGATCCGCACGGCCGGCTGCTGTTCGACGCTGGCATGATCCCGATGACCGCGTTTTCGAGCGACGATGTGAGCGGCCTCGTGGTCACACCTACCGCACACGAATACACCTGGCGAGGCGAGCGGGTACGGGTGGGAATCGGTGGCGCCTTCAACGCGATGAACAGCCTGGCGGCTGCGATGGCGGCCGTCGCGATCGGTCTCGACCCGCACGTCATTGCAGCCGGTTTGCGTGCGGCTCCATCGGTACCCGGTCGATTCGAACCGGTGAGCGCTGGGCAGGACTTTGACGTGATTGTCGACTTCGCTCACACCCCGGACGGCCTGCGCGAGGCACTGACCGCCGCGCGCGATGCTGCCGCTGACGGCCGCGTGATTGCGGTGTTCGGATGCGGCGGTGACCGTGACCGCGAGAAGCGTCCGGAGATGGGCGCGGTCGCGGCGGAACTGGCCGACCGCGTCGTGGTCACGTCCGACAACCCGCGGTCGGAGGACCCGATGGCGATCATCAATGCCATCATTCAGGGGGTGCCCGGCGACTACCGTGACCATGTTGTGACCGAGCCAGACCGACGCCAAGCCTTCTCAGTGGCATTCCAGATGGCTCGTGCGGGCGACGTAGTCGTCATCGCCGGCAAGGGTCACGAAACAACGCAGACCATCGGCAGCACCGCTGCACCCTTCGACGATCGGGCCGTGGCACGAGAGCTGTTGGAGACCCCACGATGAATGAGGCAAGACAGTGATTGCAGTCATGATTGCGGGTGCGGTGTCGATGTTGGTGTCGCTCATCTGCACGCGGTACCTCATCACGTTCTTCCGTACTCGCGGCACTGGTCAGCCGATTCTCGGAAAAGAGGACCACGGGCCCGAGCACCACATGAAGAAGCAGGGCACTCCGACGATGGGCGGGCTGGCCATCGTGGTCGCAGCCGCGACCGGCTGGCTGGTTGCTCACCTGCGGCCGAACCTGGCGTTCTCCGACCAGGCGATGATCATGTTGGTGGGCATCGTCGTGATGGCTGGCATGGGCTTCCTCGACGACTTCATCAAGGTTCGCAAGCATCACAACCGTGGCATCTTTTGGAAGCAGAAGAGCTACATCACGCTTGGATTGTCGATGCTGCTGGCGTGGTGGCTGGTGTCGTCCACCGATGTCAGTCAGACGCTCTCCATCACTAGAGCCACCTTCCCCGGCTGGCACCTCGCCACGCCCATTTTCGTGGTCTTCACCGGCCTGATGATCTGGGCAACCAGTAATGCCGTCAACGTCACCGACGGGCTGGATGGCCTTGCCGGTGGCTCGGCGATGATGGGCTTCCTCGCGTTCACGATCATTGCGTACTGGGAGTTCCGCAACCCTGCGGTGTACGGCGACGTCGTCAACCCACTCGACCTGGCAGTGCTCGCCGCCGCCTTTGCCGGCGGTTGCGCAGGGTTCCTGTGGTTCAACGCCGCACCTGCGCGCATCTTCATGGGTGACGTGGGAGCGCTTGCCATAGGCACCGCGCTTGCGCTGCTGGCCATCACGACCAACACGCAGCTCCTGATCATCGTGATCTGCGGCATCAACGTGATGGAGGCCGGTTCCGTCGCCATTCAGATGGGTGTCTTCAAAGCGTCCGGTCGCAAGAAGCGGCTCTTCAAGATGTCGCCCATTCACCACCACTTCGAGCTGGTCGGCTGGCCCGAGACCACCGTGATCATCCGCTTCTGGATCATCTCGGGTATCTGCGTTGCAAGTGCCTTGGCCTTGTTCATCGCCGACTTCACCAGGGTGACGGACAACCTGTGAGCGGTACTGCGCTGGTCTACGGCATCGCGCTTGCGGGCGACGCAATCGCCGCGCAGCTGGCGCGCCGCGGCTGGACATTGCTGATCGCCGACGACGTTGCCACCGACGCGAAGCGAGCAATCGCTGCCGCGTTCGGGACCGAGCTGATCGAGGCTCCGACTGCGAACCAGATCGTCGATCTTGTGGCTGGCGCTGACATCGTGTGCCCGGCGCCCGGCGTCCCCGAGACCCACGCCGTAGTGATGGCGGCCCTTGCCGGGGGCGTGCCGTTGCGCACCGAGATCGATCTCGCCTATGAGTGGGAGCAGCAGCGGCCGGGTGGCCCGCGCCCGATGCTGGCTGTCACTGGTACCGATGGCAAAACGACCACCACGTTGTTGACCGCTCACATGCTGGAGGCCGCCGGTCATCGGGTAGCTGCCGTGGGCAACACCGAGGTACCGCTTGCCGCTGCGCTCGACGACGACGACGTGGATGTGTTCGTGGTGGAGTGCAGCAGCTTCCGACTGAACTGGTTGCAGTCGTTTCGTGCCGAAGCGTCGGTGTGGCTCAACCTTGCCCCGGACCACCAGAACTGGCACACGTCGATGGCTTCCTATGAAGCGGCCAAGGCGCAGATGTGGGCGCACCGTAGGTCGACTGACGTTGCGATCGGTTGGGCCGACGACCCAACCGTGATGGCCAACCTACGCGCCGCTGGCGGGCCAACCCGAACGTTTGCCGCATCGGGCGCCGACTATCGAATCGAGGCAGGCAACCTCGTTGGGCCGGCAGGCGTCATAGCAACAGTCGCGGGAATGATGCGCGCGTTGCCGCACGACCTGACCAATGCCCTCGCAGCGGCGGCGTTGGTGCTCGAGTCCGGCCTGGCGACTTCGGCCGACATACAGCGGGCGCTTGCGACCTTTCAGCATCCGCCGCATCGCATCGAGCCACTGGGCACCATCGACGGCGTCCGGTGGTTCAATGATTCGAAGGCGACCTCACCCCATGCGGCGCTGACCGCCATCCGCTCGTTCGACCACATCGTGCTGCTTGCGGGGGGTCTCAACAAGGGGCTCGATCTGGCCAGTTTGGCCGGTGAGCACGCGCGCGTGAAGGCAGTTGTGGGGCTGGGCACGGCTGCGGCCGAAGTCACCGGCCCCTTCGAGCCGTACTGCCCCACCCGCATTGCCACCTCGATGGCCCAGGCCGTGCAGTTCGCCGACGAGCTCGCCGAGACCGGTGATGTCGTGCTGCTGTCACCTGCGTGCGCGAGCTTCGACTGGTACCCGGGCGGGGGATACCCGGCGCGCGGAGATGACTTCAAACAACTGGTGCGGGCTCTGAACGGCACAAGGAGTACCTCTACGTGACCTCTTCGTCCACGCTCATCGGTGATCGCCGTCGGGCAGCGCTGGCTCGCTCGGATGCAATGCGTCGGCACCCAACACGCCGCAACGTGTCGCACCCTGTCACGCCGCCGCCGACCGCGTTCTACATCATCACGGTTGTCGTCACTGTCTTCACCATGCTCGGTCTGGTCATGGTGTTGTCTGCCACGTCGATCAGCCAGTTCCATCAGGGCAACTCGCCGTGGCGCCTGTTCAACCGACAGCTGATGTGGGCCGTGCTCGGTGTCATCGGCATGTGGTTTGCGATGCGTGCGCCCACCCGCCGCTGGCGTCGATTGGTGAACCCAGCACTTTCAGTCTGTTGCGGATTGATGTTGCTGCCGTTCATGCCCGGGATCGGGGACCAGGTGAACGGTGCCAACGCGTGGGTCGCCCTCGGCCCGATCAACTTCCAGCCCAGCGAGTTCCTCAAACTGGCGGTGTTGCTGGCCAGTGCAAACCTGTTGGCGAAACGGCACACCGAGATGCACGATCTTCGGCGCACTGTGCTGCCCGTGCTCGCCCTGGCCGTCGTTGGCGCACTGCTGTGCCTCGCGCAGAACGACCTCGGCTCGGCGATCGTGCTCGGGTCGATCGTGTTCGCTGTCGCGTTCATCGCAGGTTCTCCGCTGTTGCCGATGGTCGCTGCCGGTGCGGTGGGGGGTGTCGGTGCCCTCGCGTTCGTCATGTCCAGCCCGCGACGTGAAGCGCGGTTCACGGCGTTCATGAACATCGCTGCCCATAAGGACCACCTCAGCTACCAGACCTATCAGGCGATGATTGCGATGGCGCAGGGCGGTTTCACCGGTTCGGGTGTCGGGCGCGGCGAGAACAAGCTCGGAGAGTTCCTGCCGTTGGCGCACAGCGACTTCATCTTCGCCGTCATTGCCGAGGAGCTCGGCATGATCGGTGTGGTGGCGGTGCTCGGTGGTTTCATGGTGCTTGCCTACGCGGGCGTCCAGGTGGCGATGGCGACACACGATCGCTTCCATCAGTTGATGGCGGGCGGCATCGTGAGTTGGCTGGTCGTGCAGACACTCATCAATGTTGGCGGTGTCACCGGCCTCATGCCGGTCACCGGTCTCACGTTGCCGTTCTTCTCGGCGGGCGGCAGCTCGTTGTTCGTCACGCTCACCGCCACTGGCTTGTTGCTCAATGTCGCCCGCAACGTTCGATGACCGACATGAAGACGTTCGCTGTCGTCACCGGCGGCGGTACCTCCGGCCACGTGTTGCCAGCGCTGGCGATCGCTGAGGCGTTGGTCGCTGCCGGACATCCGGCCGGGTCGATTCATTACGTCGGAACTCAGCGCGGGCTGGAGACGCGGTTGCTGCCGCCCACGGGGCACCCGCACACCTTCCTCGACGTGGTCGGTTTGCAGCGCAGCCTCAGTCGACGCAACTTGGCGTTCCTGCCGAAGTTGTTTCGTGCGGTGCGCGAGGCCACGACGCTACTGCGCGAACTGCAGCCGAGCGTCGTCGTCAATGTCGGTGGCTACGGCAGCTTTCCCGCCACCTGGGCTGCTCGCCGACTGAAGATTCCGTACGTCGTGGTGTCGTACGACCTACGCCCTGGGCTGGTGTCGAAGCTGCTGGCGAAGAAGGCGGCAGCGGTCGCGGTCGCGTTCGAAGGCTCGGTGCTGCCTGGTGCAAAGCTCACCGGGGCGCCCGTGCGGGGTGCGATGATCGAGCTCGATCGGCTGTCCGCCCGCGTCGTTGCTCGCGAGGAGCTTGGGCTGCCCGGCGATCGCTTCGTTCTCGCGGTGATGTGCGGCTCACAGGGTGCCGCCGCCATCAACCAGGCTGTGACCGGGGCGGTCGCACAGTGGACCGACCGTCACGACCTCGCGGTGTATCACGTGGTCGGTGACCGGTTTCTCAGTGACGCCGCGCCCACTCGTGACGGGGAAGCGGGCATCCTGTACCGCGTGATTGGCTACGAGGACCGAATGCCGCAGCTCTATGCCGCCGCCGACCTGCTGCTCACGCGTGGGGGCGCGGGCACCATCGCCGAGCTGGCAACGGTGGGCGCGCCAGCGATTGTGGTGCCGTGGCCCGGTGCCGCTGAGAACCACCAGGTCGACAACGCCAAGGTCTTGTCGGATCAGGGGGCTGCGGTGCTGCTTGAGCAGGCCGATCTCACCGTCGAACGACTGGTGGCAGAGGTCGAGAACTTCCTGACCGCGCCGGCCGATCTGGCTCGGATGGCTGCGGCTGCCTACTCTGCGGGTGCCGTGCACCGCAGCGGCAAGCTCGTTGCGCTGGTGGAACGGGTGGCTGCGTCATGAGTAGCGCGCCGGTCGCACCGGTGGATCTCAGCGAGCCACGGTCGTTACACGTGGTCGGCGTTGGCGGCCCCGGTATGAGCGCGATTGCAATCGTGCTGGCCGAGATGGGCCACACCGTGAGCGGCAGCGACATGCGAGAACGCTCGGTGCTCGATCGTGTGCGCGCCGCGGGCGTCACCGTGCACGTCGGTCACTCGCGATCGCTGGTGCATGATCGCGACGCGATCACGTGGAGCACGGCTATTCCCGAACGCAACATCGAGCGCGATGAGGCGGCGAAGGAGGGCGTGCCGTCGTTGCATCGGTCTGGCATGTTGGCCTCGATCTGTGCGCTGGCCAAGTCGCTGGCGGTAGCAGGAACACACGGCAAGACGTCGACGAGTTCGATGCTGATGCTGATACTCGCCGAGGCTGGTCTGCGCCCGAGTTTTGTCATTGGCGGCGACGTCACCGACATGGGCACCGGCGCCCAGTGGACAGGCTCGGAGTGGCTAGTGGTGGAGGCCGACGAGAGCGACGGCACACACCTGCAGCTGCCGCTCTACGGCACGATTCTGACCAACGTCGAGGTCGACCATCTCGATTACTACGGCACCCCGGAAGCAATTTTCGACGGCTTCGATCAGTACCTCTCGCAGATCGAGGGACCCAAGGTGCTGTGCCTCGATGACCCCGAAACGGCGCGCCTCGCCGCCCGTCACGACGTCATCACGTATGGCACGTCTCCAGCTGCTGATTTCGTCGCCGCCAACGTGCGCGCCGAGACCGGCTCGTTCACCTTCGACGTGGTTCACCACGGCGACGTTCTCGGCTCGGTCGCCCTGCCATTGCGCGGGCTCCACAACGTGCGCAACGCGACGGCAGCCGTGGCGATGGCGGTCTCGGTCGGTGTGCCGTTCCACGTCGCAGCCGACGCTCTGGCCAAGTTCGGAGGTGTGGCGCGCCGGTTCGACATCCGAGGAGTCGACGGTGGAGCAACCCTGGTCGACGATTACGGCCACCTGCCCAGCGAGATCGCTGCAGTACTGGCTGCGGCTCGTGGTAGCGGCGATGCCTGGCAGCGCGTCGTCGCCGTGTTCCAGCCGAACCGCTTCAACCGCATGGCAGTCATGTGGCCGGACTATCGCGATGCGTTCGTGGACGCCGACGTGGTCGTGCTCACAGAGATCTATGCATCCGGCACTGCACCAATTCCCGGCGTCACCGGCAAGCTGGTCGTCAACGCCGTGATCGACGCTCACCCGCGAACTCGCGTGGTGTGGATGCCGAAGCGAGTCGACCTCGTCGAGTTCCTCGCGCGCGAGCTCCGCAACGGCGATGTCTGCATCTCGATGGGGTGCGGTGATGTTGCGGCCTTGCCAGACGAGGTGCAAGCGCGCCGTGCAGAACTGCGTGCCGCACGATGAGCATGGCGCATCACCAACAGCCAGCGCTGCGACGCATGGCTGGGTTTGCAACGGCTGACGAGCCACTGGGTCCGTTCACGACCTACAAGGTGGGCGGCCCGGCCCTGGTCTTCGCTACGCCCCGCACTGCCGACGAGCTGCAGATGGTCGCCGAAGTCGTGCAGGAGACAGGACTTCCCGTGCTGGTTGTTGGGCGTGGCTCGAACCTGTTGGTGGCCGACGCCGGCTTTCCAGGAATTGTCGTCTCTCTGTCAGCGATTGCCGAGTGGATGCAGTTCGAAGGTTCCACGGTCACTGCCGGTGCAGCAGTTGCGCTGCCCGTGCTGGCGCGCCATTGCGTTGCCGCCGGCCTCGTTGGCTTCGAGTGGGCCGTGGGTGTGCCTGGCTCGGTTGGCGGTGCCGTGCGAATGAACGCCGGCGGCCACGGCAGCGACATCGCCGCCTCTTTGGTGGGCGCACACGTGCTCGACCTGCACACCGCACTGCAGGCGTGGATCCCTGTCGAAAAGTTGGGACTTCAGTTCCGTTCCTCGAACCTGAGCGATCAGCAGGTGGTGCTGGACGCCCAGTTGCAACTCGCGATCGGCGATGTCGCCGAGGCTCAGGCGAATCTGTCGGAGATCGTGCGCTGGCGCCGCGAGCATCAGCCGGGCGGGCAGAACGCCGGCTCGGTGTTCGTCAACCCGATTCCGGGCGAGCTGCCCGCGGCCGTCCTCGTTGACCAACTGGGCCTTCGAGGCTTTCGAATCGGTGGAGCGTTTGTCAGCGACAAGCACGCAAACTTCATCCAGGCCACCGAAGGCGCGACTGCAGCAGACGTTCGTGCGGTGATGGAGCATGTCCGCGCCGCCGTGAAGGAGTCGACGGGTTTCGAACTCCGCAGCGAAGTGCGCCTCGTCGGTTTCGCGAACGCCGGTGTCGAATGAGCCGGCCGAACCAGCACGGGCCGGACGACCCTCCGGACCATGTGCTCGAGGAGCTCATGGAGGCGTTCTCCGAGGAGTCGGCGCCGCAGTACAACTTCGACGATCCGTCAATCGACCGCATCCTCGGCATTACCGACGAGCACCCGGCGCCCGAGCTCGAGGAACCATCGGTACCTGCCGAGCCGGCAATGGTCACCCGGCCTGATGAGCTCGATCACATTGATGAGCCCCCCGTGGTCGTGCGATCCGCAACCAAGTCTGTCAAGCCGCCGAAGACCCCCAAGCCGCCGAAGACCCCCAAGCCGCCGAAGACCCCCAAGGCTGCGAAGACCGCCAAGGGGGCGAAGCCCCCCGAGCCCGAAGTGGCTCATGATGCCGCCGCTTCACGACGCATCATCGTCATCGCCGAGGACAGTCGACCTGACAGCGTCTATCTCGATGAAGACAAGGAAAGGGCGTTTCACGAGCGGCGCGATGCCGTCGACGAGTCGGGTGAGCGATCGACCATCGTCATCGCGGATCTCGATGGGGCGACCGCTTCCGAACCGCCGCTGGCCAAGTCGCGCGGTGGTGGCATCGACCCTCGCATTCGTGCCCGGCGTATCTCAGTTCGTCGGGCCGAGGGCCGCCGTCGATTGATCTGGGCCGGCATCGGCGTGGGCGCCCTCCTCGTCGCTATTGCCGCCGTCGCCGTGTTCGCCTCATCGATCTTCGATGTCCGCGAGGTGTCGGTGCAGGGCGCGGTCTACACCGACCCGGAGGTGCTGCAAGGTGTGATCGACGACCTGCAGGGCGAGCCGGTGCTGCTGGTCGACACCGCTGCGGCTCAAGACAAGCTGGAGGCAGTGGCGTGGGTGGAGAGTGCACGTGTGGCCACGGACTTCCCTCACCGTGTCGCCATCGACATTCGGGAGCGCGCGCCGATTGCTGCGTTCCAGGGCGGGGACGGGCAGTATCGGGTCATCGACGTACAGGGTCGAGTTCTCGACGTCATCGCCGGGCAACCCACCGATTACCTCCTGGTTACTGGTGACCACCCCGACACGGCGCGTGGCCAGTTCGCCGGCGCCCCCTACGCATCCGTCGCCGAGTTGGTGTCCAGCCTGCCTTCAGAGATACGCGACATCACACTCTCGGTGGGTGTCAACGCCGGCACGGGCACGCTGACGATGGTGTTGGCCAACAACCAACCAGATGGCATCGGCGTGCGGATGGGCGACAAGCAAGCCATTGACGAGAAGCTGGCGCGACTCTTGCAAAAGGTTCGCACGGGTCTCGATGGCTTCTGTCAGATCGATGTCAGTACGTCCGACGCGGGCGTTGTGCCCTGCTGAAGTTGGGATTCCACCGATACCGTTCGAATTCGTGCGAGACTGACCGTTAGTGCTCAACTCTTCCTTGTCCAACGCTGTCCGCCAGAGGCGGGTCACCCCGGCTGAGCAGCCCATTCGCTACCATCGAACTCCAGCAGGTCCAGCAGTGCCCACACACCAATTTCGCCACCTTTGCCCATCTCGGAGGTCCTTCTGATGGCCAGCGCTCCCCAGAACTATCTTGCTGTCATCAAGGTCATTGGTGTCGGCGGCGGCGGCGTGAACGCTGTCAATCGCATGATCGACGCTGGCCTCAAAGGTGTTGAGTTCATTGCTGTCAACACCGACGCGCAAGCGCTGCTGATGAGCGATGCCGACGTCAAGCTCGACATCGGTCGCGACCTCACCCGCGGTCTCGGTGCTGGCAGCGACCCGGAGGTGGGTCGCAATGCCGCAGAGACCCACCGTGACGAGATCGAAGAGATGATCAAGGGCGCCGACATGGTTTTCATCACTGCCGGCGAAGGCGGTGGCACTGGCACCGGTGCAGCGCCCATCATCGCCGAGATTGCACGCAGCATGAATGCGCTCACCATTGGTGTGGTCACTCGTCCGTTCAGCTTTGAAGGCCGTCGACGGGCCGTGCAGGCTGACACCGGAGTACAACGACTGAAGGAAAAAGTCGACACGCTGATCGTCATCCCCAACGATCGCTTGCTGACGGTTGCCAACGAGAAGACCAGCGTGCTCAACGCTTTCAAGATGGCTGACGAGGTGCTGCTGCAGGGCGTCTCGGGCATCACCAACCTCATCACCACGCCTGGCCTCATCAACACCGACTTCGCCGACGTGAAGATGATTCTGACCAGCGCCGGCTCCGCCCTCATGGGCATCGGTCAAGCAAGTGGCGAGAACCGTGCGGTCACCGCCGCCAAGTCGGCCATCAGCAGCCCGTTGCTCGAGGCAGCGATTGATGGTGCCCGTGGCATTTTGCTCAACATCACCGGTCCGTCCAGCATGGGCCTGTTCGAGATGAACGCTGCCGCCGAAGTCATTCATGGCGTTGCGCACCAAGATGCCAACATCATCTTCGGTACCGTTATCGACGATGAGATGGGCGACGAGGTCAAGGTCACCGTCATAGCTGCCGGTTTCGATCGTTGGGACGGTGGCAATACCGGCACCGCAACGCCCAGCTCCAGTGGTCGGTCTTCCATCAAGGCTGTGCCTGAGGCGAAGCCGACATCCACGTTGAAGGATCTGTTCGCCGACGACGACCCAGACCCACTCGACGGTGACGACGACTTCGACGTGCCCTCCTTCTTGAAGTGAGCTCGTCGGCAGTCGCGCAGCGACTGGCCGTCGTCCGCGAGCGCATCGCGCTCGCCGGTGGAACCGATGTGACCGTTTTGCCGGTCACGAAGACGTTTGGCATCGAGGCGTGCTTTGACGCGTTCGAAGCCGGCTGCCCGAATGTCGGTGAGAACTACGCACAGGAAATTGTCAGCAAGCTTGGCGCAGTGGATCGACCATTTGGAGTGCACTTCATCGGCCAGTTGCAAACAAACAAGGTGCGCCAACTGGCGCCGATCATCTCTGTGTACGAATCGGTCGACCGGCCATCGCTCGTCAGCGAACTCGCCAAGCGAGCGCCGGGTGCTTCGGTACTGATTCAGGTCGCCGCGCTGGCTGAACCCGGCAAGGGTGGCTGCGCCCTCGCCGAGGTGTCCGCCCTCGTGTCCGCCGCGCAGGAGGCTGGGCTCGATGTGCGTGGGCTGATGACGGTCGGGCCAACCACCGGCGGCCCCGAAAGAGCACGTGAGGGTTTCCGCGTGGTTCGTCAACTCATGGATAGGTTGGGCCTCATCGTGTGCTCGATGGGCATGACCGACGACCTCGAGGTTGCCGTGCAAGAGGGCTCTACGCAGGTACGCGTCGGAAGTGCGCTCTTCGGCGAGCGTCCACCCGCAAGCGCGCCCGTGCGGTAGCCTCGTCGATTGCAGGAGGACAGCAAATGGCGATGTGGAAGAAGGCAATGGATTACTTGGGTCTCGGACCCGACGAGTCCTACGACGAATACGACGTCGCGCCAGAACCCGAACGACCGATGCGCACGGCGCGCCAACCGCGCGAGGAGGCGCTGCGCCAGCAGCGCGGATACGCAACCGAGTACGAGGCGGAGGCGCCAGTCCGTTCCGTGCCGGCGCGCCCCAGCTTTCCCACCAGCACGGTCAACGACGGCGGATCTCGTCGCCCGGTGCCGGCCAACGACGATTCGTCGGTGCAGCCGCGCCCCATCAACCCACGCTCGGCGCCGGCACCTCGCGTGTCCCCGGTTGCTGTTGGCGCCGACCCCTACACCGTGCGACCCCGCCGGTTTGATTCCGCGCAGGAGATCGCCGACAAGTTCAAGGAAGGGCTGCCGGTCATCATGAACCTGGAAGCGGCCGACCGCGAAGTGTCGCGTCGTCTCATCGACTTTGCGAGCGGCCTCTGCTACGGCCTCAACGGCAGCATGGAGAAGGTGGCCACTGGCGTTTACCTCCTCAAGCCCATCGGGCGGCAAAACTCCTACGACGAATCGGGTTATGGCACCTGAACGCTCCGCAGGCGTCATGGCAGAGCTCGACGCGCCTAACATCGCAGCATGGACATCAGCCCGCAGACGATTCGCAGTACCGGCTTCAAAACGGTCAAGAAGGGGTATGACCCCAATGAAGTCGAGTCGTTTCGTACGCAGGTAGCCGCAGCCGTTGAGACTGCGCAGAACCAGGCCACCGCAATGGAGGCAAGGGCGCGTGCCGCAGTTGCCAAGCTGCAGGAGGTCTCGCAGCAGGTTGCCGGCAGTCCGCGTGAGGTCTCTGCGCCGACCAGCCACAGCGGCGACACCGAAGTCATCAGTCGCACGCTGCTGCTGGCCCAGCGCACCGCCGACGCAACCATCTTGGAGGCCCGCTCCGAGGCTGATGGCATCACTGCGCAGGCTCGCGAGGAAGCATCGCGTGTGCTCGACAGCGCCCGCACAATGGCTACCAAGACCGTCGATGACTCGCGGCTCGACGCTCGTCGCGCCGTGGAAGACGAGCGCGTCCGTGCCGAGAACGAGGTGCAGTCGCTGCTGGCCCGCCGCGACTTCTTACTTGGCGACGTTGACCATCTGGAGCAGTACCTGCAGTCCCAACGCGACCGTCTGCGTGACGCAGCGGTGCAGCTGCAAGAACTCGTCGATCGGGTACCCGGCGGTCTGGGCGAGATGCGTCGCCCGCTACTGTCGGCCTCGGCCGAGCCGCTGCCCTCCTCGCCGCTGCCCTCCTCGCCGCCGGCCGCCGCCGCGGCGTCCGACGCCGCCGAGTCAGTTCAGGCCACAGCACCCGCACCCCAGCCACGGGACACAACCTCCGACGATGGTGATGTCGACGATCACAGGGACGACGCGTACGTCGTCGACCCGTCGCCACTGTTCACGCAGATGCCCGATCGTGCCGCGGGCCTCAGTGCATTGGCCATGTCCGGAGACACCGATGCCCAGGACAATGTGTGGCGTCTGCTCGACGAGGAAGTCGCCAGTACACAGGCGGCACAGGCATCGCTGGAGCTTGGCCAGGTGACCGCTGAGGTGCCGGTGATTGCAGCGACCGTTGAGCGGTCGGACCCGTTCCAAATCGGTGGCGACGAACTCCGCTGATCGCTCGGCCTGTCCTCAACAACGGCACGGTCCTCAACAACGGCACGGTCCTCAACAACGGCACGGTCCTCAACAACAGCGCTAGAGTGAATACACGGCATTGACGAGGCCATCACCTCCGAGCCTCCGGAAGAACAGCGTGTCGGCCAGCGGTCGGGGCGCCCACTAGAACCGGACGGGTTCAGCCCGTTATCGCTGGTGTCGTTCGAGTGGTCGCGACCGAACCTGAGGGTTCGAATCGGGGCAAGCAGGGTGGTACCGCGGGCCTGACGGCTCGTCCCTGTGCAATCCAGCACAGGAGCCGCTCGTGACATACCCCACCGTTCAATCGCAACCTTCGTTTCCCGCCGTCGAACGTGAAGTACTCGCATTCTGGGACGGCGACAAGACCTTCGAGGCCTCCATCGACGCGCGCTGCGACTCCGACGAGTATGTCTTTTACGATGGCCCTCCGTTTGCGAATGGGTTGCCCCACTACGGCCACCTGCTCACCGGTTTCGTCAAGGATGCTGTGCCGCGCTACCAGACCATGCGCGGCATGCAAGTGCAGCGGCGTTTCGGCTGGGACTGCCACGGCCTGCCCGCCGAGGTTGTCGTTGAAAGGGAACTTGGTATCAGCGGCCACCCGGCCATCACCAAGTTCGGAGTCGACAAGTTCAACGACGCGTGCCGCACGAGCGTGCTGCGTTTCACCGACGACTGGCACCGTTACGTCACCCGTCAGGCCCGCTGGGTGGACTTCGAGAACGACTACAAGACGCTGGATACCTCTTACATGGAGAGCGTCATGTGGGCGTTCAAGACCCTGTGGGACAAGGGTCTCATCTACGAGGGCTTCCGCGTGCTGGCGTACTGCTGGCGCTGCGAGACACCGCTGAGCAACACCGAGACTCGCATGGACGACGTCTATCGCGACCGACAGGACCCGGCTCTGACGGTGCAATTTCAGCTGCACACGGGCGAGAAGATCCTCGCCTGGACCACCACACCCTGGACGCTGCCCAGCAACCTCGCGCTCGCGGTCGGGGCGGACATCGACTATGCCGTCATGGAAGAAGTCGGCGACGAAGCGCCGCAGCGGTACATCCTCGCCGAGTCGCGGCTCGCTTCGTACGAGAAGGAGTTGGCCGGCACCACGCAGGTCGGCTCGCTGAAGGGCGCGGAGTTGGTGGGCCGTCGCTACACGCCGATGTTCGACTTCTTCGCCGACACGCCCAACGCGTTTCACGTACTGGCCGCCGACTTCGTCAGCACCGAGGAAGGCACCGGTGTGGTGCACCTGGCTCCTGGGTTCGGCGAGGACGACCAGAACGTCTGCAACGCCGTAGGCATCCCCACGATCTGCCCGATGGACGAGCACGGTCGGTACACCGCCGAGGTGACGCCCTGGGCTCATGTGCATGTCTTCGACGCCAACCCGCTCGTGGTCAAAGAACTGAAGGGCAGGGGAGTGGTAGTCCGCCACGACAGCTACCAGCACAGCTACCCGCACTGCTGGCGCTGTGCCGAGCCGCTCGTCTACCGCGCCATCAGTTCCTGGTTCGTGCAGGTCACCGCCTTTCGTGACCGCATGGTCGAGCTCAACCAGCAGATTCGTTGGGTGCCAGAACACATCAAAGAAGGCAGCTTTGGGAAGTGGCTGGCCAACGCCCGCGACTGGAGCATCAGCCGCAACCGCTTCTGGGGCTCACCGATCCCGGTATGGCGCAGCGATAGCCCTGAGTACCCGCGCCTCGACGTGTACGGCAGCATCGAACAACTGCAGGCCGACTTCGGTGTTGAAGTCACCGACCTACACCGCCCGTACGTCGACGATCTGGTGCGCCCCAACCCCGACGATCCCACTGGTGTCTCGATGATGCGGCGTGTTCCTGAGGTACTCGACTGCTGGTTCGAGAGCGGCAGCATGCCGTTCGCGCAGGTGCACTATCCGTTCGAGAACGCCGAGTGGTTCGAGAGCCACTACCCGGGCGACTTCATCGTTGAATACATCGGCCAGACCCGCGGCTGGTTCTACACACTGCACGTGCTGGCGACCGCATTGTTCGATCGGCCCAGCTTCAACACCTGCGTCAGCCACGGCATCGTCCTGGGCGACGACGGCCAGAAGATGTCGAAGAGCCTGCAGAACTACCCGGACCCGATGATGGTGTTCGACAATTACGGCAGCGACGCCATGCGCTGGTACCTCCTCGGCTCGCCGATCTTGCGCGGCACCGACCTCGTCGTCACCGAAGAGGGCATCCGCGACACGGTTCGCCAAGTGATCCTGCCGATCTGGAACAGCTGGTACTTCCTGTCGTTGTACGCCAACGCGGCGGGCACGCAGGGCACGTTCCGTACCGACAGCACCGACGTGCTCGATCGCTACATCTTGGCGAAGACACACGACCTGATGGTCACGCTCACCGCAACCCTCGACGACTACGACCTCTTCGCCGCCTGCGGTGCCGTGCGCAGCTTCCTCGACGCGCTGACCAACTGGTATGTGCGCCGAAGCCGCGATCGTTTCTGGGCCGGCGACAAAGACGCGATCGACACGCTGCACACGGTGCTGGCGTTGCTGTGCCGAGCGCTGGCACCGTTACTGCCGCTCACCACCGAGGCGGTCTACAAGGCGCTGACCGGCGAACGCAGCGTACACCTCACCGATTGGCCCGATGCTGCGTCGGTGCCGGCCGATGCCGAACTCGTTGAATCGATGGACCTGGCGCGCGATGTCTGCAGCAGCACCCTGCGACTCCGCAAGGCGCATCAACTTCGTGTGCGTCAACCGCTGGCCTCCCTGCGTGTTGCGGTCGCAGGCGCACAGCGCCTGGCTCCGTTCAGGGAGCTGATCGCGGACGAAGTCAATGTGAAGTCGGTGGAGTTCTCCGATGACGTGGCGTCGGTGGCAAGCTTCGATCTCCAGGTGGTGCCCGCAACCCTGGGCCCACGCCTGGGCAGCCAGGTGCAGCAGGTCATCAAGGCAGTCAAAACAGGCGACTGGCAACGCACCGATTCGGGAGTGGTAGCCGGCGGCGTAGCGCTGCTGGACGGCGAGTATGCGCTGAAGATGGTGGTGCAGGGCGACGGCGCAAGCACCCCGCTGTCCAACGGTGCGGGCGCGGTCGTACTGGACACCGAACTCACGCCTGCGTTGGAGGCGGAAGGCATCGCTCGCGACTTGGTCCGTCTGGTGCAGCAGGCTCGACGCGAGGCGGGGCTTCAGGTCAGCGACCGGATCGCGCTCACACTGGGTGTCTCCGGTTCAGTGCGCAGCCAGGTGGCGCCGTTCCAACACCTGCTCACCGATGCCACTCTTGCGACATCTCTGGTGTGGGCAGATGGTGAGCCGAACGCCGACCTCGACGGCGAGCAGATCCACATCAGAGTCTCGGTGGCCCCCTAGATCAGCCCAGAAGCGACCCTTGACCGATAGCATCCCGGCCTGACGACCCGGACCACGGAGGTTCAACGCGATGGCGACTGCCAAGAAGGCACCCGCGAAGAAGGCCCCTGCCCCTGCAAAGGCACCGGCCTCGGCGCCCGCGAAGAAGGTGGCCGCTCCGGCCAAGAAGGCCGCCCCCGTTCCCGTGAAGAAGGCTGCTGCGCCCGTCAAGAAGGCCGCCCCCGCACCCGTGAAGAAGGCTGCTGCGCCCGTCAAGAAGGCCACACCCGCACCCGTGAAGGTTGCCGCTCCGGCCAAGAAGGCCGCCCCCGTTCCCGTGAAGAAGGCTGCTGCGCCCGTCAAGAAGGCCGCACCGACCAAGAAGGCGCCGGTCACGAAGGCTGCTGCCCCCGCCAAGTCGGCTCCGGTGAAGTCGGCTCCGGCGAAGCCAGTACCGGCGAAGCCAGTACCGGTCGCCAAGGCTCCAGCCGCAGCCGCCAAGCCTGTAGCCGCAAAGGGCGCTGCCAAGAAGGCTGGTCCGGTCGTCCCCGAGAAGGCCCCCGTGCGTGGGGTGACGAAGGAGGGCATCTCCTACACCAAGGACTTCGATGCCAAGTTCCTCACTAGCCAGCGCGCGCTGCTCTTGGAAGAGAAGGCGTCGCTCATCGGCCAGGCAGTTCGCCTGGAAGACGAAGCTCTCGCGCTCATCACCGAGCAGGAAATGGGCGACGTGCAGTTCGACGACGAGGGCGGCGAAGGCGACACGATGGTGGTCGAGCGTGAGCGTGACCTGGCCCTCAGCGCTCAAGCCCGCCAGACAGTCGCCGACATTGACGCCGCACTCGCGCGACTCATCGTGGGTACGTACGGCTACTCCATCGAGTCTGGTCGCCCTATCTCGCGCGAACGCCTGGAAGCCATTCCGTGGGCCACCGTGTTGGTGGAGGAGAAGGTCGGCGGGATCGGTCGTCGATGACGGGCGACGTCCAGCCGAGGCACCGACTGCGGCTCACGATGGCGATTGCGCTGGCTGTGATCGCAATCGACCAATCGACCAAGCATTGGGCCGTCAACGCGCTGACGGACGAACCGCCGCACCACGTCATCTGGACGTTGCAGTGGAACCTCACGTTCAACAGCGGGATGGCGTTTTCGAAAGGCCAGGGACTCGGGCCGATCATTGGGCTCATCGCAGCGATCGTGGTCGTGGTCGTCCTGCTCGGTGTTCGAAAGAACTCGAACCCGATGGTGGCCATTGCGGCTGGCTTCGTCGTCGGTGGTGCGTTGGGCAACCTGGCCGATCGCTTGTTCCGTGGTGACGGTTCGCTGGATGGCTCGGTTGTCGACTTCATCGACTTCCAATGGTTCCCGATTTTCAACGTGGCCGACATGGCGGTGAATGTAGGCGGCGTCTTGTTCGTACTGTGGTCACTGTTCGGCAAGCAGGAGGCCGAGACGTGATCGAAGAAGAGATTCCGGCAGCCCTGGACGGCGAGCGTCTCGATCGCATTGTCTCGCTGATCACCGACTGCAGCCGCAGCGACGCAACAATCCTGGTGTCAGCCGGTGGAGCATTCATCGACGCAGAAGTGCACCTCATCGGCAAGATCCGCGTTCGCGCGGGTCAGGTTGTTCGCGTCGACCCGTCGTTTCTGCCCGTCACCGAACCGCCGGCGGCCGACCCGACCGTCGATTTCACGGTGGTGCACGCCGACGAGCATCTGATCATCATCGACAAGCCGGCCGGGCTCGTCGTGCATCCCGGTGCCGGCAACCCCGACCGCACCCTCGTCAATGGTCTGCTTGCTCGCTTCCCCGAAATTGCGGACGTCGGGGAGACACACCGACCCGGCATCGTCCACCGACTGGACGTGGGCACCTCCGGCCTCCTGGCCGTGGCCCGCACGCAGCGGGCGTACCACGCGCTGGTCGACGCACTTGCAGCTCGTGATGTCGGGCGCGTCTACCGCACGCTGGTGTGGGGCCACCTCGCCAACCTGGTGGGCGTTGTCGATGCTCCCATCGGCCGGGACCACCGCGACGCGCTGCGCATGGCGGTCGTCGTGGACGGCAAGCCCGCCCGCACTCGCTATCGCGTGCTGCAGGAGTACCGCCGACCTACCGAGGCGTCATCGCTGGAGTGCCGGCTGGAGACAGGACGTACGCACCAGATTCGAGTTCACCTCGCTGCCATTGGCCATCCGGTCGTCGGTGACGGAACATACGGCGGCATTCGATCGGGCATCACGCCCGCGCGTCCGTTTCTGCATGCCGCTGCGCTGGAGTTGTCGCACCCGGTGACGGGCGAGGACCTCACATTCAGCTCACCGATGCCCGCCGACTTGGCTGACGTGGAAGCGGCGCTCGGGACGTAGGTTCGAGATCAGTTGGGCTCTCCCGTTGACGCATCGTCCCACGCTCGGTTCTGGGTGTTGTCCGTCCCCGGAAGCCGGGACGGACGACACCCAGCTTCAGACTGAACGACAAGGCCCTACGACGACAAGGCCCTACTACGACAGGGCCCTACGACGAGAGCGGCACCAGGCCGGCTTCCACGAATGCTTCGGGCCAGGGCGACGTGCCGCGTGCTGCGTCGGCAACCGACTGCAGGGTAAACCCTTCAAGAATCTGCCGCATGTGCTCACCAGCGTTCTTCCAGATGGCCAGCAACACGCACTGACCTTCGTGGTTGCAAGCTCCGTCCTGGTGGGGCTCGCCGAAGTCGCCAAGGCTGATCGGGCCGTCGACTGCACTGAGAATCTCACTGATGCGAATCTCCACCGGCGGGCGAGCAAGCACGTAGCCGCCACCGACCCCGCGCTTCGAGCGCACCAAGCCGGCGCCCTTCAGCGCCAGCAAGATCTGCTCCAGATACGGCTGCGGAATTGCAGTGCGTTCGGCGATATCGCGCACGGACGTGGGCCCGGGGGTGGTGTCGTGCAGCGCAAGAGACAGCAACGCCCGACACGCATAATCACCTTTGCTCGAAACACGCACATCACCATCGTAGGGCGTTTGCGACAGCTTGCGGGAACTGCCTGAATGGCGCTGGTGGGGCGCAAGGTGATGGACTGGCGGGTGCGTGCCTCCCTTGCCCACTCTTCCTCGCTACACCGCCGGCAATGTGCGCGGAATTGTGCCGGCGTTACTGGCGCCGCAAGGGGCCAGGCAGCCAGCGTGGATGCCCGACGCAGTGGCCGGCGCGAAACAGGTGGTGCTGCTGGTCCTCGACGGACTGGGGTGGGAACAATTGCTATCGCGCCTCGCGCTCGCACCGAACCTGGCTGCGATGGCCGGTGGCGCGATCACCACCGTCGCCCCCTCCACCACCGCGACCGCATTGACCTCCATCACCACCGGCCTCACCCCCGGTGAGCACGGCATCGTCGGCTATCGCATGGCGGTTTCCGGAGAGATCCTCAACGTGTTGCGCTGGTCCACCGGTCACGGCGACTCGCGCCGCCACATCGACCCCACTACCACGCAGCCGTTCGCGCCATTCATGGGTGACAGGGTGCCGGTGGTGAGCAAGGCCGAGCTCGAACACTCGGCCTTCACGGAAGCGCACCTGCGCGGCACCGAGCCGGTCGGGTGGCGTGCCCCGTCCAGCATCGCGGTTGTCGTTGGCAACCTGTTGCGCCGCGGCGACCGTCTTGTGTACGCGTACTATGACGGCATCGACAAGATCGCCCACGAGCGTGGCTTTGGTCCATTTTACGACGCCGAACTGCAGTTCGTCGATGCGTTGGTCGGTGCGGTTCATGCAGCATTGCCGCCGGGCGCGGTGCTGCTGGTCACCGCCGACCACGGGCAGGTCGACGTGGGGGAGCGCCTCGTCACCCCCCACCGGGACGTGCTGCGCCTGTGCCGCCAACAAAGCGGCGAAGGCCGCTTTCGGTGGCTTCATGCGCGCCCCGGCGCCCATGCCGAACTGCTTGCCGCCGCCACGCAACACCACGGCAGTCATGCGTGGGTGCATAGTCGCGATGAGATCATCGGCGCCGGCTGGTTCGGCCCGACGGTCAGTCCGCCCGTAGCTGCCCGCTATGGCGATGTGGCGTTGGTGCCGCATGAACCAATCAGCTTCGACGACCCGGCGGATTCTGGTCCGTATCCTTTGATCTGCCGACACGGTTCGCTGACATCTGCTGAGATGCTGGTACCGCTGTTGGCGGCGGTCGCCGACAGCAAGTAGCCGGAGAGTATGGAGCCATCATGAACGACGAGTTTCCGCAAGCAGACGGGGCCCAGGTGCTGCACCTGGCAGCCTCCGCAGCGCTCGCGCCGGTACCCGAACCTGTTGCCGAGCCTGAGCCCACCGAGACGGTGACTGAGCCGGCAAAGGTGATGCGAATTGGTTCGATGGTGAAGCAGTTGCTCGAGGAGGCACGCACCAGCCCCCTCGATGAGGCAAGTCGCGAGCGCATGGCGGAGATCTACGAACGGTCGATTGTCGAGCTGGCGGAGGCGCTGTCACCCGACCTGCAGCAAGAACTGCACATGCTGGCGCTGCCGTTCAAGGACGGGGTGGTGCCCTCGGAGGGCGAGCTGCGGGTTGCCAAGGCCCAGCTCGTCGGCTGGTTGGAGGGCCTGTTCCATGGCATCCAGTTCAGCCTGATGGCGCAACAGAATGTCGCCCGTCAGCAGCTGGAGCAAATGCGTCAACTGCCGCCGAGCGGGTCGGGTGCGAGCCACCCGGTGGAGACCAGCGAACGCCCGGGAACGTATCTCTGAACCACCCTGGGCCCGGTTTGGAAGATCGCCAAACGCGGCTAAGGTCGTGCGAATCACAGGGGTGTAATCCGCCCTGTCCTGTGTTCTTCCAGTCATGTCCTAGTTCTACAGCTCGAGGAGGTCTGCGCCGTGGGCGACTCGTTCACCCACCTGCACGTCCACACCGAGTTCTCGATGTTGGACGGCGCAGCCCGCATCGACGAATTGGTCGCGAAGGCCGTCGAAGATGGCCAGCCGGCCTTGGGAATCACCGACCACGGCAACATGTACGGGGTACTCGACTTCTACAAGGAGTGCCGCAAGCAGGGCGTCAAGCCCATCATCGGCACCGAGGCGTACATGGCGTACGACTCACGTCACGAGCGCCCGGCGCGCCGGGGCCGCGTCGACGACTCCGGCGGCGATACCGAGGGTGGCAAGAAGCTCTATTACCACCTGACCCTGCTGGCCGAGACCGACCAGGGCTATCGCAACCTCATCCAGCTGGCCAGCCTGGCCTTCCTGGAGGGCTACTACTACAAGCCGCGGATGGACTGGGAGCTGCTGGAGAGGTACTCCGACGGCCTCATCGCCACCACCGGCTGCCTGGGCGGGCATGTGCTCCAGGCGCTACTGCAGGGCGATCAGAAGCTGGCCACGCAACACGCCGGCCGGCTGCAGGAAATCTTCGGCAAGGACAACCTGTTCGTCGAGCTGCAGGACCACGGGTTGCAGGCACAGCGCGACACCAACCCCCAGCTCATCGAGATCGCGCGCAAGATCGGTGCGCCCCTGATCGCCACCAACGACTCGCACTACGTGCATCGCGACGACCACGAGTCGCACGGCGCACTGCTGTGTGTGCAAACCGGTGCCCTGCTCAGCGACCCCAAGCGATTCAAGTTCGAGGGCACCGAGCACTACCTGAAGAGCAGCAACGAGATGCGTCAGCTGTTCCGCGACTTCCCCGAGGCGTGCGACAACACACTGTGGATTGCGGAGCGTGCCGATGTCACCATCGAGTTCGGCAAGCCACTGCTGCCCAACTTCCCACTGCCGGCGGGCTTCGACGACGACGCCGGCTACCTCGACCATCTGACATGGGAGGGTGCCAAGCAACGGTGGGGAGAAGTGCTGCCGGCGAGTGTCGTCGAGCGCGTTGCCTACGAGCTGCAGGTCATCAAGAACATGGGGTTCGCGTCCTACTTCCTGATCGTGTGGGACCTGATCAAGCACGCCAAGGATGGCGGCATTCGCGTCGGCCCGGGCCGCGGCTCGGCGGCCGGCTGTGCGGTCGCGTACAGCCTGCGCATCACCGATCTCGACCCCATCAAGTACGACCTTCTGTTCGAGCGCTTTCTCAACCCCAGCCGCATCTCGATGCCCGATATCGACATGGACTTCGACTCGCGATACCGAGACGAAATGATTCGCTACGCAGCCGAGAAGTACGGCCGCGATCACGTTGCGCAGATCATCACTTTCGGCACCATCAAGGCCCGCAACGCTGTTCGCGACGCGGCGCGAGTGTTGGGCTACCCCTACGGCATGGGCGACAAGGTTGCCAAACTGATGCCGCCGCTGGTGATGGGTCGCGATACGCCGTTGAAGTACTGCTTCGAAGAAAACCCGAAGTACAACGACGGCTTCAAGGCAGCAGCCGAGCTACGCGCCACCGTCGAGGCCGACCCCGACGTCAAACGGGTGGTCGATGTCGCGAAGGGCCTGGAGGGTCTGAAGCGCAGCGACGGTATTCATGCCGCAGCCGTGGTGATCACCAAGAACCCGCTCACGGACTATCTGCCGGTGCAGCGCAAGCCGGTCGCCGGTGGAGACCCCAAAGACGCCCCCATCGTGACGCAGTTCGAAATGCACGGCGTCGAGGAACTCGGTCTGTTGAAGATGGACTTCCTCGGTCTGCGCAACCTCGACGTCATCTCCGACACGGTGGCGATGGTGCGTGCCACGAAAGACCCCGAGTTCGACATCGATGCGGTCCACCTCGACGATCAGGCTGTCTTCGACCTGATGGCACGTGGCGACACGATGGGCGTGTTCCAGTTGGAGTCGCCGCCGATGCGCGCGCTCCTGCGGTCACTGGCGCCCACCTCGTTCGAAGACGTCTCGGCTGTGCTCGCTCTGTATCGGCCAGGGCCGATGAGCGTCAACATGCACTACGACTACGCCGATCGCAAGAACAACCGGCAGCCAGTGGAGTACTTCCACCCTGACGCCGAGGAGGTGCTGGGCGACACGTACGGCCTGATGATCTATCAGGAGAGCGTGATGCGTGTGGCGCAGAAGTTCGCTGGCTACTCACTGGCCGAAGCCGACAACTTGCGCAAGGCCATGGGCAAGAAGAGCCGCGAGGTGATGGCGCAGGAACGGAACAGCTTCGAGGACGGCTGCGTGCGGATGAACTACACCCGCGAGATGGGCGAGAAGCTGTTCGACATCATCGCCAAGTTCGCCGACTACGCCTTCACCAAGAGCCACACGTTCGGGTACGGCCTGGTCACTTACCAGACGGCGTTCCTGAAGGCGCACTACCCGGTCGAATACATGGCCTGCTTGCTCACCAGCGTGAAGAGCAACCTCGACAAGGCTGCCGTCTACCTCAGCGATGCCCGCACGACGGGCGTGAAGGTACTCACTCCGGACATCAACCGTTCAATCACTGACTTCGCTGCGCTCATGCCCACCGAAGTTCCCATTGATGTCGTGCTGCCGGCGGGCAGCCCTGGGGCCATCACGTTCGGGCTGTCGGCGATTCGCAACGTGGGGGAGGGCTTGGTCGAGCTGCTGTTGCGCGAGCGTGACGAGAACGGCCCGTACGACTCGTTCCACGAGTATGCGGAACGAGTGCCGGAACCCGTGCTCAACAAGCGCACAGTGGAATCTCTGATCAAGGCTGGTGCCTTCGACTCGCTGGGCCACCCACGCAAGGGGCTACTGATGGTGTTCGAGCAGATCATCGACGGCACCGTCGTGCGTCGTCGCGAACGCGACCAGGGTGTGATGAGCCTGTTCGACGATGGTGGTGACGACTCGGTCGGTGGGGGCTTTAGCGAACGGGTCCATATCCCGACCCTGGAGTTCGACAAGAGTGACCGCCTGAAGTTCGAGAAAGAGATGCTCGGGCTCTACATCAGCGACCACCCGCTGTTAGGCGTGGAGGCAGCGCTGCGTCGCAAGGTGGATTGCAGTGTGGCGGAGGCGGCAGAGAAGGACGACGGAGCGATCGTCACCCTTGGCGGGGTCATCACCAACCTGTCGCGTAAGTTCACCAAGAAGGGCGACCAGATGGCTGTCTTCATCCTGGAAGACCTCGACGCCGCGATCGAGGTCACAGTCTTCCCACGCGTGCTCACCGAGCAAAGCCACAAGTTGATCGACGACGCAGTTGTCACCGTCAAGGGCCGCATCGACCGTCGCGACGAGACCCGCGTCGGTTTCATGGCGCAAGACGTCCAGATTCTGGAAGGCCTCGACACAGGTAGTTCCGCGCCACTCAGGCTGAGAGTGCCAGCCACCTCTCTGACCGAGCTCAAAATCCACCAGATTCGCAAGATTCTCCGCGAACACCCTGGTGATTCACCCGTGTACTTGCACATCGGCCAGGGGAAGATCCTGCGCTTGGCCGACGATTTTTGTGTCGATCTGGATCGCGTGGTGGGCGAACTGCGGATGGCGCTCGGCCACGATGCGGTCGTTCTGTAGCGCGAAGTGACTCGTCAGGGCAGGAATCGGGCCGAGTTGGTGGCAGAATAGTCAACTCAGGTCACGCCTCGGTGTGGGGTACGAGTCGACAGGAGCTTCCGGGCAATGCCAATCCATGTGGTCACCAGGGATGCTGCGGCACTGAACGATGCCGACCTCGACGAAATGGCGTCGATGGGCGGGGCGTTCGATATCGGCATCCTCTCGAAGGCGAAAGAAGACTGGGTCCTCAGCACTGCGGCCCGTGTCGATGGCAAGCTGCACGGTTTTGCGTTTGCCACGCTCGAACGCATTGGCGGTACGCCGTGCGTGCTGGTCGGCTTACTGAGCGTGAAGCGTTCGTCCAAGCGCGACCAGGTGCTGAAGGGCGTCATGCACGAGGCATTCCATCGTGCCCTGATGGCGTTCCCCGACGAAGACGTGGTCGTTGGGTCACGGTTTGCGCTGCCCGACGGACTTGAGGCGTTCAAGCAGGTCGACGAGCTGATTCCGCGCCCGGGCCACCGTGCCGTCGGCGAAGAGCGGGCATGGGGCCGCCGTCTTGCCAAGCGTTTCGGCGTCGATGGTCAGTACGACGAGCAGACGTTCGTGGTGAAGTCCAACGCTCACGGTTTCTTGGATCACGAGTCACTCAGGGCAGACCGCATCAAGCCTGAGCTCTCAGCGTTGTTCGCCAGGGTCTCTGCCAAGACCAGCGGTTCGCTGGTGGTGCATGGCTGGATCATGGCCGAAGACCTCGTCAAGCTCGGCGCCCGCTGAGCCCTCGCCGGGTCGCCCCGTGGTGACAGCTGAACGGCCCGTGACAGCTGAACGGCCCGAGCGTTCGCCGCTTGACGCCGTCATTCGTCGCCGGCGGATGACTCGTCGCTTTGATGCAACGCCGCTCGACCTTGCGCAGGTCGACGAGCTGGTCGACCTCGCACGTCGGGCGCCATCGGCTGGCTACAGCCAGGGTGTCCACTTTCTCGTGCTGTCCGGCGAGGTTGCGGCGTCTTTCTGGACCATCACCGGCAGCGATGATTGGTTCGACGACAAGACCCGCGCGGCGCCGGTGTTGATTCTTCCGCTCGCCGACCCGGTGGCCTACACCTCGCGGTACTCCGAGGGCGATAAGGCAGGGCATGGCTTGGAGCAGGCCTCCAACTGGGAGGTGCCGTTCTGGCTCACCGACGCTGCGATGGCTACACAGAACCTGCTGCTGTTGGCGGAGGATCGTGGTTTGGGCGCGCTGTACTTCGGCATTTTCCGCAATGCGCGAGTGCTGCTCGACGAGTTGGGCGTGCCACCGCACGTCTTGCAGGTGGGTGTTGTCGCCCTCGGGCAGCGGGCAGCCGACGACCAGCAGTCCGGCTCTGCACGCACGCGGTCGCGACGGGCCGTCGCCGACGTCGTTCATCACCAGCGCTGGTGACGTAGCGCCGCTCCGGCTCGGTGCGCAACCTCTCCTGCTGGCTATGTTGGCGCGCACAACGACGCACCCTGGAGATGTTCGCAATGGCCAACCAGATCCCCCTTGTCGACTACCTCGTGCTGGGCGACACGCCGCACCTGACGGCCAACGAATGCACCGGCTGCGGTGCCCGCTTCTTCGGCCGCCGCAATGCGTGCGCCAGTTGTAGCGGTACTGATTTCAAGACCGTCGCGATCGACACCACCGGTGAGGTCAAGGCATTCACCATCGTCACGTTCGCTGCTCCTGGTGTACCCGTGCCGTTCGTGTCGGCCATCGTCGACTGCGGCGGCACCACCGTGCGCGGCAACGTCATCAACGTGGAAGCGTCCCCCGAGAATGTCTCGCTGGGCATGAAGGTGGCCTTGGCCACCTACACCATCGGCACCGACGACAACGGCACCGAAGCCATCGGCTTCGGTTTCGCACCCTTCAACTGAACGACATTGACCTGACCGCGACTCGAACGACACTGGACTGAAAGGCATCACCATGAGCGACGACATTTGGATCCTTGGCATTCACATGACCAAGTTCGGCAAGTACCCGGACCTCGATACTGTCGACCTTGCGTCGCGGGCTGCGCTCGCTGCGCTCGCCGACGGCGGCGTGACGATGAACGACATTGGCGTGCTCGCCGCCGGTTGCCTGATGGCGTCCAATGCCGGCATCGGCCAGCAGCTGCAGAAGCAGATCGGCCAGACCGGCATTCCGGTCTACAACGTGGCCAATGCGTGCGCTACGGGCGCCACCGCGCTTCGTACCGCGATCATGGCCGTCAAGTCGGGCGAGGTCGACATGGGTCTCGCGGTCGGTGTCGAGAAGCTGGCTGGCGCCGGCCTGTTGGGTTCCGGGGGTCGTCCGAAGAGCGACAAGAACGAATGGAACCCGTCGGGCCGCGTCGGTGCCGTCACCAGTACCGACGGTCGAATCGGCACCGACAGCATGCCTGGCGTGTTCGCCCAGGTGGGCATGGAGTACGGCCACAAGTACGGCGGAACCAGCTTCGAGTTGTTCGCCAAGATCAGCGAGAAGAACCACGCACACAGCACATTGAACCCACTGGCCGCGTACACCAAGCGGATGACGCTCGTTGAGATCATGAACGACGTCATGATCGCCTACCCCAACACCCGCCCGATGTGCAGCGCCAACTGCGACGGCGCAGCGGCTGCTGTGGTGGTCAGCGGTGCCAAGCTGCGCACGATGTCGCTCGAGCAGCAGCGTCGCGCGATCAAGGTCTCGGCGTCGGTGCTGACCAGCGACCCGTACGAAGAGGGTTGCCAGGTGCTGCCCAACGTCAACACCCTCACCCGCAACGCCGCCAAGATTGCCTACGAGCAGGCGGGCATCGGGCCGTCAGATCTCGACCTGGTCGAGCTCCACGACTGCTTCGCCACCGCCGAGCTGGTGCACTACGACAACCTGATGCTGTGTGAGGAGGGTGACGCTGCCGACTTCTTCAACTCGGGTGCCACCTGGCGTGACGGCAGCATGCCGGTCAACGTGTCGGGCGGCTTGGAGTCCAAGGGCCACCCGATCGCAGCCACCGGCATCGCCAACATCTGGGAGGTCTGCCACCACTTGCGTGGCGAGGCAGGCGATCGTCAGATCAAGGGTGCCAAGGTGGGTCTGGCTCACGTCATCGGTCTCGGCTCGGCCTGTGGCGTCCACATCCTGGAGAGCTCCGGGCTGTAACGCCCAGAGCTCTCGCCGCAACGGTTCAGAGCGTTCTCAGCCCTGCGGGCAGGTGGCGTCGAAGTACGCCTGGATGTTGTTGGAAGCCGCCTGAACCTCTGGCGTGCCCAACTCCTCGAGTGCCTTCTGCACCTCGGGGCTGGTCATGTCGTTGGCATTGTCCTTCATGATCTGGGCGTACGTGCTGAACGCCTTGGTCATGACCGTGACGTCGTCCTTGAGGTCGTCGGGAACCTTCGACGACACGTCGCCGAATACCTTCTCCAAGTCGCCGGCCTGCCCCGAGGGGGCGAACACCTGGCCCATGATGCCGGCGAACGACATTGCAATGGCCCGGCATTCGGCGGAGAGGTTCAGGTCGGTCGGCAAGCTCAGGTCCGACGGGATGGACAGGTCGGAGGGAATCGAGAGGTCGGAGGGAATCGACAGGTCCGACGGGATCGAGCGGTCCGACGCAACGGTGGTGTTTCCGACCGATGACTTGGTGTCGCTGCCGCAGGCGCCGAGCCCGACCAACGTGGTTGCCACAAGAGCGAGAGTGAAAATGCGCTTCATTTCGTTCTCCTGGGTGGATTGGGGTAGCCCGACACCATGACTCGGTAGCGAGTGGCCCGGGTTGGTTGCAGTGTCGCAAATGTCAGAGCAGATGCGCGCTGAGGTCTGTCACTTTTTCCACCGGGAGTTGGCACACGTGATCACGGCACACAAAGGCGAAGCCTTCGGGCCGGTCGTTCCACAACGGGCTGTCGTATGGCTCGCCCCATGCGACCACCGTGTCAGGTAGCCAGTGGCGACGGACCTCCGCGACCAGGTCGCGGCGATCGCCGGTGATGACGATCTCGGTTGTGCCCGCGAGGCGAGTGGCGATGGCCGCGAGCGCATGCGAGAACGCCGAAGGAGATTGTGGAATTGCCCTCGCCAGCAGGCGAATGATCTGGTCGGCGTGATTGGTGTAGCGGGCCTCACCGGTGAGCGCTCCCAGGCGAGCGAGGGCTACTGCCGCGGTCGAATTGGCTGATGGCGTGGCGTTGTCCAGTAGTTCCTTCTGCCGGGCGACGAGCTGTTCGCCGTCATCGGGTGTGGTGAAGAGCCCGCCGCGATCGACGTCCCAGAAGTGGTCCAGGAGCACGTCGACGAGCTCGCGCGCACTGTCGATCCAGCGTGCCTGACCGCTGAGCTCGGCGAGCCGCGTGAAGCCATCGATGAGTGTCGCGTGATCGGCGGCCAGCGCAGCGTGGCGAGACTGCGGGTCCCCGTCCGCATGCCATGAGCGGTGCCAACGTCCGTCAGGGTCGCGCAGTTCGCGCAACAGGAACTCGCCATTCGAAACGGCTGCCGCGGCCCAGTCATCGCGATCGAACGCGGCTGCGGCTTCGCAGAGCGCTGCCAACATCAAGCCGTTCCATTCCGCCAAGACCTTGTCATCGAGGCCAGGGTGCAGACGCAACTCGCGGGCTGCGAACAGCTGCTGTCGAGCCTGCTCGATGTGGGCTGGTCGAGCCAACTCGCCACGATGATGCAGCCGGGCCGGGATCGTGCGGCCCTCGAAGTTTCCATCGTCGGTGAACTCGTACCACTCGAGCGCGGCGTCGGCGTCGGGGCCGAGCACTGCGCGTACCTCGTCGATCGACCATGTGTGGAACAACCCTTCGACGCCGTGACCCTCGACGTCCGGGGAGTCGGCATCCTGCGCCGAATAGAAGCCGCCGCTCGGGTGCCGCAGGTCGCGCAGCACGTACTCCACCGTCTCCGCGACGACCTGGCGATAACGAGCTTCGCCGGTGAGGAGTGCGGCGTGCGTGTAGACGCGAATCATCAGCGCCTGGTCGTAGAGCATCTTCTCGAAGTGCGGCACCACCCACTGCGCATCCACCGAATAGCGGGCAAATCCGCCACCGAGGTGGTCGTAGATGCCGCCGCTGGCCATCGCGTCCAGTGAGGTGGTCAGCATCGACATCCGCTGTGCGTCCGGTGTCGTGGTGAGCGAGCGGGCGATGAGATCAAGACTCATCGTCGAGGGGAATTTCGGAGCAGTCCCGAAGCCGCCCGATTCCGGATCGAACTGCGCCGCAAGCTGGGTCAGTCCCGACTCGACGATCTCCGCGCTCGGATAGTCCGCCACCGGCAGCACGGCGGCCGAGCGCTTCAGCGCCTCGCCGAGCGCATTGATGTTCTGGCGGAGGTCGTCGGGACGGGTGCGCCACACGTCATCGACAGCGGCGGTGAGTTGCAGAAAGGCCGGCTTCGGGAAGTAGGTGCCAGCATAGAACGGCTCACCATCGGCGTTCATGAACACCGTCATCGGCCAGCCGCCGCGCCCGGTCATTGCCTGGACGGCGTCCATGTACACGGCGTCGACGTCCGGGCGCTCCTCGCGGTCGACCTTGACGTTGACGAACAATCGGTTCATCTGGTCGGCTACTTCGACGTCCTCGAAGCACTCGTGCGCCATGACATGACACCAGTGACAGGCCGAGTAGCCGACCGACAGCAGGATCGGCACGTTGCGCTCGGTCGCAGCGGCGAACGCTTCCGGCCCCCACGGGTACCAGTCGACCGGGTTGTCCTTGTGTTGTCGCAGGTAGGGGCTGGTTTCCTGCGCGAGCCGGTTGGTGGCGGTCATGACCTCACGGTACCG
>Ga0105046_10001374_pt1 | contig 37333 bp, 15 predicted proteins | sample MAT03_FD_78385 | JGI IMG/M metagenome (GOLD analysis project Ga0105046, IMG submission 78385) | Freshwater microbial communities from Lake Fryxell liftoff mats and glacier meltwater in Antarctica - MAT-03 (megahit assembly) | ecosystem: Environmental > Aquatic > Freshwater > Ice > Liftoff... | reverse complement strand
TTCGTTCAGGAAAAAGGGCGCGCAGTTCTCCTTATCCCTGCCATTTCTCGGAGGGCCGGGATTGGATTTGATGCGGAAGCTCGGGGAAGAGACGGAACCGTTGCGGCTGGACTTCCCGCTCTTCTACAAGCCCGGCGAGTCTCCGGAGAAGATCGCGGAAATGAGCCGGGAACTCCTCGGACAACTAGCCCCGCAACTGCGGAAGAGAGTGCAGACGGAAATCGGCGGACTATTGGCGGCCTGGCTGTTCGAGCACATGCTCCTCGGCGAGATCGAGGCGCAGTGGGTGGATGCCCGCACGGCGCGCGACACCGCGCTTGCCGAAGGTCTCGCGCGCAATTTGCTCTTTGTGCAGTTCCACAATCGGGAGGATGAGGCGAAGAAGCGGGAGTGGGTGGCGAGTCTGTTTTCGTTCGGGCAGGTCGGCTCGGTGGTGCTGGACATGGAGAAGGTCCTCGCCGCCGTGGAAGCCATCGACCCGCTCGCGCCGGTGGATGCGGCGAACGTGGCGGAGCGCACCCGCGCACGGAATCTGATCGCGCTCACTCTCATTCGCATTGCCAAGAACGACGGCGTCGGGAACCCGATCTTTCACAAGTTCAAGGAGGGCGGCATCGCGATCCCGGAGGCGCGATTCGACACGGTGACGTTCACTACGGCCGTGGATGAGGCGTACGGAGAGAAGGGATTCTTCCGGCGGATGCTCGCGGAGCAGCAGAAGGAAGCAGCCGCTGAACTGAGGAAGATCGTGGCTCGGCGAACAGAAGAGGGGAAACCGGAGACGAAGCCCGCACCGGCAACAGCAGCGCCAGCACTTCCAAACCGGGAGAGCGCGAAATACGACGGGCTGACGCTCGCCTTTCCACCAGAACTGAAAGGCGCGATGGCGATCCTCGGGCCGCAGTGCGCGAAGGCGCTGGCAAATGCGCGCGCGTTCGCGGCAAAGCTGAAGTCGAAATCGGAGAAGCCCGCCGCGCTGGAAGTGACGGACGAGGACATCGCCGCGTACGGGACTTACGGGCTGGAGGCCAGGGCGGAAACACTCCGCATGTTCGCGGCGGCAGTGCCGGTGGTTGCCGATGCGACGGCCATGCTGGTCCTCTTTTTCTCCGGCGATCGGGTCACGATTTGGTTCAAGGAGGATCTGATGGCGCTGCTGAAAGCGGGGACGGAAGTGCCGGGGTTTTCGCTGAATCCGGATGGGGAATCCGTCACCTGGGGCTTCGGGCGGGGTGGTCATTTTCCCTTCGAAGATTTCCGCCGCCTTTCCCGCGAGGGAAAGGACATCGCGGCGGAAATGCAGAAGCGCATGGATGCACTTCCGCCGCCCGTGTTGCCGATGGTGGTGAAAAGGGCGGACCTCGCCGCCAAGTTGGACGATCCGGAGGCGACCGCAGCGGCAATTCGGGAGGGGGAACGGGGGATTTTCAGGCTGCTCCTGGGTGCCGAAAAGGAGCCTCTCAAGGAAAGCGATCTGGAGGGATTGAACAGGCCGCTGATGAGCCGCGAACAGGCGTGGTTCATGGTCGCCCACGAAGCCGCGGAGGACGCCATCGTATCGAGCACGATCGCGAGTGCGGATCGCCGCTGGTTCTGCGACGGCATGGCAAACTGGATCGCCATCCGCGACGTGGACCGGCGTTTTGGCAAAGGCAAAGGTGCGGAGGCTTTCGCGAAGAACTACGATGCGCAGGAGATGAAAAAGCTGGCGGGCGAAGTGAACCTGATCGCGTGGCCCGCCGCGGAGGACATCGACAATGGCAGGCGCCCGCAGGTCGCGAATGTGGAGGCGCACTACTACTTTGCCACGCTCGTGATCGAGAAAGCCTGCGAGGGACGTGGCGAAGACTTTGTGAAACGCTGGCTGGAGGAGATCCGCCGGACGCCGCCCAATCGCACGAACAGCGGAACGATCCTCGCTGCGTATCGGAAGCTCACCGGGAGAGATCTCGCGGCCATTCTTGCGGAAGCCGGACTCAGTGGAGCATTTCCAGAAGCCAAAGGCGCAGCGGTCCTGCCTGGGATGAACGATCCGGATGAGTTTCACCGGCGCGGCGTGGAGAAGGTCAACAAGGGTGACCTCGACGGTGCGCTGGCGGAGTTCACGCGGGCCATCGAGATGTCGCCGAAGAATCCCTCAGGCTACTGCAACCGGGGCAGCGTCCGTCTGCTCAAAGGCGATCTCGAAGCCGCGATGACGGACTACAACCGCGCCATCGAGGTCGATCCGAAATACAGTACCGCGTTTTGCGGGAGAGGGAATGCGAGACATCTCAAAGGCGACGTCGAAGGTGCGCTGGCCGACTTCACCCGTGCCATCGAAGTCGATCCCGACGATGCCTCCGGGTATGGCGGCCGCGGCGGCGTGAAGTATCAGAGCGGCGATCTGGACGGGGCGCTGGCTGATTTGAACCGCGCTCTGGAAATCGATCCGAAAGACACGGGCGCGCTCAGCAATCGCAGCAAGGCCAGGAACCGCAAAGGCGATCTTGACGGGGAGATCGCGGACTGCACTGCGCTGATGGAACTGCGTCCCAAAGACACCGAGGCGGTGGGGAATCGCGGCGCGGCCCGGCACCGCAAGAGCGACTTCGACGGGGCCATCGCCGACAGCAACCGCGCCATCGAGATCGATCCGAAATACGCGCCTGCCTACAACACCCGCGGCGCTTCCAAACACTCGAAGGGCGACTTTGCCGGGGCCATCGCGGACGCCGCCCGCGCCATCGAACTCGATCCAAAATATGTCAGCGCCTACATCAACCGCGGCATTGCGAAGTGGGAAACAGACGACCACGACGGGGCGATCGCTGACTTCAACCGCGCCATCGAATTGGACCCGAAGGACGCCATCGCCTACGGCAACCGCGGCAATCCCAGGCAGGGCAAGGGCGACCTCGACGGGGCGATTGCGGATTACACGCGCGCCATCGAACTCGATTCCAAATACGAAGAGGCATACAGCAATCGCGGCGCGGTTCTCTTTTCCAAAGGTGACGTGAAAGGGGCGATCGCCGACGCAACTCGCGCCATCGAACTCGATCCAAAATCCAGCGAGGCGTGGAACAACCGCGGCGCTTTCAAGAGCGACACGCCTGACCTCGAAGGAGCAATCGCCGACTACCGGCGCGCCCTGGAACTCAACCCGAAATACGCGGGTGCCTGGAAAAATCTCGCTGCTGCCAGGGCGGCGAAGGGCGAACTCGACGGGGCGATTGCCGACTATGGCCGCGCCATCGAGATCGATCCGAAATTTGCGGACGCCTGGCACGACCGTGGCGCGATGCGGTCGCAGAAAGGCGACCTCGAAGGTGCAATTGCCGACCTCAGCCGGGTGGCGGAGATCGAGCCGGAGAATGCGAAAAATTTGTATGATCGAGGCATGCTCAGAAAAGCGCATGGCGAGATTGAAGGAGCGGTCGCCGACTTCAGCCGCGTCCTCGAATTGAATCCGAAGAGCGACAGCGCCTACGCTGGCCGCGCCGCAGCCAGGACCGGGCTGAATGATCTCGATGGCGCGATTGCGGACTACGACCGCGCCATTGAACTCAATCCGAAACTCGCGCGCGCCCATTTCAACCGCGGCGTCGCACATTATCTGAAACAGAACTGGCAGAATGCGTCCGCTGACTTCGATGCGGATGGCCGGCAGGGAAAGCCGGGGGAATACTGTGCGCTGCTGGCCTGCGTGGTGCGGACCCGGATGGGGCAGGGCGAGGCGGGGCGCAATGGACTTCGCGCATGGCAGGAGAAGCGCAGGGATGCAAAGCGGGATGACTGGGTTTCCAAACTCGGGAGCTTCCTGCTCGGCGCGCTGGATGAAGCCGCACTGCTCCAAGCCGCCGAATCGCCCGATGCGAAGAAGGCGGGCGGACAGCGCTGCGAGGCGTGGTACTACGCCGGGATGCAACGACTCGCCGCGGGGCAGAAGGCCGAGGCTGCGGACTGCTTCCGCAAATGCGTGGCGACGCAACAAAAGGCGTTCACCGAAACCACGCTCGCGAGCGCCGAACTGAAATGGCTCGCGGAGAAATAAGGGGCGTGGACAACAGGTTGTAGCGTAGTTCTCCAGAACTGCGCCTTTGCATTCAGACAGAGCAGCCCGCCTCCTCTCGTCGGCAGCTACGAAGGAAATGCCGCGCCATTGACACGCACACCCAGCCGCGCAAATCTCCGCGCCCTTTTTCCATGAGCCTCATCGTCCAGAAATACGGCGGCACCAGCGTCGGCAGCCCCGAGCGCATCCGCAATGTCGCGCGCCGCGTGGTCGCCACGCAGGAGCAGGGCAATGGAGTGGTCGTGGTCGTCTCGGCGATGAGTGGCGTCACGGATAACCTCATCAAGCTCGCGCGCGAATGTTCGCCGAATCCCGAGGAGCGCGAGATGGATGTGCTGCTCGCGACCGGCGAGCAGACCACGATCGCGCTCACGGCGATGGCGATCAATGCGCTCGGCAAAAAGGCGATCTCACTCACCGGCGCGCAGGCGGGCATCGTCACAGATGGCGTTCACACGCGCGCGAAAATCGCCGACCTTACCCCGAAGCAGCTCAAGCAACACCTCGACGACGGCTTCATCTGCATCGTCGCCGGCTTCCAGGGCGAGACGAAGGACAAGCGCATCACCACGCTCGGCCGCGGCGGAAGCGACCTCACCGCCATCGCGCTCGCAGCCGCGGTGAAGGCCGACCTTTGCCAGATCTACACCGACGTGGACGGCGTCTATACGTGCGACCCGCGCGTGGTGCCGACGGCGAAAAAGCTCGACGAGATCAGCTTCGACGAAATGCTCGAAATGGCATCGAGCGGCAGCAAGGTCATGCAGTCGCGCAGCGTCGAATTCGCCAAGAAATTCGGCGTCGTCTTCGAGGTCCGCAGTTCATTCAACGACAACCCAGGCACCATCGTGAAAGAAGAAACCAAGAGCATGGAGGCCGTGGTCGTCCGCGGCGTCAGCATCGAAAAAAACCAGGCCAAGGTCACCGTCCGCGCGGTGCCCGACCGCCCCGGCGTCGCCGCCCGCGTCTTCACCGCCGTCGCCGCCGCGAACATCGTCATCGACATGATCGTGCAGAACGTCTCGCACGACGGCACGACGGACATCAGCTTCACGCTGAACAAGGACGAGTTGCCGAAAGTCGAACCCGGCCTCGCCGCAGTCGTGAAGGAAATCGGTGCCCGCGCGCTCGAAATCGAGAGCGGCTACGGCAAGCTGAGCATCATCGGAGTCGGCATGCGCAGCCACAGCGGCGTCGCGGCGAAGATGTTTGAGGCACTCAGCAAGGCGGGGATCAACATAGTGATGATCACGACTTCCGAGATCAAAACAGCGGTCATCATTGACGAGGCCAAACTCGCCGAAGGGGCGAACGTCGTGCATGACGCGTTCGGGCTGGGGAAGTAGCCGACCGATTCAGCACCCGACCGCTCCCGCAGCGTCTCAACAAGGCGTGAGCGGCTTCGCTTTAGTATCTCTCTGCCAAACAATGAACATGTTTTCGACGTTCCTGGGGGTGCCCAAGGAGGGGCGCTTTGATAGCGCCCTCTCGATGCGGTCGCTCCGCGCCGTATCGAACCGACGACAGTAGCCGCCGACGAAATGAGGCGGGCTTATCTTCCAATCCGCAATCCGCAATTCAGAACACCCGCCTCCTCACGTCGTCGGCTACAGGCAATCGCTGGCAGCGGCGCGGAGCGACCGCTGCCAGCGGGCGGTATCATACCGCCCGTCCTTGGTTCCGGCTTAGCCGGTTTAGATCCTAGCGGCCGCGAAGGGCTGCGGGCAGAAAATCCGGACGGGCGACTGTTGTCCGCCACCAATCGTCGCTGACGCCCTGAAAGGCGGCCGTAGCACGGAATGTCTCGACGATGGTGCGGGCATTCGACGCCCCGCCCAAGCCCGTCAGGCCATTCACGATTAAATGTGCGTAGGCCACTGCCGCGCGCTTCTGAATCGGGTACTGTCCGCCGCATTCGCTCTCATGGACGCCGGGAAATGCCGTGGGTGGATCCCACTCGCCACCCCCACGCGCAGGGGTGTGGGACCCGAGTTCATAATCAATCGCATGACCAACCTCGTGGAGCACTGTGTGGGCAGGATTGGCCCGCAGCCAGCGGTTTTCGGGAATGAAGTGCAGCCCGGTGAAACTGTGCCCGGCTGCAAATTCCGCAGCAATGGCCTCGACATCGGACGTTGGCGTGCCCGCGATTTCGGAATGATGGCGCCCAGTCAACGCGCCAAGCCCTCCTGTTCCTGAGGTAATCGTCCCGCCTCCTCCACTGTCCGGATCTTCAGAAGTCGGATGCCGCCCGATCAGCATGATGGGATAAACGCGGGCCACATGCTGGGCAGGCATCCTGCGCAACCAAGGCTTGAGCGCCTTCGCTTTTTCCCGATTCGCCTGCAATGTCAGCGAATTGTAGCAAAAGAGATGAACTTGGCCGATGCCTACGGTGAGGCTGACGTGACGGGCTTCGATGAGTTCCAGTAGAGCCATGTTGGTCGCTAGTATTCGCGATTCTGCCACAGCTTCAAATCCGGATTTTCGCACTTGCTTTGATCGACTGAATCGATTGCCAAGCACCGTCTCGGCGACAACGAGGCCGATGGCGAGGAGCGCAATCGGGAGCCAAAGTTCGGTGCCGTTGCGTTCGCGTTCCATCTGACCGCGGAGGTCGGCGTCGGGTGTCCAGCGGACGACCCGCAGGACGCTGCCGAGTGCGGTGAGATCGGCGGCGGAGAGTTCGAGGCGCTGAACAAGGGCGGAATCAAATTATGATGATCAGCACTTCGGAGATCAAAACGGCGGTCATCATTGACGATGCCTAGCTCGCCGATGGGGCGAACGTCGTGCATGAAGCGTTCGGGCTGGGGAAATAGAGCGGAGCAGGCAACAGGGCGGCCGCCCTGTGATTTTCAACTCCAGGCAGGCGGCTTCAGCCGTGTCACAGGGCGCAGCAGAGTTCACAATACGCCCCGCAGCGGTGCGGACCGAACCGAAACTGCGCTACTCCAGCACCGCAAATTCCGGCGAGAGCAGCACAGCCTGGCAGAGTTCCTCCAGCGCGGTGAGCGGCTTCAGCGGCTTGCTCGGGTCGGCGAAATCCACGCGGGCATCCCAGCGCTGCGCCATGCCGGGCATGCCGGGCATTGAACTGCCGGGGACGGTGATGCTCGGGGACCATTGGTAAGGGCCGCCGTCCTTGTCGCTCTGGCTGCTCACGATGAAGTCGAGCGCGTCACCCTTCTTCACGGCGACCTTTGCGAGGTCGGTGCAGAGGGACTGCGCCTTGGCTTTCCATTCGCCGAGTTCGCCGCTGCGGCTGCTGATGATTCGCGCGACGACACCTTCGGTCTTCGCCTCGGTATGCGTGAGCTCGGCGGTGATGTGGATTTCGCCATCGAGCGGTGAGACCCAGCGGCGGATGCTGGAAAGTGCGGCGGTCACCCCGGGATCGCCGCCCATGGCGTCCACCTTGATCTCGCTGGGTTTGCCGTCCGTGGTCTTCAGCGTGCCCTTGAACGACTTGCCATCGAAGGCACTGAGCTTGGAAAAGTTCCTCACCTGCTTCGCCGCGCTGTCGAATGCGCCGTAGCCGTATTGCCAGTCGCCAGACTCGGGATGCACCCGATCGTTCAGCGGATATGCGGCGAGATACTCGCGCGCGCGCTGCATCTCCCGGCCGCTCGGCTGGCGCTGCAACACGCGGCGGTAAAGTTCCGTGATGCGCGCGGCTTCGTCGGACAGCTCCTTCGTCAGCGATTCGGCGAGTGACTTCGCGCTTTCGGTGACGAGCGGGCTGTTCATCAAAATGAGCGCACGCGGCGCGAGTGCGGTGCGGCTGCGCTGCGGCGCGCTGAAGCTCGGATTTGGAAAATCGAAGCTGCGATAGAGCGACGGCAGCGCCTTGCGATCCACAAAGCCGTAGATCGTGCGGCGCGTGTTGTCGGCGGTCTTCTCGGGCTTGCCGAAGATCTCGGGCTTCAGCCGCCCGCTCACGGCGAGCAGCGAGTCGCGGAACGGCTCGAGTTCCAGCGGCTGCATCGGGAAATCGGCGCGCTGATATGCGGGGTTGAGCATGATGTGCCGGTGCAGCTTTTTGAAGCTCCAGCCATTCTCCATGAACCACGCGGCGAGGTGATCGAGCAGCGGTTGATTTGCCGGCCTGTCACCGCGAAATCCGAAGTCGCTCGGCGTGCCGATGAGCGGCGTGCCGAAATGCCATGCCCACACGCGATTCACGATGACGCGCGCAGTCAGCGGGTTGTCCTTGCTCACGATCGCCTTCGCAAGTTCGAGCCGTCCGCTCTTGTCCTTCGGAAAAGGCTCGGGCGACACGTGCCTCAGCACGGTGAGAAACTGCCGCGGCGCATCGGGCCCCTTCGTATTCGGATTTCCGCGGACGAAGACTTTGCCGTCATACATCTTCTCCGCATCCACGAAGGTCATCGCGCGCACAGGTGCGCCCGGATGGGTCTTGCCGAGCAGCTCGAACGCATTGAAAATTTTGCCAGAGCCGTCGTCCTTCGGCAGTACGCGGGAGGTGCGCATCGCTTTGGTGGAGAACTTCATCCCCGAGCCTTTTGCGATGAGGATCTGGCGCAGGCTCTCATGATCCGCGTCGGGCAACGTCATCTTCGTCTCCAGCGCGTCCAGCCGGTCAAAGAATCTCGGCTGAAGCTTGTCCATTGACCCGAACTTGTCAGCGATGACGAAATCAATTTCCTCGCTGTTGAGCTGCGCGGGTTTTTCGATTTCCGCCTTTGCAAGCTCGCGCCAAGCCGAGTCCACGGCTGCAAAGACTTCGTTGTAGCGCTTTGCAATCTCTTCGAGGCTGGCGGCTGGCTCCGCGAAGGCCTTGGCGATGAGCGGATGCAGCGTCGGCGCGGGAGTGAGCTTCATCTTCGTGATGAACTCGATGAACGGCCCAAACACTTCCGGGTGCGCCTCGATCCACGCTTTGCGACTGCCGACGACGTATCCGTGAACGGCAGCGTTCAGGTCGCGCTTGAGGCACCAGTCAGGGACTTTTTTGTTCTCATTCTGTCCCTTCCAACCGGACTCCCCGGCCATCGCGAGGTAATCACCGAGCCGGCTGCGCGCTGCATGAATCGCGGCGCTCGCACCCTTGATCGAAGCTGTCGCGTAGTCGGTGCGGAGCTGGAGATTCTTCGCGCGAAATTCCTGCACTTCCGGCGAGTCGGCCTGCGGCAAGGCCGGCGCGTCATCCGGCTCCTTGCTCGATTTCAGCACGGCGTAGAGGCCGTAGTAGTCCTTCGTGGTGATCGGCTCCAGCTTGTGATCGTGGCAGCGCGCGCAGCCGATGGTCATGCCCATGAGTCCACGACCGATCACATCGATCGTGTCGTCCAGCGTGTCGTCGTCGAGCCTGCGATCCTTGCGCGTGCCGAGGCCGAGAAAACCCATCCCTGCGAGCGTGCCGATGTCCTTCGCGGTGCCGAGTTGGTCGGCGGCGATTTGTTCGAGGATGAAACGGTCGTAGGGCTTGTCGTCGTTGAATGCCTTGATGACGTAGTCGCGATACGTCCACGCGTTGGGATACGTGTCGTCGCCGTTGAAGATGGAGCCCATGTTGTCCGCATACCGCGCAACATCGAGCCAGTGCCGCCCCCATCGCTCTCCATAGCGCGAGTCGGCGAGGAGCCTGTCCACAAGCACCTCAAACGCCTTCGGTGAGGAGTCGGCGACGAACGCATCCACCTCCGTATAGCTCGGCGGCACGCCGATGAGATCGAGATACGCACGCCGAATGAGGATGCGCTGGTCCGCCGGCGCTGACTTGCCCGGCGCGAGCGAATCGAGCGATTCGGACTTCAATGGCGGCACTGGCTGGAAGGCCCAGTGCTTCTTCGAGTCTTCGAGATGCTGCTCGATCTTCGTCAGCGTCCGCGCGCCGGTGCGCGGATCAGGCGCACCCATCTTCACCCACTCTTCGAGCACCGCGATCTCCTCGGCACTGAGCTGCTTCTTCGGCGGCATCTGCAGATCCTTGTCCGTCCATTTCACCGCCGTGATGAGGAGGGACTTCGACGCATCTCCCTCCACGACGGCTGGCCCGGTATCGCCGCCCTTCAGCGTGCCTTCCCTCGTGTCGAGCAGCAGACCGCCCTTCTGCTTCTTCTCCGCGCTGTGGCACTCGTAGCAGCGCTCGACCAGCAAGGGCCGGATCTTGTTCTCGAAGAATTCCGCCTGCGGAACCGCCAGGTCCGCGCCGCGGGCGGCGGCTGCGACGGCGAGGAAAGCAGCGTGGCTGGCTCGGGTGAAAGTTCTCATGGCTGCGCGCTGGCTGTGTGGAGCGGGTTGTGTCTGGCGAGGTGTCTGGCGGAGTTCATTTGCCGAGTTCGGAAAGGTAGCGGATCAAGTCGGCGAGCTGCTTTTCACTGAGCGCGGCGGTGAGGCCGTCGGGCATCACGGTGCCGCCGGTCTGGATCTTCGCGGTGTCGGTCTTCGTGATGCTCCTCACTTCGCCGGTGGCCATGTCGCGGATCGCGATGGCCCCGCCGGTTTCCGTCTGCTTGAAGCCGGCGACGACGCTGCCGTCTTTCATCGTCACCGTGGCCGCTTCGTAGCCTTCCTTCACGTTGAGCGCGGGCCAGATGACTTCGGCGATGATCATGTCGGTCGGCATCCCGCGGCTGATGGTGGAAAGGTCCGGGCCGATCTTGCTGCCGGGCGCTCCGGGCATGTGGCAGGCGATGCACCCGGTCTGCTCGAAGACCTTTCTGCCCTCAGCCGCGTCGCCGGTGGTGCCGGCGGCGCTCACGAGATCTGCGACGTAATCCTTTGTATAGACCGGCAGCGCGGCGCTGATGCCCGCGAGTTTCATCAGCGGCGGTGCGAGCTTCGCGTCGCTGCGGCCGATGCTGTTCAGCGCCTGCAGCGTGATCTTCGCACTCGCGGCGGACAGGGCGGCGGGCGCCTGCAGGGCATTTTGCAATGCGGGGATCCCTTCCTTGCGATTGAGCAGCGCCTGGAGCAGCACCGCGGCTTCGGGCGCGGTCTTCGCGTCGCCGAGCCGCCGGAGGATGAATTGCGCGGCGGCGCCCGGGCTGGCGCCGAGGAGCGATTCGAGCGCGGCGGCGTGCAGCACGGCGGCCTGCGAGTCATCGAGCACGCGGAGCAGGTCCGCCGGCGCCGCCGTGGCGCCGATGGCGGCTTTGCGCAGTGGCAGCGCGGCCTTTTCGTCGAAGACAATGCCGCGGATGCGCCCGGTGAACGCGGTGACTTTCCACGCCCCGGCGAGTCGCAGCGCCTGCACGCGCACCGCTTCATTCGCGTCGTCGAGCAATGGCGCGAGGCGCGCTTCGGCATCCTGCGGGCGCGCGGTTTTCAATGCGGCAAGCACCTCGGCGTTCCTGCCGCCGCGCTCGAAGATGAAGGGCAGATCCTCCACGCTCGCGGCGGCGGCGAGGGCCTTCAGCCAGACGGTCTGCCGCGCGGCATCGCCGGCGTGCCGCGCGGCTTGCTGGCGCATGATGGCGGTGGCTTTGCCGCCGACCTGCGGCTGGTAGGCGACGAGCGCGCCCCAGTGGTTCGCGAGTTGGCCGGGGTCGTTTTCCACCCAGCCGTTTTGCAGGGCAAAGATGAGGTGCTCGTCCTTGTCGAACTGCAATTTGCCAGCGCTCACCAGTGGCGCCCAGAGCGGGTTCGTGACGTGCAGTGTCTTGGTGAGTGCGTGCAGGTGGCAGGCGTTGAAGTCCCGGTCCAGCGCGCGCGCTGCGATCACCGCGGCGCGGGCGTCCGGCAGGTAGCTGGCGGCGACGATGGCTTCCAGGCGCACGATTGCATCCTCATCGGCGATTTGCGCTTCGAGCAACGTGAGCGCATCCGGCAGCGAGTCATCCCGCGCCCAGGTCGAGAGCGTGCGCGTGGCATAGGCGCGGACGCGGGCATCGGGCGAACGCAGCAGCGACTTCAGCAGCGCGGGGCGCGGCGTCTCGTGGGCCTCGTAAACGGCGAGCGCCTGGAGGCGGCGATATTCATCCCTCGCATCGCCCGCCTTCAGTCCCGCGAGCCACCGATCGAGCGCCGCGGTCACATTCCGCGAGTCGCCGGCGAAGAGCAGCCGCTTCGCCTGATACTTCACCCAGCGCTCCGGCGAATCGAGCTGCTCGAACAGCTCCGCAACGCTCATCTTTGCCAGCGGTGCCGGCTGCACCAGCGGGCGATCCTTGTACGTCACGCGCCAGATGCGGCCATGCGCCTTGTCGCGATCCGGATGGCGGTACGAAGCCTGGTAGTGGCCGATGATCGGGTTGTACCACTCCGCCACATACAGCGCGCCGTCCGGCCCGCCGCGGACCTCCACCGGGCGGAAAACGGTGCTCTTCGTCTCGATGATATTCGGCAGCAGCTTCGAGCGATACATGCCGTCCTCGATCGTCAGCTCGTGCTGTTCGAGCACATTTCGATAGTAGCCGCCGATGACCGCGCGGCCCTGCATCTCCGCGGGAAAATGGCTGCTGCCGATGAACTCCATGCCGACCTGCTTCACCGGCGCGAGGCACAGATTCATCGCCATCGAATTCACGGCGAGGCTCGAGCGGACGAGGCCCGGCGTGGAGTAGAACACGCCGATGGTCGCGCCACTCTTGTGAAAGGGCTGGCCGTAATCCGTGGTCACGACGCCCCAGCAGTTCGCGCCCGCGGAGGACCATTGAAAAAAAGGGTCGAGATGCCCCGTGCGCGGGCGCAGCCGCCAGACGCCCGCGCGGTTCAGCGTCTCGACTCCGAAGGGCGTCTCGACGCGCGAATAAATGTGGTGCCCCTGCGTGAACCACAGCTCGCCGCCGAAGCCCCAGTTGATGCTGTTGATCATCTGGTGCGAGTCCGCCGTGCCGAAGCCGCCGAGCACGATGCGCCGCGTGTCCGCGCGCCCGTCGCCATCCGTGTCGCGGAGGTGCAGCAGCTCCGTGCCCTGCGCAACGTAGAGGCCGCCGTCGCCGAGTTCGATGCCGGTGGGCATGAAGAGTCCCTCGGCGAATTTCGTGAACTTGTCCGCGCGCCCGTCGCCGTCGGTGTCTTCGCACACGAGCACGTAGTCATTCGCCTTTTCGCCGGGCTTGATCTGCGGGTAGCTCACGGCGCACGCAACCCAGAGGCGGCCGCGCTCGTCCCAGCGCATCTGGATCGGCTTCACGATGCCGTCCGCCTCGGACGCAAAGAGGTTCACCTGGAATCCGTCGAGCACCTTGAACGACGCCAGCTCCTCCGCGGGCGACTGCGGCGCGGCGGACGGTGGCTCGACGGGAATGGATGACCGGATGCCGACGGGTGTGACGGGCCGGCCCGCGAGTGCGTTCCAGATGTTTTCCTCGGCCTGCTTCAGCAGCGGCAGAAAGTCGTTCATCTCCTCGGGGAAGATGCGTTTGCTGTCGTCCCTCCAGTCCTTCGAATACGCGACGCTCGTTCGATCGCCGCTGAGGAATGCCCAGTTCATGGGCCGCCAGTAGTCGAACCACAGCCGCTCCATTTCGACGACTTCCCTGCGCACCGCCGCGGTCTCCGCCAGCGCCCTGGGCGTGATGCCGAGGCTGCCCGCGATCCAGTCCGCCACCGCCCGATGCCCGGTTTCATTGAGCTGATAGCCGTTGTCAGTCAGCCGGCCGGCTCGGGCTCCATGTATGACGCAGAGGGAATACAAATCCACAAACTCCGCGTTCACGCGCGCCGCGAGATCGCGGATGGCGTCCACGTACGCCCGCACATCGCGATTGCGCTGAGTGAGGTCTGGCGCGAGGAGAAAGCGCGATTTTTCAAACGGCATCGGCGACACCAGCACCACACGGCGGCCGCCCGCCGCAAAGTCCGCCAGCAGCTTCTCGTATGCGGCGATGAAAGCGGGCAGCTTCTCCACTCCGCCGAGCGACTCCATCTGGCCGAACTGGGCGAGGACGACCGTGGCGCCGATCTCCGCGAGCTGCCGCTTCCAGTCGCGCTGCTGCCGCCAGTGCTCCGTGCCGCCGTCGCGCCACTGCTCGAAGACCGTGTCGCCCTCCCAGCCGAAATTGCGGACTTTAATTTTCCCCTCCGGCTGCGACGCGATCATCTGCGCCTGGAGACCGCCGTTGAAGCGCGTGCGCTCAATGTTCGAGCCGCCCGTGAGGGCGATGACGGCATCGGGACCGATGCGGAAGGACTGCTTCTTTTTCCCCTCCGCCGGCGCGGGCGCGGGCTTCGCGTCCAGCACCTCGATGGTGATGTCCCGGTAGCGAATCTCCGTGGCGCCGCCGTGGATCTGGAGGGCGATCTTCCCGGTGCGCGGGATGGCCGCATCCTGCTCCGTGTAGTCCACGGTGGGCACGTCATTGATCCAAAGCCGGACGCGCGTTCCCTCGGCGCGGATGCGGTAGCGGTTCCACTCGCCGAGCTTGAGCTTCCTCTCGTTTTCGGCGCGGGAATCCTGCGCCCGCTGGATGAGCGCACCCGGCCGGCCCGCCCCGCTCGCGAGATCCACATTCGAGATGCCGAACACCCCGAGGAAGCGGTTCCGCCGCGACTCGTCGTAGAGACATCCATCGATCCCCGGCGCGAAATCGGCCTGGTATCCACTGACCTCGTGGTGATTCGGCACGCGCTCGCTGCGGAACTGGATGCCGCCGTTGTTGTCCCCGCGCCGGTATTGCAGCCGCAGCTCGAAGTCGGCGTAGTCCCGCACGGTGCAGAGAAAGTCGTTCTTCGCCTGCTCCGCATCCGGTTTGCCCGCGACGATCCCGCCATTCTCGATGCGCCACACATTCGTCGTGTCTCCCTCCCAGCCGGTGAACGATTTCCCATCGAAGAGCAGCACCGGCGCGGCGCGGGCCACGGATGCGAGGGTGAGAAACAGGAGAATGCGGAGTGTATTCATATAATGCGATTGGCGTGAACGTCCGGGTTCAAGCGACGCCGCTGATATCAATGAGGTGAAGCTGCCGGCCTTCATTCGCATGCGGAGAATCTATGCAGACCGTCCGCTCGTCACGGCTCAGGCGCGGGTGGTTGTCCACGCGCCATTCGCCTTTGTAAGCCGGGTGCAGGGGGAATTCGCCGAGATCAATGCGGCGGCCCGATTTGATGTGATACAAATGCGGCGTCTGGAGTCGGTGGTCGCCCTTGGGATAGGTGTCGTTGAGGATCCACTCGTTGTTGCGCAGGTAGGTAAGGTGGCCGCCGCTGTCGAGCACGCCCTTGCCGATCTCCTCGACGATGCCGGAGTCCTTGTCCTCAAAAAGAAAATCGCCCCAGGCGTTGTTGCCGAGCCAGCTTTTGGCCTGTGAGAGGATGTGCGTGGCATCGCGCCAGATGAAGTGCGACGCGTAGCCGTTCGGAATGACGATGCGCAGGTCGCTGCCGTCCATGTCGGCGGTGATGAGGCGCGTGAGGTGGCCGCCTTTCGGCTGCGTCCAGCGGTGCAGGAGAATGAAGCGCTTCCCGTCCGGACTGCACAGCAGGTGGTAGGCGTGATGCTTCGAGTCGGGATGATTTTCCATCACCGTACCGGTCTTCGCGAGGCGCTCGTGCGAGACGATGAGCTTCTCCGCGCCCGTCTCCAGATTCACATGCGTCACGCCGCTGCCCGCGGGTGCCATGTCGTCGAAGAAACGATCTCGGATGCCCGCGTAGCCATAGCCGGGCCGGCAGTCGGCCACGCGGGAAAAATCACACGACACGGCCTCCCTGCCATTCGGACTCAGCGCATAGATCGGGCTGGGAATCGTCCGCTTGTCGCCGGTGTTCACATCGAGGATGTGACTCACGAACCGATCCTTTTCGCGGTCATTCCAGATGATCTTCGACGCGGTGCCGGGGATCCATTGCAACATGCAGCCCTGCTGCCAGCACCACGCGCGGGCCGTGCCGAGCGGGATCCATTTGTCCTTCTCGTGCAAGTCCACCATGCCCACCTCGATCACGTCGTCCGCCGTCGGCGAGCGATGCTCGAAGCCGACCTTGTTGCTGAGCACAAAACGGTCGTCCGGCGAGAACTGCAGCTTGTCGTAGTAGCCGAACCAATGGAACCCCGGGCCACGGGTGATCTGACGGACGGGCGGGAACTTCGAAGCGTCCTGCCCAAGCACGCTGGCACCGACGGATGCGGCGGCGAGCGTGGCGAGAAATTGGCGGCGACTCGTTTGGCTGAACGTGTCCGGAGTCATGAAAGATTCGATTGAGGAATGGTCACCGGCGTTCGGGAGCATTGAACCCAGTCGGCAACTGCGTTCGCGCGTCATGCAACGATGCCCTTCACCACGTGCCCATATACATCGGTGAGGCGGAAATCGCGGCCCGCGTAACGATACGTGAGCTTCTCGTGATCGAAGCCGAGCAGGTGCATCATCGTCGCGTGCAGGTCGTGCACCTCGACTTTCTCCTGCACCGCAAGCGCGCCGAAGTCATCCGTCGCGCCGAAGACCGTGCCTGGCTTCGCGCCGCCGCCGGCCATCCAGACGGTGAAGCCGCCGGCATTGTGATCACGGCCGATGCCTTTCTTCTTCGCCACGTCGTTGTTGTCGCTCGTCGGCGTGCGGCCGAATTCGCCGCCCCACAGGATGAGCGTGTCCTTGAGGATGTCGCGCTGCTTCAAGTCGGTGAGCAGCGCGTGCAGCGGCTGGTCGGCGGCTTTGCAAAGATCGCGGTGACGCTCGTCGTTCAAATCATGTGTGTCCCAGCCGTTGTGGAAGACCTGCACGAAGCGCACGCCACTCTCCACGAGCCGCCGCGCGAGCAGGAACTGCCGGCCCTGCTCCGTGTCGCCATACATCTCGCGGATGTGCAGCGGCTCGCGGGTGAGATCGAAGGCATTCGTCGCCTCGATCTGCATGCGGAACGCCGTCTCGAATGCACTCACGCGCCCCTCCAGCAACGCATCGCCTGGATGCCGCTGCGCGAAGTCGTCGTGCATCGCGCGCATGAGGTCGAGCTGGCGGCGCTGCTCGCGCAGCGAAGTGGTGCCGCTGCGGATGTTCTCGATCATCTTCGACAGTGTCGGGTCCTGCGTCGGGATGCCCGTGCCGCCGCACCACGCGGGGAGAAAGGCATTGCCCCACTGCTTGTCGCCGCTCGCCGTCGTGCCATTCGGCGACAGCGCCACGAAGCCCGGCAGATTCTGATTCTCCGAGCCGAGGCCATACACCGTCCACGATCCCACACTCGGCCGCACACTCGCGAACTCGCCCGTGTTCATCACAAGCTGCGCCGGCTCGTGCACGCTCGTCTTCGTGTGCATCGAGCGCACCACACACAGCTCGTCCGCGTGCTTCGCCAGCATCGGGAACAGCTCGCTGATCTCCATGCCGCTCTGCCCGTGCTTGGAAAACTTAAACGCCGACCGTTGCAGCTTGCCGCTGAGCCGTCCCATTCCCGAGGCCACGTCGCCGGCAGCCTTTTGGTAATCCTTCATCACCTCATCCGCCATCCTGCCGTGATATTTCTCCAGCATCGGCTTCGGATCGAATGTGTCCACCTGCGACGGGCCGCCGGTGCAGAAAATCTGAATCACCCGCTTCGCCTTCGGCGCAAAGTGCGGCGTCTTCGGTGCGAGCGGGGACAGCGGCGCGGACTCGGCCGCCATGCCGAGTTCCTGCATCAGCGTCGCGATCCCCAGGCCCCCGATGCCCATTCCTGTGCGCTGCAGAAAGCTGCGTCGTGTGATTTCCGGACAGGCGCAGGAATGGGAAGAGGAGGTCGGCTTCATGTTGGGATGACTACCCGCAACCGATGAAGCCGCTGGCAGAAAAATCGCCGCTCGATTACGCGAGCAGCGCCTTCACCACTTCCCCGCTCACATCCGTGAGACGGTAGTCGCGCTCGGTGTAGCGATACGTGAGCCGTTCGTGATCGAAGCCGAGCTGATGCAGGATCGTCGCGTGCAGGTCGGGCACGGAGACGGGATTCTCGACGGCGTTGTAGCCGAATTCATCGGTCGCCCCGTGGACCATGCCGCCTTTGATTCCGCCTCCAGCCATCCACATCGTGAAACCCTTCGGATGATGATCGCGGCCCTTGCCATTCTCCGCCACGGGCGAACGGCCAAACTCGCCGCCCCATACGACAAGCGTCGTGTCGAGCAAGCCGGTCGCTTTCAGATCATCGAGCAGCGCGGCGATCGGCGCGTCAGTCTCCGCGCAGTGGAGGTCGTGATTTTTCTTCAGGTCATCGTGCGCGTCCCAAGCCTTCGGCCCCTCATTGCCGCCGCTGTACACCTGCACGAAACGCACGCCCCGCTCGACGAGCCGCCGCGCGAGGAGGCAGTTCTTTCCGAAGTGCGCAGACACCTTGTTATCGAGCCCGTAGAGCTTGCGGATGGACTCCGGCTCGCGGCTGAGGTCGGTGCATTCCGACGCGCTCATCTGCATCCGGAAGGCGAGTTCATACGACGAAATGCGCGCGGCCAGGCTGCTCTCGGCGGGATTTGCAGCGGCGTATTCCTCGTTCCATTGCCGCAGCAAATCGAGCCGGGCGCGCTGCTGGCTGGCGGTGACATTTTTCGGCGGCGTGAGGTATGCGATCGGCTCGCCGTTCGATCGAAATGGCACGCCCTGAAACGCCGCGGGCATGAAGCCGTTCGACCAGTTCATCGCGCCATTCACCGGCGCGCCCTGATGATCGAGCAGCACGACAAACGCCGGGAGATTCTCACTTTCCGAACCGAGGCCGTACGTGACCCACGAGCCCATCGAAGGACGCCCGGGCTGCGTGAAGCCGGTGTTCATCTGAAAAATCGCGGGGCCGTGATTATTGCTCTCCGCGTGCATCGAGCGGATGACGCACAGGTCGTCCGCATGCCGTGCGAGGTTCGGAAAAGTCTCCGCCATCGCGATGCCCGCCGCGCCGTGTTCTGCGAAACGATAATAACTCTGCATCGCGATGTTCTGCGTCTTGCGTCCCATGAACGCATCCTCGGACTTCCAGACGGGGATGGGCTTGCCGTGCCATTTGATCAGCTCGGGCTTCGGATCAAAGAGGTCCACATGGCTCGGCCCGCCATACATGAAGAGGAAGATGACCGACTTCGCGCGCGGCGCGAAATGCGGCGGCCGCGGCGCGAGTGGATTGCGTGACACTGCGTCGGCGGCAAGCAGCCCGTCGCCGCCGAGCAAAGATCGCAGCGCGAGCGCACCGAACCCACCGCCGGTGAGCTGGAGCATTTTTCTGCGGGAGAGAAGATTCATTCTGGTGGGGTCACTCAACGTGGATGAATGCGCTGCTGTTGAGAAGAACATGCGCAAGATCCGCAAGGGCGCGATGGCGGGGTTGCGCGGGCTGCACCTTCTCGCCTCGATATGAACTTTCGCGCGATTGCACAAAGGCGACTGCCTGCTGCAACCGCACATCACCGGGTGGCCGGGACATCGCCAGCGCATACATCCGCGTGACGATGCGTGAAAGGTCTTCGCTTTGCTCCGCCGCTCGCTGCGCAAGGAAGCCGGCCTGGTCTTCGACAAACTCATCATTCATCAGCACGAGCGCCTGCGTCGGCACCACGCTCTCGGTGCGGCGCGCCGCGCTGTCCGTCGTCGTGGGCGCGTCGAAGAGTTCCATCATCGGCATGAGCAACTGCCGCTTCACGTAGATGTAAATGCTGCGCCGCCACTGCTCCGGCCCCTCGGTGGTGAGCGTGGGCCACTTGTTGCGCTGGCTCGCGGCTAGCAGATCCGCGCGGATGCGCGGCTTGATTCCCGCGCCGCCCATCTGTGGGTTCAGCTTGCCGCTCACGGCGAGGATGCTGTCGCGCAAAACCTCGGCCTCCATGCGCCGGATGTTCATGCGCCAGAGCAGCGTGTTCTGCGGGTCGAGACGCTGGCCGGGTTCCGTCTCCCGCGACGACTGCCGGTAGGTCGCGGAGAGCACGATGAGTTTGTGAACGGGCTTCATCCTGCCGCCGCTCGCGACAAGCTGGCCCGCGAGAAAATCGAGCAGCTCCGGGTGACTCGGGCGCGCGCCGTTGAAACCGAAATTGCTCGGCGTGCTCACGATGCCCTGCCCGAAATGATGCTGCCAGATGCGGTTCGCCAGCACGCGCCACGTCAGCACATTTTCCGGCGCGCCGATCCATTCCGCGAGCGTGCGCCGGCGTCCCGAGGACTTCGCATCGCGCGCGGGTTCGGGAAAGGTGAGTGCCTGCGATGCCAGCACCGCCGGCGCGCCCGGCTGCACCTCGGGACCGCGATTTTGCAGGCTGCCACGGCGCAGCAGAAATGTGGGCCGCACCTTTGCGACCGTCTCGATGAGCGCCTGCAAGTTCACCTTGTCCTTGCCCTTCGCCTCCTTCGGCAGGCCGAGTTTTTCCGTGCCGTTGAAGACCGCGAGCAGGCGGTAGTAATCCTCCGCCGTGATCGGATCATACTTGTGATCGTGGCATCGCGCGCAGCCCATCGTGAGTCCGAGGAAAACCGACGACGTCGTCGAGATGACATCGTCGAGTTCATCGAGCCGGTACTGCTCCTTGTTGTTGCCCATGTTGTCCTCGTTGCTCGGCCCATTGCGGCAAAAGCCCGTCGCCACCAACGCCTCCTCGTCCGTGCCCTCGACTTCGTCGCCCGCGAGCTGCTCCGCGATGAAGCGCGCGTACGGCTTGTCGTCATTGAAACTGCGGATGACGTAGTCGCGATACCGCCACGCGTGCGGACGATCGAGGTCGTTGTGCAGCCCGCTGCTGTCCGCGTAACGCGCGAGATCGAGCCAATGCCGTCCCCAGCGCTCGCCGTAGTGCGGGCTCGCCAGCAGCCGGTCCACGAGCCGCTCATACGCATCCGGCGACGCATCACTTGCGAATGCCTCAACTTCCTCCGGCGTCGGCGGCAGGCCGATCAGGTCAAAACTCACGCGCCGGATCAGTGTCCGCCGATCCGCCTCGGCCGACGGATGAATCCCCTTTGTCTCCAACCCCGCGAGAACGAAGCGATCAATGTCATTCCGCGGCCATCCCGCATCCTTCACCGGCGGCGACCCCGCCTTGCCCAAGGGCTGAAATGCCCAGTGCGTCTTCGCCTGCTCGAACAGTTTCCCTACGCGTGTCATCTCGCGCTTCCCGTCACGCGGATCAGGCGCACCCATCTTCACCCATGTCTCGAGGTCGGCGATCTGCGCAGCATTAAGCTGCTTCTTCGGCGGCATCTGCAAATCCTTGTCCGTCCACTTCACCGCCTTGATCAGCAGAGACTTCTCCGGATCACCCGCGACGAGCGCCAGCCCCGTGTCGCCGCCCTTGAGCGTGCCTTCCTTCGTGTCGAGCAGCAGATTCCCCTTCTGCTTCTTCTCCGCGCTGTGGCACTCGTAGCAGCGTTCGGCGAGCAATGGCCGGATCTTCTTCTCGAAGAAATCCGTCTGCGCAGGCGTGATCTCCGCGCCGTGCAGAGGCGCTGAGAAAAGTGAGGCTGCCAAAAACAGGATGATCGGGAATTTCACTGGCACTGCGCACACTTAGCCCGCGTCACTCCGTCCGTCGCTCTCATTTTCAGGGCTCACGCATCAAAATGCCCGGATGAAAATTACACTCCGGGCGGCGCAGCAAATTTCGCGGGGGTTATCAACCAGTTGTGTTCCAAGAATGGCTGGCCGTGGCGCAGCGTAGATCTCCGGAGATGCGCGCGTGCAGGCGGCGGCAGTCGCGCACCTCTGGAGAGCTACGCTGCGCACCATCCCGCCACCTTCGCCCATCCTGCCGGGCGTGGTTGGAAACCTCATCTGCTTTGCACTGCGCGCCTGTCGTTCGCCGACGTGCGGGCATTCTGATGCGTGAGTCCCCTGCCCTACTTTGCCGGCTGCTTCCGCTCATCCCAGAAAGCCTTGAACGTCGTGCGCAGCTTCGCCGTGTCGGCCTCGTTCGGCAGGTTCCACTCCACGGCGAGCTTCGGATTCTCCGCCTTCAATTTCGTGATGTCCTTTTCGTCGGCGAGCACGTCCTTGAGTTTCAGCGTCTTCAAACTCGGCAGCTTTTTCAGGTGCTCGAATCCACCATCGAAGGTGAACCAGGTGCCGACGATCTGGATTTCCTCAAGCGTCGCGATGTGGCTCAGAACCTCCAGCGAGCGGTTCGTGATGCGCGGGGTGAATTGCGGGCCGAGGATGATGATCTTCAGTTTGGGCAGGGCTTGCAGCGCGCGCACGCCTTCGTCGGTGACGCGGGCGGTGTGGAAGAGATCCACCTTTTGCAGGGTCTTGATCTGCGCGAGCGCCTTGGGTGCCTCGTCGTCCACGCGGCATCCGCCAAGTCGCACCGCTTCCAGCTTTGGCAGCGTCGCGAGATGCGCGAGGCCTTTGCCGAAATAACCCTTCGAGTCCGGGGGACCGAACCAGTGATCGAGGCCGAAATATTTCAGTTCCTTCCAGCCCGCGAAGCCTTTCAGGCCGTCGTCGGTGAACTGCGCGCCGCCGCCGAAAAAGTAATCCACGCTCGTCAGTGCGCCCATCGCGGCGACGGTCTCGTCGTTGAGCCGGATACCACCGGGGCTCATCCAGAGTTTGTGCAGCTTCGGGAACTTCGCGAACACCGCGTAGTCGTCGCGAGTCATCACGACGTTCGATGAAAATGAGATCTCGCTGACGCTGCCGGCGGCGTCTTTGCGAATCTTCATGCCGCGAGATTCGAGCTTTGCGGCGATTTCCTTTTCGTCCGCGATGACGGCGAATGGAGCGGCGATGGCAAGGAGGAATGGCAGGAGTTTTTTCATGAGAGGCTATGGTTTGACGGGCAACGCGCGAAGGAACCACGCGATCATTTCCTCGTGCATCTCGGGGAGATACTCGTGGCCGGTGTTCTTGTAGAGCACGCTGCGGAAGTTTTCCGGCTTGCCGTAGAGCTGATACACCGCGCCGATTTTTCGCTCCAGCACCTCGATGCCGTCGGGCGGCGCATTGTAATCCTGATCACCCGAGAGCATCAGCATCGGACGCGGAGCGACAAGCGAGTAGATGGCCTCGGCGTCGAAGTGTTTCAGGATGCCCGGCACGAAATAATAGATCCCGTGCGACGAACGATGCGCGAGCAGCTCCGCGTACCGCGTGAAGCACGCCACGCCGACGATGGCGTGAACGCGTTCATCAATCGCCGCCAGCCACCAAGCGCGCGTGCAGCCCATGCTCATGCCGGTCGCGCCCACGCGCGTCATGTCCGCCTCGGGCCGCGTCGCGAGATAGTCGAGCAGGCATTGTTCATCCCGCAGCATCAGTCCCCAGAGCGTGTGGCCCTGCCAGAGGTGACGCTTGAACAACTCCACCTCCTGCGCATCCGCCTTGTCGCGTTTGCCGCGCGGGCCTTTGCCGACGCGCTCGCCGTTGAAGTAGCCGTCGATCGCAGCGACGACATAGCCATTCCGCACCAGCATCCAGCCAGGTGAATGGTCGCGCTCAGGATTTGGAAGATACTCGGACTTCGAGCCGCTGTGGCCGTGCATCCCGATGACGACCGGCGCGCGCCCGTTGCGCTTTTTCGGAATCGCGAGGATGCCCGGCACCACCATGTCCACGCCGTTGTGAAACTCAAACTTCTCCAGGGTGAATTCGCCGCGGTCCTCGACGGAGAGCACCTTCACATTCGCAGGCGAAGGGCGCGCCGGCATGTCGCCGAGGCACTGCATGAGCGTCGCGTGAATCGCGAGCCGCCCCGTGTCCTGCCAGCGTTTCAGGTCAGTCGGCACCGGCCACTCGGGTATTTTCAGATCGCGGAATGTCTCCGGAATATCCGTCCACGCGTCAGCATAATTCTCCACGTAGCGCGGCCCGCCTTTCGATTCCTTCGGCGTCACGCGCGCCTGCCCCGTCGCCGACTTGTCCTGAGCGTTTGCGACGACGGCGAGCGCGAGGGTAAGCGACAGACAGATACGCGCGAGTTGCTGATTCAGGGGGATGCTCATGACGATGAGATTGCTTTCACTATCAACCCCGCATGCTGGGCGTGCCCTTAAGTTTTTTTGCATCTGCGTGGCCAAAGTGATCGCGCGCAGGAGTCCGTGCATCGGCGAGGTATCCAGCCACAGGCACGCGCGGTTCTGTGGCGGCTGTTGCGCTCCGCCTGTCGTGCGGCGCGCGAAGCTGAAGGGGATCGGGGGCGCAGGCGGGAGGAGACGCATCATCCCCAACGACAACTCGCCAGTGAACGTCAGCGTAGGGACGCCGAAACTTTGGCGATGAAGCCCGGCGCGGTCGGGACCCGTCCGGCAGTTTCCGGTTGCCCGCCCATCGGCCCACCGCTCTTGTCCCGCCAGCCGTCCGTCCTCCCCCTATGAACCGCAGAGCCTGCCTTCCGCTGAGCACCCTGATCGTCTCCACCGGACTCCTCCTTTGGGGGATCCGATCTTTCACGCATACCGACGCTTCGAAGCCCGAGCCATCGCTCACGGCGGTCCCGATACCGCCGGCCGCTCCCATCGAGGCCGCGCCGTCGTCGCCGTCCGCCACTCCACCCGCGGCCAGCGTCGCTGACTTCCGGGCGTGGTCGGAACGCTACGTGGCAGCCAGCCCTGCCGAACGGGCGGCCATGGAGGCCGCGGGCGTGGAAATGGCGCGGGCGCGGCGGCCCGTGTTCCAGCAGCTCATCAAGGAGGACCCGCGTGCGGCATTGGAAAATGCGGTGCCGATGGTGGTGCGGCAGCAGTTGCCGTGGAGCATCGTGAACCAACTGGAGACGCGGCTGAATGGCGTGGCAGCGTTGCGCGTGCTGCAGGCCACGCCGATGCCGGGCGAGCCGCTGCCGACCGGTTCGCTGACGTTCCGCGAGGCGGAGTTCCAGGATGGGAAAACCTATCGCGCCTACGTCTATGGCCAGCGCGCGACGAAGGTCGAATGGACGGCGGGGGCTTCGCTGAATGGCGTGGCGCTGGATGCGGACTTCGCGGTGAATGAACTCCCATCGCGGACTCTGGAGATCGGCGAAGTGCCGCCGACCGGAAAACCAGCCGTGACGGTGTGCCCGGTGTCGGGCAAGCAGGCGCTCGAATCCGGCGAGGTGCCGGAGGTGATCAGCGTGGAGACGCCGGCGGTGGAGACGGCGGTGGAGACCGTCTATTTCTGCAACGACGGCCACATCAACCCCTACAACCAGACGCTCATCATGGGCGAAGGCGTGAGCGGCGGGGCGTTTGGCTTCACGGGAATCCTGCCATCCGCGCCGACGCCGGCCATCGGCGTGGTGAAGGTGCTCATCATCCCGATGACCTATGCGGATCAGAACGCGGTCCCGAGCACCGAGGCCGCGCTTTACTCGATGCTGCGGGATGTGGGGGACTTCTATGCGAGGTCCTCGTACGGCCGGCTGACGCTCGTGGGCGTGGTCACGCCGCCGGTCAAGCTGAAGCACAACGAGGCGTGGTATGTGAACCGCGACACTTCCAACGGCGGCGACATCAGCGGCACGGGAGTCGAGCACGCCGAGTCGCGCGACGAGGCGCGCAAGCTGGGCTTTGACTCGAACGACTACGATTGCATCGGTGTGCGGCACAATGGCGGCCCCGGCAGCTACGGGGGCCTCGGCGGCGGCAGCAGCGTGTGGGCGCGCTCGGACTCGGCTTCGCTCTGGGCTCATGAGATCGGCCACTGTTTCGCGCTGGCACATGCAAATTTCTGGGACACGGCCGGCACCAGCAGCATCGGCGCGGGCGCGAATCAGGAATACGGCAACAGCTACGACAACATGGGCGGCTCGCCGTTCCCCGCGGGGCAGTACAACGCGCAGGCGAAGAGCCAGATCAGATGGCTGCCCGCGAACTTCGTCGCGAGCGTGTCGTTGAGCGGACAGTACCGCATCCATGCGATGGACCAGGGCGCGCTCGACCCCTCGCGGCGCTATGCCATGACGGTGGTGAAGGACGGGCAGCGGACGTATTGGGGCGAAGTGCGCGCGCTCTTCGACACGAATCCCTGGGTGAAGAACGGCATGCTCCTCGGCTGGCGCTACCCGAATGGCAGCGGCAGCAACATCCAGCTCATCGATACGACGCCGGGTTCGCCTTTCCTCAAGGAGGACGCGCCCATTTCCCTCGGCAGCACGTTCTCGGATCGCGAGAGCGGCATCCACATGACGACCGTCGCGTTCAACGACTCGCCGCGCTCCGTGGATGTCGTGGTGAACCTCGGCAGCTTCCCGGCGAACCAGCGCCCGAGCCTTTCGCTCGCCGCCTCCGCCGATGTCGTTCCGGCGGGCGCGACGGTGACTTTCACCGCGACGGCAGCGGACGCGGACGGCGACGCACTCGCCTACTCGTGGCAAAATTTCGGCGACACGGGCGTGAAGATCGTCTCCCCGAATTCGCCGGTGATCACGCGCACTTTCAGCACGGCGGGCACCTACATCGTCGCCTGCACGGTGAGCGACATGAAGGGCGGCTCGACCACACGCAGCCAGTTGATCACCGTCGGCAGCGGCAACGCGCGCTCCACCATCAGTGGCCGCGTGACGCTGCTCGGCGTGGGACTCCAGGATGTCGTGATCACGGCGAACGGAGCGAACGGTGTGGTCACCGACGCGGACGGCTACTTCACGATCCCGAATCTGAGCGCGAACAACTACACGCTTTCGCCGCTTCTTTACGGCTACACGTTCAGTGAGCTGTTCGACAACAGCATCACCGTCGGGCCGAGTTTCAGCGGCGCGAACTTCGAGGCCGCGGCGGCCCCGGTCGTCACCATCGCGGCATCGGTGCCGGTCGCGAACGAGCAGTCGCCGGTGACCGCGGGGAGATTCACCATCTCGCGCACGGGCGACACGGGCCTGGCGCTCGTGGTGAACGTAAACCCCGCGCTCGGCAGCGCGACGAAGACGACGGACTACATTTTCGCGCCGGACTACGTCGCCGGTTCGCAGGGCTTCAGCACGTTCACCATTCCCGCGGATGCCGCTTTCCTCGATGTCGTCGTGACGCCGGTCGTGGACACGACGCAGGAAGGGCCGGAGACGGTGATTTTGCAACTCGGCCCAGGCAATGGATACCTCGTCGGCCCGCAGTCGGTCGCGACGGTCGTGATCAACGACGACGACACTACGCTGCCGAAAGTCTCGATCGCCGCAACCACGCCGAATACGACCGAAAACAGCGCACAGCCGGGTGTCTTCACAGTCATCCGCAGCGGCGCGACGACCGCCGCTCTCACGGTGAACTACACCGTCGGCGGGAGCGCCACGAGCGGCCCGGACTTCACCCCGCTGACCGGCAGCGTCCTGATTCCCATCGGCGCATCATCCGCTGTGGTGAATATCGCGACGGTGAATGACTCGGCATCCGAGCAACTCGAAACCGTGAGGCTCACCATTTTGGGGAACGCCGCGTACTTCGTCGATCCCCTCGCGACGACGGCGACCGTGAACATCGCGGACGACGACCTGCAACTCGTGACGGTCGCCGCGACGGACGCCAGCGCACAGGAGGTCGATCTTTCCGCGCCCGGAGCGATCGCGAACACGGGGACCTTCGTCGTCACGCGCAGCGGCGACATCGGCAATCCGCTCACGGTCTTCTACGCGTTCGCAGGCACTCCGAGCAGCGGAGTGGCGGCGTTGCACGGCGTGGACTTTGAGGCGATGCCCGGCTCGGTCGTCATCCCGGCGGGGCAGACGCAGGCAAGCATCACCATCGTGCCGCGCTTCGACGGCTTCGGCGAAGGACCGGAAAGCGTGGTGCTCGTGCTCGGCGCGGCGGCGACAAATTACATCCTCGGCGGGTCGAGCACGGCGACCGTCACGATCACCGATGCCGCGACGGACGTGCCGTACATCGACGTCGTAAACATCAGCAGCGCATCGGAACCGGCCACGAATGGCACCTTCCGCATCACCGTCCGCGGCGGCAGCGGCACGGGCTCGCTGGCTGTGAACTACGCGCTCAGCGGCACCGCGATTGCCGGCACGGACTTCAACATCACCGGCACTGGCAATACGACCACCGGCACCACCATCACCCTTAACAACGGCGCGACCGTCACGAAGGATGTCGTCGTGACTCCTGTGAATGACGCCGACCTGGAGGATCTCGAAAGCATCACCCTCACCATCGTGCCGGGCGCGGCATACCAGACCTTCGAGCCCACGTCCGCCGCCACCATGTGGATGCGCGACAACGACCAGCCGACCGTCTATGTGGACACGCAGGTGGGCACCGGCGGCAGCGCCACCTTCACCGAGGGCGCGACGACGACCCCGGTGAAATTCTACGTCTCCCGCACCGGCAGCACTGCGGCAGCACTGGCCGTGAACTACACGACAGGCGGCACGGCCACGAGCGGCAGCGACTACACCGCGCTGGCCGGGAGCGTCACCATCCCCGCCGGTGCCTCCGGCGTGGACGTGCCGGTCGTCATCACGAACGACACGACATTTGAAGGCACGGAGACGATCACGTTCGACTTTGCGCCGGGCGCCTATTCGCGCGGGTCGGGAGCCGTGATGTACATCGCGGACAACGACACCGCGACCGCCACGGTGAGTTTCCAGTCCCCCAGTTCCTCGGGCAGTGAAAGTGTGACAGGCGTGAACATCCCCGTGACGCTCAGCCCCGCGCAGGCGACGCCGGTGACGGTGGATTACGCGGTGAGCGGCACCAATTCCTCCGGCTCCACGAGCACGCTCACCACGCACGTCCTGCCGTACTGGGTGCGCGTGGTGAAGACGGGAAACACGGTCACCCATTTCGAGTCCAACGACGGCACGGTCTGGACGCAGCGCGGGAGCGCATTCACGGTGAGCGGACTGGGCGGCACGAGCTATCTCGCGGGGATCGCGGTCGCGTCCGGCTCCACCACGGCGACGACGGCGACGATCGACAATTTGACCGTCACCGGCCTTTCCGGCGGCGGCACGATCGGCGCGGAGACGAGCGCAAACATCGGGAACGCGACAGGCGGCACGAATACGGTGGCCGGCGGAATGTACAGCTTCAACACGCCGGGAAATGGCGTCGCCACCGGATCGACGGCTGACAATTTCCGCTTCGTGCATGTGCCGGTGAGCAACTCGGCGGACTGCACGGTGACCGCACGGCTGGTCTCCATCGGCACCACGAGCGCGAGTGCGCGGCTGGGTGTGATGCTGCGCTCCACCACCGCGCAGGGCTCGGTGTATGCAGGGAGCGTCGTCACGGGCGCGACGCCGAGCAGCCATTTCACGATGAACCGCACTACGCTGAACGCATCCTCGAATGCTCCGAGCGCGCTGACATCGCCGGTGCTGCCGCAGTGGTTCCGGCTCGTGCGAACGGGCGATTCATTCGCGACGGCGATCTCCAAGGACGGCTTGACGTGGACCGGCATCGGAACCGCGCAGACCATCGCCGCAGGGCCGACGGTGCTCGCCGGGCTCGCGGTCTCGGCAGCGAGCGACGGGACAATCGCCACTGGCATTTTCGACAATGTGACGATCGACGGTTCGCCCGCGACGGGGCTGCTGGGTCGCACGGTCGGCTTTGTCAACGAACAGGGCAGCGAGAGCAGCGCGGGCGGCGTATGGACGCTGGATGGCAGCGGCGCAGGCATCACCGGCGGCAGCGACGAGGCGCATTTCGCGGCGAAGGAGGTCAGCGGCAATTTCACGCTCATCGCGCGCGTGACCTCGCTCAGCGGTGGCGGACCCGGCGCACAGGCAGGCGTGATGATGCGCCACACCCGCGACGGCTATTCGCGGCAGATGCACTCCGGCTGGGTGAAGAGCGGCAGCATGGAGCAGCGGTTTCGCGGGCAGGGTGTCACGAATGCATTTGGCAGCGGCGTGGACTTCATCCTCCCGCCGGGAACGGTGACCTTTGCGCCGGGCGAGACGACGAGGAACATCGTCCTCACCGTCGTGAATGACAACACGGACGAGCCGAACAATCTCGTGACCATCCAGCTTTCCAATGCGAACGGCGCGAACATCAGCGGCAGCACGTTCCACGGCTACACCATCGTCGATGACGACAGCGCGCCCGCGAATCCGTTCGTCGGCTTTGCATCCCCGACCAGCAGCGCGGCGGAGAGTGCGGGCACGGTGAACCTGCTCGTGAGCCTCAGCGCCCCGGCGACGGCGTCCGTTTCCGTGGATTACGCCGTCACCGGCGGGACAGCAACGGGCGGCGGGACGGATTACACGCTCGCAAACGGGACGCTGAACTTCGCGGCAGGCGAGAGCGTGAAGGCGATCGCCATCGGCATCACCGACGACAGCGACATCGACGCGAATGAAACCGTGATCGTCACCCTTTCCAATCCCACGGGACTCCAGCCCGGCAGCCTGAGCGCGCACACGCTGACGATCACGGACAACGATCTGCCGGTGGTGAGCATCGTGGCGAATGACGCGAGCGCCGCGGAGGCTGGGCTCGATCCCGGGCAGTTCACGATCTCACGCACCGGGCCGACCACCGCCGCGCTGGCCGTGACCCTCGCTCGCAGCGGCACGGCGACGAACGGGACGGACTACGCTTCGATCTCCGCCGCGACCCCGTTCACCTTCACGGTCCCGTTGGCGGCGGCTTCGGCCACGATCAATGTCACGCCTCTCGGCGACACAGGGAACGAGGGCAGCGAGACGGTGATCCTCACGGTCAACAGCGCGGCGGCTTACACCGTCGGCGCGCCATCGGGCGCCACCGTCACGATCGCCGATGATGACCGGAGCACCGTCACGCTCGTGGCGAATGACCCGGATGCATCCGAGTCGGCGGGCAATCCCGGGCAGTTCACCATCACGCGGACCGCGCCGACCACCGGCAGCCTCACGGTGAATCTCGCCATCTCCGGCACGGCCACGAGTACGGCAGACTACGCGACCGTCGCCACCACCGTGAGCTTCAGTGCAGGCCAGACCTCACGCACGGTGACCATCACGCCCGTGGATGACTCAATCACCGAGGGGCCGGAGCAGGTGACGCTCTCGATCGCGTCCGGCAGCTACGACATTGGCGCGCAGTCCTTCGACAACGTCACCATCGCCGACAACGACAATCCGCCCGTGCTCTTCATCAACAGCCCGACCGCGCAGGGGCCGCTCATCGCGAATGGCAACGGCGTGATCGTCTCGGCCATTGTCACCGACGACGGAGCGCCCGCGCCCGTGACGATCGCGTGGAGCCAGGTGAGCGGCCCGGGCGTCGCCACGATCGAGTCGCCGGCTGCCGCGACCACGGCGGTCACTTTCTCCGCGCCAGGCACGTATGTGCTGCGCATCACGGCGACTGATACGCAGTTCACGGTGAGCGATCAGATCACGGTCGTCGTCGGCTCCGCGCTCGTCGCGGCGGACTGGTTCACGCAGGATCTCGGGCCGTCGTCGCAGCGTCGCGGGCAGGGGCTGGAGTTTGGCGGGCAATTCTCGATCACCGGCACGGGCGCGGGTTACTCGGGCGGGACGACGGATCAGGCCCATGTGATGGTGCGGCAGGTGAACGGCGACGGCAGCATCGTCGCACGGCTCACCAGCCTTCCCGTGAGCACCGCGCTTTCGGGTCTGACCATTCGTGACTCGATGACGCGCGGTGGCCGCCGCGCGGTCCTCGGCTTTGTGCCCGGCACCGGCCTGCAATTCCGCGCGCGGACCACCGTGAGCACCAATGACACGCTCGTCGCCACGGGAACCGGACTCGCTCTGCCACTGTGGCTGAAGCTCGATCGCAACGCCACGACCGGCGACGTCATCGCATCCTATGCAGCGGATGTCAGCGGCTCTGCGGGCGCATGGACGCAGCTCGGCGCGACGACACCCGTCACGATGGACGCCGCCGCGCACTTCGGCCTCACCACGACGAACAACTCCACCGCAGGCAGCGCCACGGGAGTGTTCGACAACGTCACGCTCACGCCTGCACAAAGCGGCCCCGCATTGCTCAGCGAAGACAACGGCGCGACACCCGCCGCCGCCGGCAGCGGCAGCCTCGCGGGCAGCACCTACACCATCGTCGGCAGCACGAGCGGCTACTATCACGGCTGGCAGTATTATGGAGACATGGTCGTGACCGCGCGGCTCGCCACATTCAGCTCCGGCGCGGGCAGCGCCATCGGCGGCATCCGCGTCGCGGAGAGCATGGAGGCCGGCGCGCAGGCGCACATGGGTCGCATTCCGCAGGGTGCTTACAACGGCTACATCTGGACCTCGATCGCCGGCGCCGGTGGTGGCGGCGTGCCCAGCGGCACCTCGGCGGGAAACTGGATCCGCATCATCCGCAAAGGCAATTCCATCACCGCGTTTCGGGCGCCGGATTCCGCAGGCAGTCCGGGCACGTGGGTTCAGATCGGCCAGCCGCAGACAGTCATCATGACGACGCCGGTCTTCGTCGGCTTCTTCGTCAATAATGCCAGCGGCGTGGGCATGAACACCTGCACCTTCACCGGCCTCAGCATCGAGCCGCTGAACAAGGCGCCGGTCGTGAACATCGCAAGTGTCGCGACCTATCCGGTGTCCCCCATCGCGCTGGATGGCACGGTCACGGACGACAGCTTCCCCGCGCCGATCAGCCTCAGCACGATGTGGAGCAAGGTGAGCGGCCCGGGCACGGTCGCCTTCGGAAACTCGACGCTGACCGACACCGTCGCGACGCTCAGCCAGTTCGGCGCATACACGCTCCGGCTCTCGGCAAATGACGGCAGCGCACAGAGTTTCCGCGACAGGACCTTGACCGGCTACCTCGGTGCATTCGAGGTCTGGCAGGCGCAAAACTGGTCCTCCACCGGCGGGCCTGCCGACCCGGATGCCGCACCGCTGGCAAACCCGGACTTTGACACCACGCTGAACCTGCTCGAGTACGCCTTCGGCACCGCGCCCCAGATCAATGGCAGTTCACCACTCGTTTTCGATACCGCGACAGTGGGCCCGGACAAATTCCTCCGCCTCACCGTGCCGAAGAACCCGGCCGCGACCGACGTGATCTACGAGGTGCAAGCCACGGGCGATCTCGCAAGTCCGGGTTCATGGAGCAGTGCAGGACTGGTGGTCGAGGCAAACACAGCCTCGACCCTGAGAGTCCGCGACAACGTGCCAGTCGGCAGCGGCCAGCCACGGTTTATGCGGGTGAAGATCACCCACCCGTGACCGTCATGTCGGCGCGGTGAATGGACGTATGGCAAAGGGAACCAGGGCAATCGCATCAAAATGACGCGGCGCTCCGAGGCGAAAGATGATGGCGCAAGGAGGAGGGTGCCTGCGGCGCCCGACTTCCAACTTCCAACTTCCAAAGCAAGCAGCGCTTCGCGTTCGGATTCTTCCCTTGGGCGTTGGACGTTGGGCGTTGGGCGTTGAAACGCATCCCGGTGGTTTGATGCCCTTGCCCTGAACGGGAATATCCTCCCCATGCCCGCCGCTTGCATTCAGGCTTCGGCTCCCATGGCCATTCTCGGCAAACGCAATACCCTCCCCATCGTCCGGCAGGCTCCGCCCGGTTACTATCTGGACGGCGGCACGCACGGCGAGATCCTCCTGCCCGGCCGCTACGTCCCGACGGGCGCGATGCCGGGCGGGACAATCGATGTCTTCGTCTATCGTGACTCCGAGGATCGGCTCGTCGCCACCACCGAGACACCGCTCGTCATGGTCGGCGAATTCGGATTCCTCCGCGTGGTCTCGGAGCTTCCGGCCATCGGCGCATTTCTCGATTGGGGCTTGGAAAAGGACCTGCTGCTCCCGCGGCGTGAATACGCCGGTGGTATTCGGACGGGCGGCCATGCGCTCGTCCATGTGATGCTCGATGAACGCTCGGACCGCATTGTCGCCACGGCCCGACTCAGCCGCCACCTCAACCTCACTCCTGCCGCATACACGGAGGGCCAGGCCGTGAAACTCATCGTCGAGAGCGAGACACCGCTCGGCTACAAGGCGATCGTCAACAACGCGCACCTCGGCCTCCTCTACCGCGCCGAACTCGCCGGCCCGCTCTCCATCGGCCAGGTGCTCGACGGCTTCATTCGCACCGTCCGGCCCGATGGGAAAATCGACCTCGGCCTCGACCCGGCCGGCCATCGCCGCCTCGGGCCGCTCGCCGATCAAATCCTCGCCGCGCTGAAGACCGCCGGCGGCCAACTGCCCTATCACGACGGCAGTTCACCCGAGGAAATCCGCGCCGCGCTCGGCATGAGCAAGAAGGCGTTCAAGCAGGCCATCGGCGTGCTTTACCGCGAACGCCGCATCGTCATCGAACCGACGGGGATTCGTCTTTAGCCTGTCATAGACTTCAGCGCGGACGGCCACCATGGCTGTGACGCCCTCGTCGCGGAGACTGGGCTGCCTGCCCCGGTGCCCAACGCGACGCCGGCACCACGGAAACACGTTCCGGCATCACACCGTTGTTCCGACAATCAGCAGCCTGCACCCTCGCGGAATTTGTTTAGCAACCCACGGGCAGTGTCACTGTCGCTTGAAGACGTAGCCCTGCGCGACCGTGACACCGTCCTCCTTTACCGTTCGTTTCACCACGCAGCCGCTGGAGGAGAAAACCACGAGCGCGCACAGGAACTTCAGAACGTGGAGCATTCGAATCGTCATGCCGACTTCATTAGCTTGCAATGGCGCCTCGTCAATCGTTCGGCACAACGAGGACCGGGCAGGCGGCGTGCTTGAGCACGCCACTGGTGACGCTCTCGACGATGAGATTGTAGAAGGCCCCGTGATGATGGGAGCCGACGATGATCATATCCGCCTTCAACCTCTCGGCTTCCTCGACGATGGATTCCACGGTCGAATCGGGCAATTGCCGGATGGTCAGGTTGATTCCGGCGTCCGTGACGGGTCCGGTCATTTTCAGGAGCTTCGCCGTGTCCTCCGCGATGTCCTCCGGAGTCAGGTCCTGGAGAATCGTCGGCGAGGCGACACCCATGTCCACGACGACCGCCCTCCTTTCCAATCCATGCAGGAGAATCACATGCGAGTGGAACGCTTCCGCCAATGTCTTCGCCTGCTGGAGAACCTTCGCGGTCACATCGGAAAAGTCCACGAGGGCGACAATGGTTTTCATGAGGCTGAAGCTATTCCGCGCACGCATCGCCGGGAAGCTGGAAAGCTGGCGGCGCAAAAAGTGTTCGGCTCGATTTCGGTTTCGCAAGCCGCCAGTCTTCCGTCAGTCTTCACTCCGCAAACCCATGAAACCACTCCTGCTCCCCGCATTCCTTCTTCTCGCAGCATTCGCATCGGCCAAGGATCCTGCTCCACCGGCGAAGCCTTCCGACGTCCCGAAGCTCGACCCGGCGATGGGCGTGAACAAGCAGGCGGACGCGAATCTTGACTGGCATGATGTGACGAAATGGGGCGTCGAGGGCCGCGAGTTTCCGGACATGGAGCGTTACCGTTACTTTGATCGTCTGCCGAAGGCGGCTGAGGGAAAAGTGACGCCCGCCGTGTGGAGCCTGAGCCGCGACAGCGCTGGCATGATGTTCCGTTTCAAAACCGACGCGCCATCCATCCACGTGCGCTACACGCTCATGAAGCCGACGCTCGCGATGCCGCACATGCCAGCGACAGGAGTGAGCGGCGTGGATCTCTACGCGCGCGATGCGGACGGAAAGTGGAAGTGGGTGCAGGTGGCCAAGCCCGCCGCGCAGCAGGTAAGCGCACAGATCATCGGCGATCTCGCACCCGGCGAACGCGAGTACGCCGCATACCTTCCGCTCTACAATGGAGTCGAGTCGCTGGAGATCGGCGTGCCGAAAGGTGCGAAGTTTGAAGGCCTCGCGCCTCGGAAGAGGCCGGTTGTCTTTTACGGCACATCGATCACGCATGGGGCCTGCGCCTCGCGGCCCGGCATGGTCCACACCGCCATTCTCGGGCGCCGCTTCGACGCGCCGGTGGTGAATCTCGGCTTCTCCGGCAACGGCAAAATGGACGCCGCCGTCGGCGATTTCCTCACGAAGATCGACGCCGCGGTTTACGTGATCGATTGCCTGCCGAACATGGGGCCTGCAGATGTGCTGGCAAAGTGCGCGCCCCTCGTGAAGCAGCTCCGCGCCGCCAAGCCGAACACGCCCATCATTCTCGTGGAGGATCGCCGCTTCACGAATTCGTGGATCACACCGAAGAAGGCGAAGTTCCACGACGACAACCACGCCGCGCTCCGCGAGAGCTACGAGACGCTGGTGAAGGAAGGCGTGAAGAATCTCTACTATATCGAGGGTGACAAACTTCTCGGCGACGACACCGAAGGCGCCACCGATGCCTCGCACCCGAACGACCTCGGCTTCCTGCGCCAGGCGGACGTGATGGAGCCCGTGCTGCGCGAGGCGCTCGGCAGGAAATAGTCCTCAGGCCAGCAGGCCCTTCACGAGCTTGCCGTGAACATCGGTGAGGCGGTAGCGGCGGCCTTGGAACTTGTAGGTGAGCCGCTCGTGGTCGATGCCGAGCAGGTGCAGCATCGTGGTGTGGAAGTCGTGGATGTGGACGCCGTCGCTCACGATGTTGTAGCCGAACTCGTCCGTCTCGCCGAAGATGCTCCCGGCCTTGATGCCGCCCCCAGCCATCCACGCGGTGAAGCAGCGCGGATGATGGTCCCGGCCGAAGTTCGGCTGGATTTTTCCCTGACAGTAATTCGTGCGGCCAAACTCGCCGCCCCACACCACCAGCGTATCGTCGAGCAACCCACGCGCCTTCAGATCGCTCACGAGCGCCGCCGCAGGCTGGTCGGTTTCCTTGCAGAGCCTCGGCAGCGCGCTGGGCAATCCGCCGTGATGATCCCAGTCCTGATGATAGAGCTGGATGAAGCGCACGCCGCGCTCTGCAAGCCGCCGCGCCTGGAGACAGTTCGCGGCAAACGTGCCGGGCGTCTTCACATCGGGGCCGTAGGCATCGAGCGTCTCCTGCGGCTCCGTCGAGATGTCGGTCACATCCGGGATGCTCGTCTGCATTCGAAACGCCATCTCGTAGTTCTCCACGCGGCTCTGGATTTCCACGTCCGGCGTGCCGGCGAACTGGTGCTCGTGCAGTTCGCGCAGGCGGTCGAGCATCATGCGGCGGCTGTCGGCGCTCACGCCATCGGGATTGTTGAGGTAAAGCACCGGATCCTTCGCCGCGCGAAACTGCACACCGTGATGCCGCGCGGGCAGAAAACCCGCGCCCCAAAGGTGGGACCCCAGCGGCTGCCCGCCTTTGCCCTTCGTGATCATCACGACAAACGACGGCAGGTTCGCATTCTCCTGCCCGAGCCCGTAGCTGAGCCACGCACCGATGCTCGGCCTGCCCGCGATCTGCGTGCCCGTCTGCATGAAAGTGACGCCGGGCCCGTGGTTGATCGCCTCGGTGAACATCGACCGAACGAAGCACAGATCGTCCGTGATCTTCGCCGTGTGCGGCAGCAGTTCGCTCACCCACGCGCCGCCCTTGCCGTGCTGCGCGAATTTGAACGGCGAGCCAACGAGCGGGATCGACGATTGATTCCCCGACATCCCCGTGAGCCGCTG
>Ga0105046_10001366_pt1 | contig 37390 bp, 34 predicted proteins | sample MAT03_FD_78385 | JGI IMG/M metagenome (GOLD analysis project Ga0105046, IMG submission 78385) | Freshwater microbial communities from Lake Fryxell liftoff mats and glacier meltwater in Antarctica - MAT-03 (megahit assembly) | ecosystem: Environmental > Aquatic > Freshwater > Ice > Liftoff... | reverse complement strand
GGCGGCAACGGCGGGGCGATCGTGATGGACGGGGTCGGCCGGGAGCTGAAGCTGTGCGGGGTGACGGTCGCGGGCAACACGGGCGGGGCGTTCGGCGGGGCCCTGTTTCGTACCGGCTACGAGGGCGAGCCGAGCATCATCGATCGCAGCAGCTTCGTCGACAACAGCATCCCGGACCACGAGGACGAGGCGCTGCCGAGCGGCGCGGGGGGTCTGTACATTCAGGGCACGGCGGTGACGATGACGGCGACCACGGTGGCCCGCAACGCGGCCCGCAGCGCCGCGGGGCTGTGGATCCTCGGGCACGGGGAGCAGCAGGCGGTGGCCGACCTGAGCAACGTGACGCTGGCCGATAATCAGACCTGGCCGCAGCGGGACTTCACGACGCGTGGGATCGGCGGGGGGCTGGTGATCGGGGACAACACGATCGGGACCGTGCTCAATTGCACGATCTCCGGGAACGCGGCGCAGTTCGCGTCGGGGATCGGGCGGGTCTCGCCGCTGACGGTGCGCAACACGATCATCAGCAACATCGCGGAGAACGAATATACGCCGCTCAACTGCACGGGCAGCGGCTTCGCGACGCCGCCGGGGACCGGCGATCACAACTTGCAGTGGCCCAATGGCATCAAGGACGACATGGATTGCACGCCGGGGATCACGCGGGTGGACCCGCTGCTCGGGGCGCTGGCGGACAACGGAGGGCCGACGCAGACGGTCGCGCCGCTGCCGGGCAGCCCGGCGCTGGGGGCCGGCAGCGAGTGTCCGCCCACGGATCAACGCGGGATGCCGCGCGCTGAGCCGTGTACGCTCGGGGCGCTCGAGGTGCAGTGATCGCGTCAGCGATCGGCGCGCGTCATCGGGGGATCAACGCGCCACAGGTGGCGCACAGCGGCGGGTCGCGGATGATGTCGAGGGCGGGGCCGAAGCCGAGCATATAGGCCATCATCAGCGGCAGCGAGACGGCGAAGTCGCCGGCGAGGAACGGCAGGGCGGGCAACAGCAGGATCGGGACGTAGAAGTAGGCCTTCCACCAGCGCCGCACGGCGGGGGTGTGGTGGTAGATGACCTCGACGTCACGCGCGCAGCGGAGACAGTGCTTGCGTTTCGACCTGGCCATGGCGTGACACTAACACGCCGGGGCGGCGCGGTGTGCGACCGGCGGCGGTGGCGGTCATGCGGCGGATCATCAGCTCGGCTTCGGTGAGGCTGGCACCGTACTTGCGGGCCAGACGCGCGGCGTAGGGGGCGGACTCGGAGCTGCGCGGCGCGGCGGGGTCGAGCTCAAAGGCGTGCCACACGACCTCGACCGCCTCGCGGTGCGGGAACGACTCGAGCGCCGCCTCGAGCCGGCGCTTGCCGACGTGACACCAGGGGCACGCGATGTCGGACCACACGTCAATGCGCAGCGTTTGCATGAGCAAGAGGTTAGGTCCGGGGTCGGGAGCCGGCGAGGGCCGGCGCAGGTGGGCGAGCGCACGCGGGCTGCGGGCGGCGAGCGGTCAGGTCCTCGGTCTCGGCTTGTCGGGGCGCGGGGAGCGGGCGTACCGTCGCGTCGGAGGGACTCATGCGCGCTCGACTCTCGCTCGGCTTCTCGTGGCTGGTGCTCGGCTGTACGCCGGAGCCGACGGTCGCTACACCTGCGGTCGCCAAGGTCGCCACGGTCGCGTCGGTCGCGTCGGTCGCGTCGGTCGCGTCGGTCGCGTCGGTCGCTGTGACGAGCGTGCCGCGACCGCAGCGCTTCGAGGTCGCTGAGGTCGACGCGTATGTCGCCGCGCAGGTCGAGGAGAAGGGCTTTGTGGGGCTGTCGCTGGCGATCGTGCGAGGCGGCGAGGTGGTGCTGGCGCGCGGCTACGGCAAGCGATCGCTGGAGACGGGCGCGGCGGTCGACAGCGACACGGTGTTTGCGATCGGCTCGGTGACCAAGCAGTTCACCTGCGCGAGCGTGCTGCTACTGGCGGAGGACGGCGAGCTGGCGCTTGAGGACAGGGTGGCGGCATACCGACCGGAGCTGACGCGGGCCGGGGATATCACGCTGTATGATCTGCTGAGCAATGTCTCGGGGTACGCGGATTATTATCCGCTGGACTTCGTCGACGACCGCATGGCGCGGCCGATCGACCCCGACGCGCTGATTAAACAGTACGCCGGCGGGCCCCTCGACTTCGAGCCGGGCTCGCGCTGGTCGTACAGCAATACGGGGTTCGTGCTCGCGGGGCGGGTGGTCGAGGCGGTCAGCGGGCGATCCTTCGACGCGTTCTTGCAAGCGCGGATCTTCGGGCCGGTGGGGATGCAGCGGTCGTTCTTCGCCCCGCACGCGGACACGCCGGGGCTGGCGACCGGCTACTCGAGCTTCGCCCTCGGCGAGCCGCGACCGGCGGCGCCGGAGGGAGCAGGATGGCTGCACGCGGCGGGTGGGATCCACGCGACGGCGACGGATCTGGCGCGCTGGGACCTGGCGCTCATCGACGGGAAATTGCTCAAGGCGGAGTCGTGGCAGCGCATGACGACGCCACGCACGCTGACGACCGGCGAGCGGACCGACTACGGTTGCGGGGTGGCGCTCGCGCGCCGGCAGGGTGAGACGGTGATTACGCACAGCGGGGCTGTCAGCGGCTTCCTGGCGTGGAATGCGATGATCCCCCGCACGCGCTCCGCGGTGATCATGCTGGCGAACGCGGACTTCGTCGACGGTGGGACATTGCACGCCGACCTGTTGGCGCTGCTCATCGAGGCCGACCGACCGCGGCCGGCCGTGCCCGGGCGAGGTCCGCGTGAGACGGCGCTGGCGCTGCTGGGTCAGCTCCAGGCCGGGGCGGTCGACCGCGGCGCGCTGGGCGAGGCGTATTCGAAGTACCTCGACGAGGCGCGGTTGCAGGAGGCGGCGCCGCGGCTGCGGGCGCTGGGTGAGCCGAGCGCGGTGGTGGTGGAGCGATTGAGCGAGCGTGGCGGGATGGAGGTGGCCTCGCTGCGCTTTCACTTCGCTGGCAGCAGCGCGCGCGGGGTCCTCTATCGCAGCCCGGACGGCAAGGTGCAGGAGTTCCTGCTGCTGCGAGATTGACGGGGCGTGTCGGCGGGGCTGCGGTCAGCCGCCGCAAAAGGCCCAGCTATCGTCTTTTTGGACCGCGAGCGTGACGGCGTAATCGACGGTGATGGCGCCTTCGTCGGTGTGCATGACCACGTGGATGTTGGCAGGCTTGCCATCGAGGGCGGTGAGGTCCTCGAGGTTGTCGAAGGGGAAGATGGGGACGAAGCCGGTCGGGCCGCCGTCGGTCTGCACGCAACTGACGTAGTAGCCGACCGGGTCGGCGCTGTAGAAGTGGCCCTCGGGGTTCATGTTGAAGCCCTCGACGTCGGCGGTCACCGCGAAGTCGACGATGTCGCTGGTCGGGGTGAAGCCGCCGAACTCGCCGTACAGGCCGAACATGAACAGGCCCTGGCCGCCGCACTCGAGCGGCAGCGTGCCAGCATCGGCGAGCAGCAGCTTGTCCCTGGTATAGAAGTTGAGGTAGGGCGCGCCCTCGGCGGTCTGCCAGCCGTTGCAGAACGCGGCCTCGCCGGTGGTGCCAGTGTCGTCACCGGGGCCGGTTGTGGAGAGGTCAGTGGTGCCAGTGTCGTCACCGGGGCCGGTGGTCGGCGGATCACCGGTGGTGGGGTCCGGGGTCGTGCTCGCGGCGCCGGTGCTGGCGTCGGCGGAGCTGGTCGTGCCGGCCGCGGTGCCGTCGTCGCTGGTGCCACAGGCGGTGAGCTGCGTGATCAAGAGGGTCGCGAAAGTTAAGCGATGCATGCGTGGAATATAGCGCGCGGCGCATCACTGCGGGACCAGATACCGGGTCGCCACCCAGCCGGTCTGTCCGAGCGCCTCGACCTCGGACCAGTCGAGCGCATCGGTGGTGGCGACGTGACCGGTGAGCCGCACTTGCGTGCCGGCGCGGAGGCGCTGCTTCTCGCTGCGCCGCGAGGGCGCCGCGCGCAGGAACACGCCGGTACCATGCGTGTTGCCGATCGTCGCCAAGTGCGAGATCTCGAGCAGCGCAGGCCGCGGATGGACCTGTCGATCGGGGCGGATCGCCGATGGGGCTGACATCGCTTTCGCGTAGATGCAGACGGCGGCGCATGATGCCGCGACGAGCGCGACGCCGGGGCGAAGCAGCCCCGGCGGGCGCCGGGAGACGCGAGCCAGACCCGCCCGCAGGAGGCGTGTAAGCCAGGCCCGGCCGGACCCGGCTTCTTCGCCGATCGTTCGGGCCACGCGCGCGCGGTCGAAGCCGAGGCCCGCGCCGGTCTTCTCCAGCCAGGCCCGCTCCGCGGGGGTCACCTCGCCCGTGACCAGGCGCCCGCGGACGTGTCGCCGCAACCACCGGAGCCGCTGGGGCTCGGGCGCTGCAGCGAGGTCGGAGCGCGACGCGAGCGCCCGTTGCCAGCGCTGCCCCGCGAGGAATAGATCGATCCCGGTGCGCTCGCGGCGGTCGCACCACGGGCATCGCGCGAGCCCGTCGGCATATCTATGGACATGGCTCCGGGGACAGGTGACCATCGCCGCGTCGGCGCGCGTCAGCGCCCGCTGCCACTGGGTCGCTGTGGGTCGCTCGGACGGCTGCGTGTGGCCGGGGCCGAAGCAGCGGATGAACAGGTCGCGCAGCGCCTGGGGCAGGCTCTCGAAGGGGAGCGCGCCTCGTGCGGGCCGGATCGCGGTGACGCCGGGGACCCACGGACACAGACCGCGCTGGATCCGACCCGGGATGCGCTCGACGCTGACGCCGCCGTGACCATGCGCGAGCTCCCCCGCGAACGGGTGGGCCCCGCCCACGAGGATCTGATACAGGAGCACGGCGAGCGCGAACCCGTCAGAGGCGTGCGTGCGGTCGACGACGTTGAGGTCACGGCCGATGAGCTCCGGCGCGTTGTACTCCGGCGTGACGACGATCGATCGGTGCAGCTTCCCCGCCCGCGGATCACAGATCTGGAACGAGTCGGTGTCGATGAGCACGACGCGCCCCGAGGTCGGCGCGACCAGGATGTTCTGCGGCTTGAGGTCGCCGATGCAGTGCCCCGCCCGGTGGACCCCCGCGACGACGCCGGCCAGGCGGGTCGCCACTGCGTACAGGTCGCGTTGGGTCAACCAGCCGGCGACCTGCATGCGCTCGTCGGGCACGATGAGCCGGAACAGCTCGAGCATGCCGCGGCGCGCGGGCATGACGAAGCCCGCGAACGCGGCGTCCTCGGCCGCGTGCAGCGAGGCCACCGGCCACGCGAGCGCGCCGCGCAGCCCCCATGACGGCCGGCGTACGAGCATGGCGCGGAGCTTGTCGGCGCGCGCGGCCGCCTGGTCGCGTCGATAGATCTTGGCGCACAGGTCCGGGCGGTCGCGCAGCGCGAACACAGTGCCCTCGCCGCCGGCGCCGAGCTCGGCGCCGAGCAGGACAGGTTGGCCGCGGCCGTCCAGATACACCGCGTCGCTCATGAAGATGCTCGTCGTCGGGCGACGGCCAGAGTCTTGTCGTCGCCCGAGCTGGTGCGCAGCGCTGCACCGTCGAGCAACTGGGTGACCTCGCCGCCAGCCAGGTTGGCGTCGTCGACCTCGGCCGCGAAGGCGAAGATCGGCGCGAAGAACGGCGCGAACGGGGCAGGGGCGCCGCCCTGCACGAGGCAGGCGTCCTGACAGCCGTCCGTGACGACGCACAGCGCGTCGATCCGGGTATGCACGTCGATGCGCAGCCGCGCCTCCCAGGACGCCGAGCTGACGAACCAGGTCTCGTTCACATACTCGCCGCGATCCGGGCCGCTGAGCATGATGAGCTCGCCCGAGCCTGCCCGTTGACCGACGACGGCGCCGTCACCGACGTGGGCGACGGCGACGAGGTCCCCCGCCGAGACCACGGCCACCAGCGTGCAGGCCAGCGCGGCCGGGCTCATTGCGACCGCCGACGCCTCGCGCACGAGCGCCTGCCGACCCGCGACACAGGCGGCCCGAAGGGCCTCCGCGAGCGCCGCGGGTCCGTCTGCGTGGAGGTCTTGCAGCGCCTCGACCACGGCGGCGGACACCACCCGCGCGCCGAGCTCTGCGTGGCTCGCCGAGCCGGCGCCATCGCAGAGGCACAGGGCGACCCCGTGCGAGCCAGCGGGTCCGCGGGCCCACGCGTCCTGACAGGGCAGGTGCTCGCGCTCGTGGTCGGGGCCACGCACTGACCCGCCGAAGACGAGCCAGTCGTTCACGACGGCAGGGTCCCCCAGCCGTGCGGCCCGGTGGGATCCTCGAGTGGCACCTCGTCGCCGGGGCGCGAACGACTGCGCGCCTGGAGGCTCCGGCTGAGCCACTGAAACATGGTGGTCCATCGCGCCTCCTTGACGCGCAGCGGCGGCCGATCGGGCGCCAGCTCTCGCAGTTTGGTGAAGCCGGCGGAGGCCGTCCCGACGGCCATCACCACGAGCTTGCGCTCGCGCTCCGCGTCACGTACGCGGCGCACTGCCTCGGGCCAGCGCGCGAGGTCGGTGGGCTCGCCATCGGTGAGCAGGAAGATCAGTGGGCGGTAGTAATCGAGCCCGCTGGCCTTGTAAGCCAGCTTCTTGGCCTCGAGCAGGTCGAGCGCCTGCGTGAGCGCGGCGGCCATCGGCGTGTCGCCGGAGGCGCTCAGCGTCGGCGGTTCGAAGACCGCGGCCTCGCCGAAGTCACCGTGTACTGTGACCATACCCCCGAACGTGATGACGACCAGTTCGACGCGGTTGCGCGCGACGGGGTCCAGGACGAGCGCGGTGCGCAGGTCAGCGAGGCCCGCGGCGACGTCGGGGAGGTCGGCTTCCATCGAGCCGGAGGTGTCGACGAGCAGGACGAGCGGCTGACGCGGCTCGCGGTTGTTGTCATTGACGCGGACGCGATCGACGAGGGCGCTCATCGCGTGGAGGGGAACATGATGCGACCAGGCTGGCAAATAATCGACGGCCCGCCGTGGTGGACGCATGTCCCCTCATTGTTTTCGCGCTCCTTCGGACCGTGTCCGTGGGGGCTGGCGTGACGTACCGTCGCGTGAGATCCTCCGTCTCGCACCATGCCTGCCCACGAGACCCACGACATCCACGACATTGGTCCGAAGCCTGCACCCGAGGTGGATGCGCCGCTGGTGGAGGTGTCTGTGCGATGGGAGCTCGCGAGCGGTCGTCCGCCGGAGGTCGCGGTGTCTCGCAGCTTCGGTCCACTCACGCCTGGCGATGCCCTCCGGTACGGCGCGCAGATCGCCTGCGCGACGACCTTTGCGGCGCGCCGGGCCCTCGTGGCCGAGCTCGAGCGCGCCAGCGACCGGCCGAAGGCGACTTAAGCCAGTCACGGGGATCTCCAACCGGAGAATCTTCGCCAGGCCTCATCATCCCATTGCTGCATGGGCACCAGGCTCGACCAGTACAGCGCATAAAGGTGCTGGTCGGCGTTGTCGTCGATCAAGCGCTCGATGAGCTGCGCCGTCACCCGCTCGCTGCTGGGCGCGCGCAGGACCTGCCCGACGAGGCTGTTCGCGAGCCAGGTGCGCGCCTGGTCCCGTAGCCACGCCCACAGGCGCGGGTGTTCGTGCGCGGATGGTGAGGTCTTTGGGACATCCTCGCAGGTGAGCCGGATCGCATGCGGTTGGTCGTGGTGCCACGCGCGGGCGCCCCAGTGGATCGCCCCGCGATATCGATACTCCAGCCCGCCATTCGGGTGATGCACGGATAGCTCGACGGCCAGACCGATCGCGGTGTCGTCCGAGAAGCGGGCAAGGGTCGCGTCCGTCGTCAGGGCCGTCGCGGGCGCGTCGGCGAGGGCCCGCTCGAGGGCGTCGCTGTCCGGCTCGTCGCGGGGCAGCGCACCGCGGTAGAGCTCGACGCGACACGGCGGGAGCGCCAGTCCTGGTTCGCCGGGCCGCCAGATCGGGTTATAACCGATACGGCCCTTCGGTCCGAGCTGCGCCCCGTCGCCGCGGTCGAGCAGGACGAAGACCACGGATAGGGTCATGCAGACCTCGTCGAGCAGCGGGAACACGAAGCTGCGCAGGCGTCGATCGCCCTCGCGCACCCACGGCATGTCGCCGCGGTAGAGCGCCCCCTCGCATACGAGGAGCACCTCCATGTCATGCACGCCGACCCGGGCGACCGCGCCGAAGGTGCAGGCGCCGAGTTTGGAGCTGCCGAGCGTCGCCCCGTCGAAGTCCATCCGGTATTCGTCGCTGATGCGACGGACCTGGACGCCGAGCTCCGGAAATACCCGACGAAACAGCCAGTCGAGGCCGAGCGGGGAGTCGAGCCCGAAGACCCGCAGGAAATTTCGCCGGGTCATGTCCCACGTGGCCACCGAGCGCTCGCGGCGGTCCCATGTGAGGCGCGTATGCAGCAGCGATCGATCGAGCACGTCGATCATCTCGATCAGCGGGTCGGCCGTCTCGACGTCGCGGAGGAGACGCTGAAAATAGGAGGGCAGCGGGGAGCGACAACTGAGCAGCCCCAGGTTGACGGTGATGAGCACCCTGGCTGCGGTGAGCCCGGGGAGCCGCGGCGGGAACTCGATCGCGTGTAGCAGCGTCGGCTGCGGTCCACTGGCGTGGTGCGCCCGGAACGCGATATCGACGGGTCCGTGACCGATCGACGCCAGGAGCTCGAGCAGAGCGGTCACCTCGAAGTCGCGGATCCTCTCGACGATCTTCTGCTCGATCTCTGCGAGACGGTCGGCGGCCAAGCGCGCGGGAGCTTCGAGTCGGGCGGGGATCACCATTCGGACCAGCGTCGCTATTCGTCGATGAATCCAGCGAGATCGGCGCGATAGAACTGCGTCAGGATCTGCCAGCGCGCGCTGTCGGCTTCCTGCCAGTGTGACTCGATCTCGACGAAGGAGTCGGAGAGGAGCCTGGCGTAGCGGCCCAGCAGCGCCGGCAGATATACGATCGGATCGAAGGCCGCGAGGATGCCCTGAATGTCGCGGGCGACCACGGCCGCGCGGTCGAGCTGGCCTCGTGCTAGCAGCACCTCGAACGCGCGCAGCTTCTCACGCAGCGAGGCCAGCGCCGGTGCGTCGCGCACGATCGCGGTGTCGGCGACCCGCTCGTTCTCCTCGTACTCCCGGGTATCCTCGGTCTCTGGCTCATCCCATCCGCGTACGGGTGGAGGCGCGAATGGAGCGGGTGTCGAGACCTCGGGACCCGTCGCCATTTTCCTCGCGCGCTCGGCCGCCGGACCGAGCTTGTTTCGCGCCCAGCGGACCAGCTTGTGCAGGGCGTCGGTGCCCCCGGGGCAGCGGGCCGAGATGGCCTCGCTGCGGGCGGCGATCTCCGCGATGTGCTCGGGCGTGATGTCCTGGAGCCAAGCGTCCCAGACCTCGTCGCGCTGTGCGGTTTGAAACGCCGCACGGTCGCCGACGGCCCGAAATAGCCACTCCATCGCGGAGTCCCGCGCGCGGGCAGTGGCGACGCTTGTGGCGGTGCGCTCACCGTCACCGATCGCGATATCGACGCACGCGAGCAGCTCGGGCAGGGCAGGCGCGCCGCGGTCGACGAACCAACCGACGAGGTACACCGCGACCAGGCGCAAGTCGCTCGCCTCGCCACGCAGCAGCTCGGCGGCGCGCTCCCCAGCTTCGAGATAGTTGCCGCGATCGGCCAGGTCCATCCACCGGTGTACGACTCCGTTGGCGTCGATATCGACGCTGGCGAAGCCGGGGGCTCGTCCGCCGAGCAGCTCGGAGGGCGCGGGGAGATGTTGCTTCATTGGACCATCAGTACCGTCTGGCCGGGGTTTAGGACCGAGATTACGCCGCCCCAGATGCAGTTGAGTTTGCAGCTCAGGTCGACGGCCGGCGTCGCGCCGTTGATGACCTTGGTCGCGCCGGGGACCCAGGGCGAGGTGGTCGCCGGGACGCAGGGCATCGGCGTCAGGACCCCGAGAGCGGCCGCGGTGGCGGCGGCGACGGTCGGGTTGGCGGGTGAGGAGCAGGCGCCGAAGGGCGTGACGTTGGCGATCGGTGCGAACGCCGTGGTATTCGCGGACGGTCCCCCGGTCAAGACCTGCCCGGTCGGGAGCACGACGAGGCTCGCGGGTGCGACGCCGAAGCTACACATCATGGTCGCGCCGATCTGGATCGCAATGGCCATATTCGTATTATCCTCTCTGTCACGCGGCGATCACGGCGCCGCGGAGCGCGGTGAGCCGCGTGAACACCGGGCTTCGCCGCTTGAGAAACAGCGCGCCGGTCAGATATTGGCTGTGACACCAGGGATGGTCGACCGCGCCGTCCTTGCGGCGGGCATGACACGGGAACAGCTCGATCATGTCCGGCAAGAAGTCGGGCGTGAGCCGCGTGCTCAGCACGCGCGTGAGCTCCTCGACGCGCTTGCCACGTAGCGCCTCAAATCGACCCTCCGGCTCCGCCCCGGTGAAGCCGAGCAATACGAAGCGATGATCGACGGTCGGGCCCCCGGCGACCACCGCGACGACGCTGGCGCCGTCGAGGAATGGGCAGTCGCTGAGCACAGCCAGCACCTCGTCGACCGGGTAGGTCCGGCCGCTGCGACGCGCCTCGGTCGTCCCACCATAGAGATACTCGGCGCCGCGTCGACGACCGATCACGATGTGTCGGGGCTCGACGGGCTCGCTCACCTCGCCCGCCACGGCGGGCCTGGCGAGCGGCGCGAACACCCCGACATCGCCGACCGCCGGTTGACCGCTGCCCGTGAAGTCGAGCAGACACCAGGCCCGCCCCGCCGCGGGTGCGACGTTCATGAGCGCCCCGAGCTGCGCCTTGCCTGTCCGTCGCGGTGAGCACAGCAGGGCGCCCCCGGAGGCGGTCTCGACGAGGATATTGGACATGGGCGTATCTTCGAGCTCGAGCGCCTCGATCAGGTCACGCCAGGACTCCCACTCGGTCGGCTCCTCGGGGTTCTTGAACACGTGGGCCCACGCAGGTCTCCGCACCGTGCGGGCGCGCAGCAGGGCGTCGCGCACGGGTGCGGTCAGCCCGAGGCTGCGCAGCGGGAAGGCGGTGAGCAAGGAAGGGTCGCGGACCGCGTCCTCGGCGGTGATATGTACAAAGGTGGCGCCCATGAGGAGCGCCGCGAACAACAGGGCCGGCTGGTGCTGGAGCGCGTCGAAGCCGGGCGCGGCGAGGTGGTCACCGGGCCGCAATGCCAGCGCCACGGCGCCGTCGCGCAGCGCCCCCAGATATGCGTCGTCACAGGCGAGCGGGACCGGCACGTGCGGCCGGCCGCGCAGCGGTGAGAACCACGCGGCGCAGCGCTCACCGGGCAGGTACGCATGTGAGCTCGAGCCCGGCCACGCCGGTCCATGACCTTGATCGGTGGCGAGGATGAGCCCGGCCGCGTCGCCGAGGACGGCCGCATAGAAGGGCTCCGTAGCGATGTGCATCGGCGCGAGCGCGACGAGCCGCAACGCGAGGTAATCAGGACCACCCGGCTCGAGCCAGGAGACACAGAGGCCGAGGCGCAAGGCGGACAGGATCGAGACGACGCACTCGTCGCCGAAGGGCAGCACGACGCAGAGCTTCGCGCCCTGCTTCACGCCCTGGGCCGCCCATGCGCCGGCGCGAGCGCTGCAGCGGGCGTGGAGCGCCTCGAAGGGGACCAAAACCCATCGCGGACCGTCGGGACCCCCGGGCTCGTGGATCTGCAGCGCGGCGCGGTCGCTGCCGAGGTGGCGGGTCACCATGTCGTAATAGAGGTCGAAGCGCTCACCGACCCGACTCTTCGCCGGCGTCGCGGCGACGGCATCGAGCACGCCGCACAGCGCCGCGAAGAACCGCTCCGGGCTCCGGTGACTGTCGGTGAGCCACGCCAGATCGACCGCCCGTCCGGGCCTCGGGGCGAGGGCGACCGCGGCCGCGATGTCGTCATCATGCACTCATACCCATCATAGGAGTGTCACCTGACCACGACCAAATTTTGGCGCCGCCCGTGTTTCCAATGGAAACACGCTCAGACGCGGGACAGCGCCGAGGCGAGCGCCTCGCAGCGGCGCCCGATCAGGCTAAGGCGGCGCGAGAGGTCGATGCGCTGCTGCGGCGGCATCTCGCGGAGCGCGTCCGGATCGAGCGCCCCGTCATCGACCAACAGCACCCGCTCGACGTCCTCGACCGCCCGGGTGAAGCGATGCTTGCGCGGACGGCCGCCGCGCGAGCTCCTGTTCTGCTTCCGGGCCCCGGCGGCGGCCTCGTCCATCGCCTGGATCGTCCAGCAGTGTCGTATGGCCAGGTCGAGCAGTCGGAGCTGCTCCGACTCGGGGAGGCCGAGCACGGCCCGGATGTGGCAGACCGTCAATGTGTTCCACATCGGGTGCTCGGCGAACCTGACCTTGAGCTCGTGCAGCCCGATCGCGCGGTAGAGCGCCGACGCGCTGATGGTGATACGCGGATCCGCGGCCAGCTCGCGCAGCGACGCGTCCCTGGGCCCTCGCTTGGGCCAGGGCGAGGCGTCTCCACCATAGACCTCCTCGATCATCACTCGCCCGACCTTCAGCGCGTGATCGAGGCTCGTTCCGGACATAGGCTCGCTGATACGCGCCGCCGCTCGCTGGATCCGAACCTGGAGGTCGCCGGTAGCTGCCTCTACTATCACGGACATTCTCCGACCCTAGTACGCTGGGATCGGCTTGTAAAGCGCCGACTGGCGACCGGCGTCGGTGCGATTTCGTGCTGGGTTTCGCTGACGACATACCGCCGGTTGTTCTCACGTGGAAACATCCGGCAAGATCCGCGCCGCGAGTGCGCGCGATTGTGAGCATGCTCTAATGCACGCAGTTTCCATCTGGAAACTGATTTGGGTCGAAGCGTTCATGCGAGCAAGTTTTTTGGCCGCGCCATAGGCCTCGTGGATAATCGCGGCACAAGGCGGATAGTATGAGCAAGCCAGTTCCTCGTTCCCGACTCAACATCAGCTATCGAACCAAGATCGACGGCAAGCAGGCGAAGGCCAAGCTGCCGATGCGCCTCCTCGTGCTCGGTGACTTCACCGGTGGTGCATCCGCCGGCGCGCCGGCGTTGCTCGGCGACCGCCAGGTCCATTCGATCATGGCCGGTATGAAGCTCGACAGCTTCATGCAGGAGCTGAGGCTGACCGTGCCGATCAACATCCCGGGCCTCGAGCCGACGTTGCTGGCCGGGAGGCTCACAGGCACCGTGACGGGGAGGCTGGTGGAGACGCCCAGGAGCGACGCAAAGCTGGGGAAGGTGAAGTTCACCGGCGCCGGCGTCGTGACGGGCGACAAGTCCAACGGGCTCGGGAGCTTCAGCGGCGAGGTGCTCATCAGCGGCGAGGCCGAGGTGGACCTTGAAAATGGAATGCCCGCGTTCACCGACCGCGAGGTCGAGCTCACGGTGGCTGGCAAAGTCGAGCCGCCGGAGCACCTGGACGTCAAGTCAGGCGCCGCCACGGAGGCCGGTGTCACCGGCAACGTCAACGGGCGCTTTACGGTCAAGCTCCTCAAGAACGCCTTGAAGGATGACGACACCACGATCCATCTTCGCAGCGCCGTGGAGAGCGACGGTGTAAAGGTGCATCTCACGATTCCGATCCGGTCGCTGGGCGACTTCAAGCCGCTGCACCTCGCCGCGAGCGTGCCGGAGATCCGCCGTCTGGTGCTGCTGCATCGGCTCGTGCTCGAGGCACGAAACTACATCTCCAGCTTCCCGGAGCTGCGCGAGATCGTCAAGGCCGAGCTCGCGGCGACGTGGGACCAGATCAGACCGAAGGAGAGGGGCAAGCCCGCGGTGGCCGGCGAGGCGACCAGGCTCGGCCGCCTCCAGGGCGAGCTTCGTGGCCGATATCCGCAGCTTATGCTCGACCCGAAGGCGACCGTGCTCGCGCCCAAGCCGGTGAGCACGGCCGCGGCGACGGACGTGGCGGCACCGGCTGCGGACGCGGCCGCGGCCGCATCCTCCGAAGCGGCCCAGGCGAACCAGGCCGAGTTCGATACGCTCCTCGGCAAGATGGCGGCCAGCGCGGGTATGGAGCCGAAGGTCAGCAGCGCGGCCCTGGTGGCGCGGTCCGCTGATAGCACCGCCGGTCTCATGTTCAAGGACCGGGAGGGGAGCTTCCCACCCCCGGACCGGTTCGCCAACGCGGTCGCGGCGCTGCTCGCCAACATCGACCTCTTTCCGGTCGCGAAGGCCGGCGAGGACCAGGACATCCTGCCGGTCGACTCGATCCGCAACCTCATGCTCGCGGTCGAGAAGCTCGCGGTCGACATCGACAGGCGGGTGCAAGGGAACCTGCAGAATGTCATTCAGAGCAAGCCGCTGCGCGCGCTCGAGCAGACCTGGCGCTCGCTCGATGACCTGTGCCGCGAGGTGACCTCGGACGACGTCATCATCGACTTCGTCGACGCCGACAAGGAGCTGCTGCGCACCGACTTCGAGGATCACTCGAGCTACATCCTCAACAGCGCGCTGTTTCACAAGGTCTACATCGACGAGTACGATCGCTACGGCGGCCGCCCCATCGGTGCGATGATCGGGCTCTACGAGTTCGACAGCAGCGACGAGGACGTCGACTGGCTGCAGACCATGTCGAAGATCTCCGCGGCCGCACACTGCCCGTTCGTCGCCGCGGTGAGCCCGAAATTCTTCAAGGTCGATACCTGGGAGCAGCTCGAGCGCAACACCGACCTCGAGGAGCTGCTCGCCTTGCCCCAATTCGGGAAGTGGGACGCGTTTCGAGAGACTCACGGCGCGGCCTACATCGGCCTGGCGCTGCCGCGCTACCTGCTGCGCCAGCCCTACGCGCAGAAGGCGGGTCGGAACCAGATCATCAATTTCGACGAGAAGATCCCCGACCCTGAGGACTACCTTTGGGGCAACGCGGCGGTGCTGTTCGCCCGGAACATGGTGCGTTCGTTCCAGCATTCGGGGTGGTGTCAACACATCACCGGGCCAGTCGGAGGCGGGCTGCTCAAGGGGCTGCCGGTCCACATGAAGGAGCACCACGGCCAGGCGGAGCTGCAGCCGCCGGTGGAGATCGCGATCCCCGACTATCGTGAGCTGCAGTTCGCCAACGCGGGCTTCATCCCGCTGATCCACTGCAAGGGTACGGCTGACGCCACCTTCTTCAGCGCGCGCTCCGTCAAGAAGGCCGTCGAGTTCGAGGCCGATCTCGACACCAAGAACGCCGACCTGGTGTGCAACCTGTCCTACACGCTCTCGATCACGCGGATCGCCCACTACGTCAAGCGGATGGTGCGAGACTACATCGGGTCGACGGCCGACGCGCCGTACATCCAGGCGTCGCTCGAGGCCTGGCTGGTCGACTACGTGACCACCGCGGTCAACCCCGACGACCTCACGCTGCTGTACTATCCGTTCAAGGCGATGTCGGTGACCGTCGCGCCCAAGCCGGGCCCCTTCGGGTGGTACAACTGCATCGTATCGGTGCTCCCGCACGTGCAGTTTCAGGGGATGGACGTGGAGCTCCGCCTCGAGGCGGCCCTCGGCGGCAAGTGAACGACCGTGTAGATCACAGCGAGGAACACGACGATGCCTACATTTCAGAAGAACTGCGACATTTACCAGGGCTACAACTTCAAGAAGGACGTCCAGACCCCGGTCGGCTTCATCACCTCACTCAAGGTCGGTGATATCACCCTCAAGGCCGATCAATCCTGCAAGGACCCGATGGCCCCCGAGACGGACCTCCCGGTCGTGGTGGTGCTCAGCGGGATGCTGTGGGAGCTGGGCGTCACGGACGCGCTCTACTTCTCGGGCCAGTTGTCCGTCTTCAACAAGCAGCAGGTCAAGCAACTGCTCTACAAGGACCTCAGCAAGGTCGACGTGACCTGCACCTTCGTGGTCTACGAGTACGACCCGCTGCAGAAGAAGTACTTCAAGTGCCTGCTGCCGACCGACGACACGGCGCTCAATGGGCTGCTCGAGAAGAACGGCGACGACCTCAACATCATGGTCGCCGATGACGCCTCGAGCGAGGTCCAGTCGCCGCAGAACTACAGCTTTCAGACCGGGGTCAAGCCGCAGCCCTCCGCGCAGACGCTCACGGTCGCCACGTCGTTCTCGGACAAGATCGTCAAGTCCTGGGGCCTCAAGGTCGAGAAGTAGCGCCCGCGAGCCCTCGCTCGAGACAGGCCCACCCCCATGAGCGCCAGCAAACTCGCGTTGCTCCAATGGGAGATGGGCCAGGTCTTGTGGCCGGAGCAGTTCGAGGCGCAACAGGAGGCGATCCTGGCGCACATCGGGGCGATGGCGGCGCTCTCGGGCCTGCCCTCGGAGGGCCTCGCCCGGCTGACCATCAACGAGAGGCAGCTCGCCATCGGCGCGCTGCAGATCGAGCGGCTCACGTATGTGTTCGCTTCGGGCCTGCTCATCGATTTTCCCGGCAACGCGGTCGTGGGCAACTTAAACCTCGACCCGAAGCCTGCCGGCCCCGTGTCCGTATACTTGCACGTTGGTAACGAGGTCGGCGACGCGACGGACCTCAAGCATTACCCCGATGAACCACGCCGCATCAAGCGGGCGATCCACCGGGTCGAGCTGTCCCTGAAGGCGAGCAGCGACAATGCGCGCGAGTCGGTGGAGCTCATGCGCTTGACCCACCGCGATGAGCTCTGGACCCTGGGTGACTTCGCGCCGCCGCTGCTGTGTATCGGGCCCCGGGCCTCGCCGTTCCTGCGCGACACCCTCAGGGCGATCCTGCAGGGCGTCCGTGAGGTCCAGGCCCAGCTTGCCAGGCGGATCAGGGACGCGTTCCTCGGCTCCGACCAGGGCGCCGAGCTGCGGCGGGTCCGCTCGGCGGCGCATCGCGTGCTCGCGGTGCTGGATGACCACGGGATCGATGACGCCGTACCTCAGCAGAGGGTCGCGCTGCACCCGTACTTCCTGTACTCCGCGCTGCGCGAGTTCTATATGCAGGCGGCGACGCTCGACGACGAGCGCGAGGTCGAGGTCCTGCGGTATGTCCACGGTGACATCGGCCCGTGCTTCGAGAGGCTCCGGCAGCGCATCGAATCGAGCCTCGCGGCCCGCTCACTCAGCACGCAGCGGCTCGAGTTCGAGTGCCGCGAGAGCTTGTACCTCGCAGGGCCGTTCGCCGACGGGCTGAGGCGCGCGACCGATATATACTTGATCCTCAAGCCCGGCCCCGGCGGCCCGCTGAATTTCGAGGGGGTCAAGGTCGCGAGCCCGCGGCGGATCCACGAGGTCTACACCAGGGCGCTCGCGGGTGTGCCGCTGAGTGCTTTCAAGTCCAGCCCCTTCGCGCACGTCTATGGCCAGGACGCGGTCATTTACAAGGTCGGCGCTGACGACGACGAGTGGAGGCTCGCGGTCCGCGACTCAGAGGTGTGCTTCCCGGCGGGGCGCGTGCCAGCAGGCACCAGCGCGGCGCTGATGTGGGGGATATGAGCGATGGCCGCCCACTTTAGATCGTTTCTGGCTCGGCTCACGAGGGGCGCGCCGCGGCCCGAGATCGAGGCGGTGGCGCGTAACCTCGAGCATCTGCTCAACACGCGCAAGGGCTGCGGGAGCGTGGTGGCCGAGCTCGGGCTCGGCGACTACGAGGCCGCACCGAACACCCATCATGCGGTGCTGCTGCTCCGGGTGGAGATCGAGCGATTGGTGCGACGTGCTGAGCCGCGTCTGTGCGAACCCCGGGTCACGCTGCTCGGCGGTCTGGGGACGCGTCACATCATCTTTGAGCTGCAGGGCAAGGTCGGGGCCGAATCGCATGTGATCTTGCTGGATATCGACACGACGACCCGGCATGTCACCGTCACTCTGGAGCGGGCCCAATGAGCGCCACCGGCTTCAACGATCGGCTCGCGGTCACGGTCACGCTGACCGTCGGGGGGGTCGCACACGCGATCCCCGGCGGCGCCGTCAAGCGCGTCGAGCTCGACCTCGAGTCGTATGGCTTCGGCGGGATGATCGAGTTCGTGCTGCAAGACGACGCGACGCACGGCGGCGGGTTCACGGACGCGCTGCGGACCGACTTTTGGTCGCCGGAGCTCGCCGAGATCCACATCGAGCTGGCCGCGGTTTACGACCAGGCCGAGGCGGAGGAGCGCCCCGCGCCGCTGGTGCTCTCGGGGCTCGTGACCCGACGCTCGATGGTCGAGCTGCAGGTACGGCGATCCGACCGGCCGATCCTCGCGCGGCGCTATCGGGTGTGGCTTCGTGACGCAGCAGGGCACCTGTGGACGCAGCACTTCCCCTGTCGGCTCTATACCCAGCGTTCGCTGGCGCAGGTCATCGAGGAGCAGGTCGGTGACAAGATCTCGATACGCTTCGATTGGGCCGAGGTCGACGAGTCGCGGCCGCTGCTGTTTATCCACCTCCCGGTCGAGCACGGGGCCAGCTTCTATGACTTTATGCTCTGGTACGCGGACCGCCGCGGCGGCTATTTTAGCTACGACTATGCGACGCCGGGCTATGTCCTGCACGCCACCCGGGAGGCTTCGGGTGACCCGCTGGGGCTGTTTGGCGACGACATCGCGCACGTCGAGCTCATCCTCCCGTCGCCCGCGGCTCACAGCGTCGAGGTCAACAACACATACGCCGAGAGCCCCCGGGCGGTGCCGATCGCCCAGAGTCCCGCCGTGAGCGGGATCCGGCACGACCGCCTGATGCGCAGCGCGATCGAGCAGGACGTGGACGACCGCGTCACGCTGGAGAAGCTGCGGATGCGGCAGCCCGAGGTCGAGGCCGAGGTGACCTTCGCGCGCATGCCGGTCGTCGGGCTCGTCCCCGGCCTCACGGTCAAGGTCCTGGCGGCGAACCGCTGGAGCGAGCGCAGCGAGCTGGTCGACGCGACCTGGCGGGTGCGACAGCTCCGCTTACGGGCGGAGGCTCCGGCGGATTCGACGGACGAGGACCTGCAGCTCCCCAGCACTGGATATGCGGTCGAGCTCAGCGCTCGCCTCGAGCGCAGCGAGGACCTGCGGCCGTGTCACCCGCCGTATCGTCGCCCTCGCTATCCCGGCTATGTGGAGGGGAAGGTCGTCAGCGAGAAGGGTGAGGCGGGGCAGAAGACGTACCAGACCTACCGCAACGAGGAGACATCCATCGACGAGTATATGGTCAAGGTGCCGGCGTATGCGGACCAGCAGGTCAGCGCGCCGTTTATCCCGGGCCAGGGGTCTGGCAACGTCTATTTGCCGTCCTACCGTGACGAGCGCGTGTTGCTCGCTATCCACATCGAGCACGCTCGCATCGCCCGGCTCCTGGACTGGCGGGAGGGCGCGACGTTGTCGATGGACGTCAAGGGCGAGCAGATCTTGCTCGGCAAGTCGGGGACCAGCAATACCTCCATCAATCATGTCTATGAGGACGACAGGCCGGTCTTCAACGTCGCGCGCACGAACGCGACGGACACTGGCTCGATCCGCATCAGCGAGGGTACCCTGACGCTGTGTGTGCGGGAAGAGGAGCAGTAGCGGTGGCGAAGCTGGTCTGCACCCTCGAGATGAGCAAGGAGCGCGGCGTGACGATCACCGTGGTGAACGCCGACGACGGGATCACCCAGACGCTCACCATGGACGGCACGACGGTGACCCTCGTGGTCAAGGGTGAGTCGGAGACCAGCTCGTGGACGCAAAAGGCCGAGAGTATCGCGATCTCGTGCAAGGACTTCTCGGTGGTCGCCAGCAACTCCATCTCCTGCAAGGCCGCCAAGACCGCGACGTACGCGTCCACGGACGGCGACACCACGATCTCCTCGGGGGCCAATCTGGTGCAGGAGGCTACCCGCGACGTCGAGGTCTCCGGCAATAACGTCAAGGTCGCGGCGACGACCGCCGCCAGCGTGAAGGGCACCACGGCCGAGGTCTCGGGGACGCAGTCGCTGGCGCTCAAGGGCGCCGCCGAGGCGACGCTCGCGGGCGCAAAGGTGTCTGTCACGGCAGACGGCCAGCTCGCGCTCAGCTCCTCGGGTATGGCGGAGCTCAAGGGCAGCATCACCACCATCGGCGGTTCGCTCATCAAGGCGGGGTAGCGTGATGCCGCGAGACTTCTACAGCGATTTTCTGGGGGAGCTCGAGGCGCTCGACGATTTCCTGCTGCGTCGCCGGGGCGGCGAACACTTCGTGCAACCGGAGGACCCCGATGTCCGACGATTGCTGGAGGCGCTGGCGTTCTTCTCGGCGCGGACGCACGCCGCGGCCAGCCACGAGGTGAGCGGCGCGATCGCCCGCCTGGCCCACGGGTTGCTCGAGGACTTCATTAGCCCGCAGCCGGCGCGCGCGCTGCTGCGGGCGCACCCCAGCCCCCGCTTCACCGAGGCCACCCGCCTGCCGCGCGGGAGTCGGGTGCGCCTGAAGACGGAGGATGGCGCCGTCGGTCAGTTCACGACGATGGCCGACCTCAAGGTCCGGCCGCTGGAGCTCGACCGGGCCGAGCTGCAACTGGGAGGGACCGCGAACTATCGCCTGTTGCTGCGGCTGCGCTCGCGGGTCCCCGTCGACACCGTGGAGGAGCCGCTCTCGCTGCATATCGATCTGCTCGGGGACTATGAGCTCTCGCGCAGATTCGTCCAATCCCTGCGCAGACACATGACGCGTGTGTCCGTCGTGTATGGCGACCCGCCGCCGGCGTCCGAGGCCGGGCACGAGTGCTCCTTTAGCCACGGCACCCCGCGCGGAGACGTGGAGGGCGCGCCGCTCGGCGAGGGTCGCCGCACCGTCGCCCGGATCCGTCAATTCTTTCACTTTCCTGCCAAGGAGCTGTCCCTCCACATCGGGCTCCCGCGGCCGGCGCGGCCGTGGCGTCAGGCGTGGCTGTGCCTCGACCTCGACGAATGGCCCGAGGGTCAGGTCGTCCGCCCGGAGATGTTCCGCCTGTTCATGGTGCCGATCGAGAATCTCGTCACCGAGCTGGCGGAGCCGATCAAGTGTGATGGTACACGCGCGAGCTTTCCGATCCGCCCGTGGCGCGTCGACGGCGAGACCGCCTTCCATTCGGTCGTCGAGGTGCAGCAGGAGCTCGAGACCGGGCTGGAGCCGCTGCTGCCCGGCCACCTGGCCAGCGGCGAGCGCAGCTACGACGTGGACTGCGACGACGAAGCGGAGCCGCGCCTGCTGCTGCGCCTGGCGGACGCCTTCACCAACCCACGAAACGTGCTGGTGCGCGCGCGTTGGTACCAGCCGCGCTTCGACGTGATGGCGGTCGGAAAGCTCGAGGCCACGCTGCAGAGCCGTCACTTCGAGGGCGTCGAGTTTCGCGTCCAGGGCGGGCTGGTCCCGCATCGACGCAGCCCGTTGACGGGTGACGCTGATGCGATGCTGCACGTGCTGTCGCGGCGCTCGAAGCGGATCCTGAGCCGCAATGACATCGTCAAGCTGATGGCGACGCTCGGCGCCGGCCCGCACGGGTACCACGGGGAGGTCGCGGCGGATATTCGTCGCGTCGAGGTCCACGAGGAGCCGACGAGCAGCCGCGAGGGCGGCGGCGTAAAGCACGTCTACCGGGTCTCCCTCGCCGACTTCCCGGACGAGCGGTCGGGCTTGGTCGACGACTATTTGGTGTGCGTCGACGAGCTCGTCAACGAGTGGAGCAACAACCCGGCGGAGATCCGGAAGGTCGACCCTGGCCCCCGCAAGCGCGGGGAGACTGCGAGGACGAAGCGATGATGCGCCACGAGCTCTGGAGCGCGATCCTGGGCGCTTACACCGACGTCGATCGACTGGTCGCCGACGCGGCGGGCGACCTCCCCGACCGCGCGCCGTTGACGTCCATACCATCCGTACCATCCGCGCCGCCGAGGACCAGCGTGCCCTGGTTGGAGACGGCGTGGCGGGACCCGCAACCCGGGTCGGAGCGGGTCGGTCCGAAGGAGCTGCCGCGCCGCGCGATGAACGTCCCGCTGGACGAGCGTGACCGCCTCGGCCTGATCCATCTCCGCGAGAAGATCCTCGCGCGGCTGGCGACGCCGTGGCAGCAGTTGCAGCGCGAGGAGGGTCCTGACCAGGTTCGTAGGGCGCTGACGATCTATCTCGACGAGCGCATCATGGGACAGCTCCCCGAATATCTGCGCTGGAGCTGGCCGCTGCTGCAGACGGACCTCACCGGAGCGACGACGGGTGGCACGGAATTCTTCCGGTTCATCGACCACGCGCTCGACGACCCCAAGACCCCGCAGCTCGTGTTTGAAGTGTACTATTTTTGCCTAAACCACGGATTCGTGGGTATGCACGCGAACGATATTATGCAGCTCGATGAACACAGGGGCCGGCTCAAGGCGCGGATGGCCCTGCCCGCGGTCGCGCTCCAGAAGCCCACCGAGGACCACCCCGAGCTGGATCGCCTGCCCACGCGCTGGCCGACGTGGTCCTACTATTTCCTGGCGTTCGTGCTCGTCGTCACGGTCACGGCGTTGTTGACCATGCTGTCCAATTATGGCGACGGGCAGGGGTATGGATGATGGTCCACGCTGCGCTCCAAGCATTCGAGCAGGAGCTCGCGCGGCTGTTCCCGGCCGATAGCGAGGGCGCGCGGGCGCTCCGGCATCCGGTCGCTGCGCTGCGTGCTCTGGTGGATGCTGGCGATGACTTGGGCGCGCAAGCACGGCCCGTGCTCGACGCCATCGAGGATATCCTTGAGTCCTTGATGTGCCGCGCCGGGTGGCCGAGAGGGGCGCGCTGACGCGATGGTGAAGCGATGACCAGGACGATGACAGCATCCGCGTGGGCCCAGGAGGCGGGCGCGGTCGCGGAGGGCTCGACCGCTTCATCCACTTCATCCATTTTATCCACTTCATCCATTTTATCCATTTCATGGGTGTGGTGGATCGTCGTGGCGATCGCCGCGGTGTTGGTGCTCGGTGGCGTGGCCTGGGGGCTGATCGTATGGCGTCGCAAGCGCGCCGCGGCGCTGCCACGAGGGAACGGTCCGGCGATCGGGACGTCGCTGCCGTCATTGTGGCGCCGCTTTTATGCGCGCATTCCTGCGCGCGCGCGGCACTATCCGACCGTCGTGGTCATGGGCAGCGCCGGCGTCGGCAAGACCCACGCGATCCAGTGTCACGTGGATTGGCCCGGTCAGGCCAGCCAGTTCCTCCCGAGCGTCGACGAAGCCGGCGCGATCCAGTTGTTCCTCGGACCCGATGTCGTCGTCCACGAGGTGTCGGCGCCGCTGCTGCGTGACGTGAGCGTGGCCGCGAAGTGGGGGCTTCGGCGGCTGTGGCGGCGCATGGGTCCGAGCGCGACCGTGGTGCTGGTGGTCGACGCGCGCACGCTGTTGCCGACCCCGCCCGCCGTCGCCCGCGAGCTCGCGCAGTTGGTACGCGGCAAGGTCAGCCTATTTCCGGGCAGCGTCCAGCCATCGATCGAGGTTCGCGTCTATCTCAGTCACCTCGACCAGGTCGAGGGCTTCGAGGAGTTCGCCAGCACGGTCGGGCCCGATCACGAGGGGCTCGACCTCTCGCGTCTGGGCGTCGACCCGGGCGAGCCCGAACGCCTGGTCGCGGACTTCGACGGCCACCTCGCCTACGCCCTGACCAACCGCACGGGCGACGAGTTCGACCGCATGGTGCGCTTCTACGCGAAGCTGCGCGAGCTGCTGGTCGGCCTGCGGCCGCTGGTCACCACCCTGGAGGGGGGAGACGAGCCGTACGCGACGGCGCTCGCGGTGCGGCGGCTCTACCTCGGCTCGCTCGTGCCGCGCAGTCACATCGGTGAGGCGTTCGCGGTCGACCGCGGCCTGATCGCCAGCAGCATCGCAGGCCATCACCACCGGGGCCTGCGTGGCGCGGCGATCGCCGCCGCGGGGGCGCTGCTGCTGCTGGGGTCGCTCGCAGGCTGGCACGTGGGACGGGTCCGCGAGGCGGAGGCCAGGCTCGACGCGTTCGAGAGGTTCGTCAAGGAGACCACGACGGGCCGTGCTAGCGCGCGGGACGAGGCGTGCCCGTCCGACTGCGCGCCGGTCCAGGTCAGCGAGCAGGAGGTCACGGCGGCGCGCGAGCTGGCGACGGCGCTGCGGGACATGAAGCGCTCGAATATCGTCTGGTTAAGGCACCTGTACGTCGAGCGCAAGCTTGCGATCGAGACGCGGTTCGAGCGGGCGCTGCGCGAGGGCTACCTAAACCCGCTGCTCCGGTGCAGCGGCCCGCAGCGGGCGCTGTACGTGGTGGCGCTGATCTACGCCAGTCATGACAACGAGCTCGGCAGGATCATCACGGCCCACCGAACGAGCTGGGCCAAAGAGCTACGATTATCGCCGTGGATCATCGATGAGTATATCTCCGCGAGCGACGCCGACACCTCGGACATCGTCGTCGGCGCCCCTTGCATCAAGAAGAGCGGGCGTGAGTGGCCGGACTATCTCAAGCGGCTGAGCGCCGCGATCCAGCGAGACGCCATCACGGTGGACGAGGCCGACCGCCTGCTGCGGGTCCCGCCGCTGCGCGGTCCGGAGGAGTACGAGGTTCTGCGGCAGACGCAGGAGGCGCTGGCGACCGACGATTTCCTGGTCGGGACGCTGCGTCAGGAGCTGATCGACGCGCCGTTCGACTGGTGGACCCCGGAGCAGCACGCCGCATTGACGGCGATCGGACGGACGGTCCGCGACCACGTGCGGGTCGAGGTGCGCGGCACGCAGGGCTGGGGCCTCCACGACCTGGTGAACGAGCTGTCGCTCCCGCCGATGGAGATCACGACGCGCTCGGCGATCACGATCGACGACGAGACGACGGTGGTCGAGGGTCCGGCGCTGGCGGGGCTCATCATGCGAAGCCAGGCCCGATTGCTCATCGACCACGTCCTCGACGCGATGCCCGACGCGAGGTTACAGGACGGGCGAGCCTTCTTCGGCGAGTCCATTCGCCTCCCCGCGGCCGGCGTCATCAAGGGCTACGGCGGCGGCCCGACCGGGCAGATCGATGGGTTTTACACGCGGGACGCCTTCGAGCACCACGTGGCCCCGGTGCTGACGTTCGCCGGCCGGGAGCTGCTGCCGTTGACGCTGCAGCACGAGGATGCGACGCCGAGCGCCGAACGCTTGGTGCTGCGGCTCGCCGTGTCGGACGCGCGCAAGCTCGACCAGGCGGTGCTCGCGGCGAGCGGCGCCTATGGCGGCGAGTATCGCCAGGAGCTGCTCGAGTACTACCAAAGCTTCACGCTGGACCCGGCCTCGGAGCTGACGCTACCAGTGGTATTTCGCCAATTCTGGCAATCTTCGTCCTGGTTCACGGAGTTTCTGCACGCGGTGGAGACGAACGCCGCGCTGACGCTGCCCGCGAACGACCCGTACTTCGCGCCGGTGGGTCAGTCGCTGGCGGGCTTTGACCCGCTGGCGAAGCTGCTCGCGGCGGATAGCGCGGTCATCCCCGGGCTCGCGCCGTATCAGGCGTTGTTGGCGAGTTTGCAGCCCAAGCTGAGCGGGACCGGTCTACCGAGGGCGCCGGAGCTGCGAGGGCGACTGTCCGGGCCGGGCGCGTTGATGCTGGACGCGCTTCAGGGCACGACGCCCGACCCCACCGCGCAGGTCCGCGAGTGGCTGGGCCAGGCCGGTGTCGATCCCGAGTGGCACGATCCCTTCCTCGCCCCGCTGGAGATCCTGCGTGACATCGGCACCGAGAATATCATTACGGAGGTCTCGCGCGCCTGGCAGCAGGAGGTCCGCCCGGTGGTCCGTCCGCTGCTCGCGCGCTATCCGTTCATGCCGCTGGCGAGCACCGACGCCGAGCCCGAAGACATCGAGGCGATCGCACGCACGCAGGGCAAGGGGCGGGGTGAATTCTGGCTGGCCTTCGACCGCCTGATCGCGCCGGTCACCACCCGGAAGGCCGGCGAACTGGCGCTGCTGGACGAGCTGGGCGCGCTGTCCGGGCTTTTGCTGCTACCCCGGGATCTCGAGCGTATGTCCCGGGTCCTGTGGGACGCCGACGGCGCGAGGATCCCGCTCAAGGTCGTGCTGCGACCGCGGACGCTGCCCCAGGAGCCCGAAGATGGCCGCGCGGCTTCGATGGCGTATCTGCGCTCCGGCGGCGGGGCGGTCCACGCCTTCAATCAACGGCCCGAGCGGCAGGCCCTGGAGCTGCAGTGGTGGAATCAGGGTACTTCGGTGTTCGCGCTCGAGATGCGCCCACAGGTCGGTGGTGGCGCCGCGCGCACCTTCACGGTCGAGGAGGATGGCGCGTTTAGCTTCTATCATCTGCTCGACCGCGGGGCGGCGAGCAAGGGGGTCCAGGAGCGGGGCACGCTCACCGGGATAGCGATCCATCGGGCGACGCGCTGTCCCCCGGGCGTGCCGGGCGGGACCCGCGGCATCGCCATGGCCTGGCGGATCCCGGTAGGTGAAAAGGGCGAGATACGCGAGGTCCGCATGGTGCTCGAGAGCGACCCGTGGGCGGCCTTCGCGGTGAGGGACTGCGATTGAAGCGCTGGCAGACGACGGCCCTCGGCTGGGCAGCGGCGCTGGTCGTCGCGGCGGCGGTGGCGTGCAAGCCGAAGGCCCCGACCGCGCCCGCGGCCGAGGAGCGGGCGCCCAGCGTGCCCTTGGTCGTACGCGCCACCAGCGACAGCAACGGCGGGAGGCCGCTGTATCTGCTCATACGCAGGGTCACCCACAAGAGCTTCATCGAGGACGACTACTCGACGGTGGCGCGGCTGGTGGTCGATCCGGATGACACGGTGATCGAGCAACTCGTGGTGTTTCCCGGTCAGAGATATGACATCGATCTCACGGTGGCCAAGCTCCCCGAGACGATCGGGGTCTACGGGCTCTTCACCAAGGCGACGGGTGAGTCGTGGAAGGTGATGTTCGAGGAGACGAGGAAGATCGAGATCTCCGTCGGCAAGGCGGCGATCGAGCCCGTCGGCGGGTCGACCGGGGGGCGGAGATAGTGGGCCGCGTGACCAACCTGCCACAAAGTCCCTTCACCGAAGGTAAGATCGTATGCCGCTGACTCCGATCGTCCAGTTGATCGCGCATGAGGTGCGCAATTTCAGCTTCTCGAAGCACGCGAAGCGCAATGATGAGCTTAAGGAGACCTTCGCAAAGCTCCTGTATGGCGTGCCGCTGCGCTACAGTTGCCCGCTGCCGCTGCTGGTCGACACTGCCGCCTTGAGCAGCTTCCAGCGCCAGATCTTCGCGGACCTGCGGGACTTTTACATCGGCACCTGCCGGGCGATCGCGGCGGAATACCCAGACTTCCCGAGGTTGTCCCAGGCCGCGCAATTCGAGGCGATCTTCATCCTCAACCCCCGGGTCCCCAAACTGATGGTCTACCCGGGCTACGCCTCCGGTGACATGTACGGCATCGGCGCGACGATGCTGTTCGACGAGTCCTTGCACCTGTGGATCGTGAAAGACGACAACAAGGGGCGCATCGACCGTTCGCAAATGGTCAAGGGGTTCCTCACCGCGTTCCTCCCGGACGACTCCCGCATCAGCATCGTGCCGACCGCCAAAGGGGTCGATTCGCGGGCGTACCTGCCGCCCTTCGACTCGCTCAAGAAGGCGGAGCAGAGCTACCTCACCTGGCTCAGCGACGCGCTCTGGACCTTCATCCGCGACAAGCGTCAGATCTACTTCGCCGTCGATCTGTTCTTTGGCACGAACTATGTGGCCCTGCGCTTCGGGGATTCATCCCAGCGAAGGGCGTTGCGAAGCGTGGTACGTAACGCGTGGGACGTGACCTCCAGTCGGTGGTCTGGCGGCGTCGTCAAGAATGTGGGCACGTTCCTCAAGGCCAGGGGCTTCGTCGAGGACCAGAAGTTCCCGCGAGATCGGCACGTCGTGGTGCTATGGACGCGCTTCACCGGCAAGACCGGCGGGGCCCACGTGGAGTACGACACGTCGTTCGAGGGGTTGCGTCAGCTCTTGCAGGTCGCCCATGACAAGGGCAACGATTGGGTGATCATCGTGGGGGACAAGCCGAAGCTCAGCGGGGCGTTCGACGTGGCGAAGCTGAAGCGCCGGACCGACAAGATCACGGAGATCATTCGCGCGTCGCCGATCCGCGCGGTCGATCTCACCGAGTTTTGGACGGACGACCGCTGGAAGGCGGACTTCAAGAGGCGTACGGACCAGTTCAAGCTCTTCGAGGTGCTGCATTATCACAATCACGTCAAGCACCTCGGGGCGCGCAGCGGCAACCTGGAGTCGCTGGCGCTGCTGGGCTACCAGGTCCGCTATTTCGAGGACGCTTATGCGGAGGGCGAGGACGCGCTCGACAAGAAGCGCATGGAATCGTGGCACGCCACGGTCGGCTACCAGCGCATCCAGATCGAGAAGGTGCCGACCCGCTCGGGTAAGTACATCCTCGAGAAGGAGGACCACTATCCCAAGTGGACCTATCCGACGCGCTGGGATCCAAGGGTCAATAATGACTTCACGCCGTGCAGGAAGCAGCTTCTGCCGGGCAAGCGATATACCGATCGACTCAAGCCCGTGGAGATCGGCAGGGTCAACATCGTGACGGAGCAGGGCCGCGAGACGTGGCCGCCGCCGCGGGATCTCGCGCGGCCGGTGAAGATCTTCGACATCGCCCGCATTCAACCTGACTTCGAGCCGCCGCTGGAGGTGCTGCCATTCTTCCGTCCGCTCCATGAGAAGGGCTTCTCTTTGCAGGATCTGTACAAGCTGGGGCAGTATCTGGCGCCGGACCCCTGGTTTAAGGTCACGCACCCGCTTTGAGGTATCGTCCGCCATGCCGCCAGTCACCGCACCCGACGCCAGCTTCGCCCCGCTCGTGTTCGACAGCGAGGGGCCCGAGCTGCGCCGCTATCGCTCGACCGACGAGCCGCCGGACATGGCCGGCGTGGCGACGGCGGGGCTGAGCTCGCTGCGGTGCTCGGGCAGCGCGCAACTGTCGGCGGCGGGCTTCACGGCGCTGCGAGCCCGGCTCGCGCATGTGCCGGCGGAGCTGCTGCACGTCGTGGACCTGCGCCAGGAGTCGCACGGCTTCCTCAACGGCGCCGCGGTGAGCTGGTATGCGCGCAGCAACTGGGGCAGCGTGGGGCTGTCGGAGGACGAGGCGCTGGCGCTCGAGCAACTGCGGCTGCGGCTGCTCGCGGTCGCGGAGCGGGTCGCGGTCGCGTCGATCGCTGATGTTAAGCGGGGGGTCGCGTCGGCGGCGGTGGAGGTCCGTCGGGAGCGGGTGGAGAGCGAGGCGCAGGTGTTGGCGCTGCCGCCGGGTCGTCACATACGCTTGCCGGTCGCGGACCACGCGCGGCCGTCGGACGCGGTGGTGGATAGGTTCGTGCGCCTCGTCGACGCGCTGGACGCGGGCGCGCACGTCCACTTTCATTGCCGCGGCGGCAAGGGTCGCACTGTCACGTTCTTCGTGCTCTTCGATCTGCTGCGCAACGCCGGCCAGTTGTCGATGGTCGAGATCCTCGACCGTCAGCAGCGCCTCCATGCTTATGACATCAGGCACCTCCCGGAGCGCTCGTCGAGCAAGGCGCTGACGCTGCGGGAGCGGCTCGAGTTCGTGGAGAGGTTCGCCGGCTTCGCGCGCGTCAGGCGGCGCGGCGACGGCTGGCTGGATCTCGATAGACATCGCGCCGCGCTCACTGGACCAGGATCGTGAACTCGACGCGGCGGTTGCGGGCGCGACCGGCGGTGGTGCGATTGCTGTCGACCGGCTCGTTCGCGCTGGCGCCTCGGGTCTCGAGGCGCTTGTCCTCGATGCCGAGCTCGACCAGACGCTGCTTGACGGCCTCGGCGCGGCGGGCCGTAATGTCGCCCTCGTCCTTGCTGATATTGTCGTTGTGGGCGGAGATCTCGATGCGGACGTCGGGGTGGCGCTTGAGCACCGTGGCGGCGCGCTCGAGCGCGGGCTTCGAGCTGGCCTTGAGGACGTCCGTGTCGGTGTCGAACACGACGCCCTTGATCGTGCCTGTCAGCCTGGTGAGGTCGCGGGGGACGGTGTCGGGGCAGCCGTCGCGGTCCTGGAAGCCGTTGAGGGTCTCGAAGGTGCCCTGGCACTTGTCGTCAGCGTTGCCGACGCCGTCGTTGTCGGCGTCGGGCGGCGGGCAGCCGTCGGGGGCCGGGCCGGCGACCTGCGGGCACTTGTCGACGCTGGACTTGAGGCCGTCGCCGTCGAAGTCCTTGTCGGGGCAGCCGAGCGGAGCGTCGCCGGGTTCACGCGGGCAGCGGTCCTTGGGGTCGACGATGCCGTCGTTGTCGAAGTCCCGCTCGGCGCTGTGATGCACGGGAGCCGGCGCGGGGGCGGGCGCGGAGGGGGCGACGGCACACGCCGCGAGGAGGAGCGGGGCGAGGAGTAGGCGGACCACGGCGGGAGATTACTACAGAGCGCGAGCGATCGGCTGTGCGCGAGGCCTCCGAGTCGCGTCACGGTCTGCGAGCCAGCGCAGGCCCCCGAGGGACGCCGGGCGGCGGGCCACGGCCGGCGGTCCCCGCGGTGGATCTCAGGTGCGGGCGAGCAGACGGGCGCGCAGGCCGTGCTTGGGCATCAGGGTGATGCGAAACTTCGGGGCGATCTTGTGGCCGGGGGCCAGCTCGAGGGTGAACTTTTGATAGATGCGGGCGAGCATCAACTGCGCCTCGATCATGGCGAACTGGCGGCCGATGCAGGCGCGGGGACCTGCCCCGAAGGGCAGGTAGGCGAGGCGCGGCAGGGCGGCCTCGGCTCCGGGGGCGAAGCGCTCGGGGCGGAAGGCCTCGGGCTCGGGGAACCAGCGCGGGTCGCGATGGGTCATGAAGATCCACGCGACGACCTCGCTGCCGGCCGGGACCGCGTAGCCGCCGATCTCGGTGTCGGAGGCGGCGCGCCGGCCGAGCACGAAGGCGGGCGGGTACAGGCGCATGGCCTCCTTGATCACCTGCTCGGTGTAGATGAGGCGCGGGAGGTCCTCGAGGGTCGGCGGGCGGCCGGCGAGCACGGCGTCGAGCTCGCTGGTCAACAGCTTGGTGGCCTCGGGGTGGCCGGCGAGCAGGGTCATCGTCCACAGCAGCGCGTACGAGGTGGTGTCGTGGCCGGCGAGGAAGAGGGTGACGAGCTGGTCGCGGACCTGCTCGCGCGAGAGGCCGGCGCCGTCGCCCTCGCTGTCGATCGCGGAGGCGAGCGAGGCGAGGAGGTTGTTCGGCTCACCGGTCGCGCCGGCGTTGCGCTGGGCGTCGATCATGCCGAACACGATGCGGTCGATGGTGGCGAGCGCGCGGCGAAAGCGGATCCGCTGCGGGGTCGGCATCCAGGGCGGCAGGACGTCGACGCTGGCGAACTCGGCCTGGAAGGTCATCATGGCGCTGGCGACCGCGCCGACCTCACCGGCCGAGTCCTGGCCGAAGAGACAGCGGCTGACGCTGCGCAGGGTCAGGGCCATGATGTCGCGGCCGAGGTCGCGGAGCTCGCCGCCCTGCCACTGCGTGAGGGTTCGTCCGGTCTCCTCGACCATGATGGCGGCGAAGCCGGCGAGGTGGTTGCGGGCGAAGGCGGGCTGGACCATGCGCCGCTGGCGGGTCCAGTCGGCCCCGTCGCTGGTCAGCAGGCCGTCGCCGAGGAAGCTGGTGAGGCGGCGCAGCGCGGTGTGGGTCTTGCGGTAGCTGCCGGCGTGGGTGATGAGCAGGTCGCGCAAGTGGTCGGGGTGCTTGAGCACGTAGAGCCCGCCGTCGGTGGCCGGCGCGTAGTAGATGTCGCCATATTGCTGGAAGCGCTTGGCGACGAAGCCGGCGGGGTCGGTGGCGAAGGCGGCGTAGTAGCGCAGTTGTTCGGCGAGGCCACGACGCAGGGGGGGGCCGGGCGGACGGCGGTCTTGGGCGACTGGCGAGGCGGCGGGCATGGGGGCGAGGATAGACTTAAAATACGTGTCCGATGTCGACGTAGAACCCGGGCGTGCCCTCGGTGGGCGAGTAGGCGCCGTCGAAGCGGATCAGGAAGGTCTCGCCCCAGCGCACGCGCAGTCCGCCGCCGGTGCCGACCTTGAAGGTGCCGCCGTCGATGTTGGCGCCGTCGATCTCGCTGCGGTGCAGGTCGGACGGTGCTCACGTTGCTCGGGCAGCCGAACGAGCGACGAGATCACGGACTATCGAAGGCCGCGTGCGACGCGGTCATGGCCGCGATCACCAGCGACGCGAGCTCGCCCGTCCATCCCGGGCCGAGCAGCGCCGCCACGGCCCTGAAAGCCTCGCTGGACCTGACCACCGGGCTCACCAGCGGCGAACGCCACCTGCTCGCCGAGCTGCTCGATCGCATCGCCGACGGCGCCCGCTGATCACGGCCAGGCAGCCGCGGCACCCACGGCCGCGCCCGCGTCAGGGCCACGGCGTCTGTCTTGGACGCCATGAAGTTGTATGTTCGGGGCGATGAACCAAGCCCGACTCCACGCGACCAGGCCCTTCAATCGGTTCGCCAAGGCGGTCTCGCACTGGACGGGCCAGCCGGCGACCTTCCTCTTGGCGGTGCTGACGATCGTCGGCTGGGCGGTGACTGGCCCGATCTTCGCCTTTAGCAACACCTGGCAGCTCGTGATCAACACGAGCACCACCATCATCACGTTCTTGATGGTCTTCCTGATCCAGAACACGCAAAACCGCGACAGTCAGGCGGTGCAGCTCAAGCTCGACGAGCTGCTCCGCGTCACCCGCGGGGCGCATAACGCTTTGCTGGACCTCGAGGAGCTCGAGGACGACGAGCTGGCGCTGATCCGCCAGCGCTACGGCGCGCTGGCTGCCCGTGCCCGCGACGGACTCAAGCAGGGTGAAGTCGACACCGATACTCCCGAGGTCAATCCATGACGCTCCTCGCCATACACGTATCTTGCTGCGTCCGACGCTCGGCTCGAGTTACAACCCGAGGATTAAGCAGCGCCTGGAGTTCTCCGACGGGACCTCGCACAAGTTCTGGCAGGTCGAGGTCCAGGGCCCGATGATGACTGTGGTGTACGGGCGGATCGGCGCCGACGGCCAGACCAAGGTCAAGACGTACAGCTCGCCGGCGGAGGCGTTGAAGGCCGCCGCGAAGCTGGTCGCCGAGAAGGAGAAGAAGGGCTATGCGGCGATCGGGCTCGCGCTCGACGCTGGCTCCGCAAGCGACGGGTGATTTCACGGACAGGCGGTGAGGCTGGAGATCCAGGCGTCGACGACTTCGGTGCCGGTGGGGTCGACGACGGCGGACCCGAGGCCGGGCATGCGGGTGCTGCCGAGGGTGTGCATGCGCGCGGAGACGAGGGAGCGGGCGGGGTCGCCAGGCACGACCAGGCGGGCGTCGGCGATGTCGAGGTCGCCGGATCGCGGGGGCGCGTCGCAGATGCCGAGGTCGGCGAGCGGTGTGTCGATCCGAAAGTCGATCTTGGCCCGGCCGCCGGGCGCCTCGGGGCGGTGGCATTGCGCGCAGTTGACGTGGAAGTAGGCGCGGGCGCGGGCCTCGAGCGGGGCGTCGCCGGTGAGCGCGGGCAGCGGTGTGGCCTCGGGGCGGCGCACGAGCAGGCCGAGGTCGACGAAGTGGTCGAGCTGATTCTTCGGCATGCCATCGGGGCCGACGATCTCGCGGTCGAGCTGGGCGGCCTCGAGGCCGAGGGTGCGCCCGGCGGCCTCGGTGTGGCAATACAGGCACTCGTCGCGGCCGGGGAAGATCCAGCTCTGGCCGCTGATCTCGCGGGTCTCGGCCTGGGTGAGCAATGTGGCGTCGGTGCCGGTCTCGTCCCAGGCGTAGCTGTAGCCGGCCCAGGCGCCGTCGTCGTGACGCACGAACAGGCGGGTCTCGACGCGGGTGTCGCCGAGCTTGAAGTGCTTGACGATGACGGTGCCGCCCGGGAAGTCGAAGTCACCGGCGGGCGTGAACAGGATCTTGCTGCCCGCGGGCAACATCATCCAGCGCTGCTTGTCGGCGCCGTCGGACCAGAAGGGGTGGTTAATCTCGTAGGGGATCGCGGCGGGCGGGGGGGCGTCGGGGTCGAGGGGGTCGATGCAGCCGGTCGCGGACAGACTCGCGGGCAGGCCGGGTCCCGTGCCGGGCGTGGCGGCGACGAGCTTGTAGATGCCGCCTTGATAGTCGAGCGCGTAGAGCTCGCCGTCGGCGGCCTCGGCGAAGGTGACGAGGCCGCGCACGCCGGTGTCGCCGAGCAAGATGGGCCCGCCCGCCGCGGTGACGCCCGAGAGGGTGCTGCTATAGAAGTCGGTGTAGACCAGCATGCCGGAGATCGCCGGGATGGCTTCGCCGCGGTAGACGAGGCCGGCGATGACGGACGCGCTGCTGATGTTGCGGTACCAGGCGACGGGGTCGGTCAGCTCGGTGTCGGCGCAGGTGTCCTGGCCGAAGCAGTCGGGGCCTTCTTTAATGTTCCAGCCGTAGTTCTTGCCGAGCTCGATGCGGTCGACCTCCTCCCATACGTTCTGGCCGACGTCGCCGGCCCACAGGTCGCCGGTGCTGCGATCGAAGCCGAAGCGCCAGGGGTTACGCAGGCCCGACGCGTAGATCTCGGGTCGACCGCCGCCAGCGGCGAAGGGGTTGTCGGCGGGGATCGCATAGGGGTCGCCGCCGTCGATGTCGAGGCGCAGCATTTTACCGAGCAGGGTGTCGGGGTTCTGGGCGTTGCCCTGCGGGTCGCCCGAGCTGCCGCCGTCGCCGAGGCCGAAGTATAAAAAGCCATCTGGCCCGAAGGCCAGGTCGCCGCCGTTGTGATTGCTGTAGGGCTGGTCGAGCGCGAGCACCAATTCTTCGCTGGCGCGGTCGATCGTGGCGCCGCCGTCGGGGCTGTGGAAGCGGGCCACGACCGACTGGAAGACCTTGCCGCCGGGCGCGTTGTAGGAGAGGAACAGATCGCCGTTCTCGGCGAAGTCGGGGTGGAAGGCCATGCCGAGCAGGCCCGACTCGCCGCCGACGACGACCGCGTCCGAGAGGTCGAGCACGACCTCGGGCGCGGCGGAGCCGTCGACGGGGAAGCGGTGGATGACGCCGGCCTGGGTGACGAGATACCAGCGCGAGGGGTCGCCAGGGGCCTGTAACAGGTCGACGCCGCCCTCGATCGCGATGTCGGGGAGCACGCGCTCGAGCGCGACGAGGTCCTTCGAGGGCGGGCGCGGCAGGTCGAGGCAGCGCAGGGTGGTGGGGGTGTCAGTGGGCGCGTCGCCGCAGGCGGGCAGCAGGCAGCTGAGCCACAGGAGGTTACGCGCGCAAGAATTAAGCACAGGCCACGATAGCCGCGGCCCGCGGAGCGGCGCAAACGCGACGGCGCACGCGACCCTGGCCGGCGTCAGATGCGGCGCCTGGAGCCGGGGTCAAGATGCACGGAGCGTCAGGCCCAGGGGTGGCCGTTGGGGAACAGGGTGGCCATCTTGCGCAGCAGGAAGGCCTTCTCCTCGCGGTGGAGGTCGAACAGGCCGTCGACCTCGCCGGGCGGGACGCCGAGGACCATCGCCATCGCGCGGATCGTCTGGACCTCGCCCTCCTCGAGCACGCCATCGGCGTCCGCGGCGTGGATCGCGTTGAACACCAGGCTGTGGACGAACAGGCCCGGGCGCTCGGTCTGTTGCAGGAGCGCGATCGGGTCGAGGGTCTTCGGGTCGGTGGTGCGGATGTCCTCGAGCAGCGCGTGGTCGGCCCCGGAGTTGGCGCAGAAGCCGAGGATCCACTCGAGCTCGGCGGGCGCGAGCGTGCCGTCACCGGCGGCGCAGATGATCATCGCCTTGGCGAAGCCCTCGAGCAGCGGCATCATCTTGCGCTGCTCCTCGATGTTGGGGGCGACGGGCAGGGCCGTCGCGCCCAGTTGATGCCGTAAGAAGAAGACGATCGCCCGGTGCAGTACGGCCGGGTCGCCGGTGCCGGGGGGGGCGTCGAAGTCGATGGTGTCTTGCAGGAGCTTCGTGGTCATGGGCGGGTAGTCGGCGTGGCGACCGCCGGACTATAGCTTGATTTCGCGCCGTGCCATACAGGCCCGCGTGGGCCGACCTGGAGCCCCGAGAGTGACGCCGGACGTGGGCATCGGTGGATCGCGGGCGCGCCAGGCTGGTACTGTCGGGCGTGCTCGCAAGACCCATGACTCGTAGTGCTGTGTGGATCGCGTCGCTGTCGCTGCTCCTGGGCGCCTGTGGCGAGGCGGCCGCGCCGGCGCCAGTGCCCGAGGAGTTCGACGACCCGTTCGCGGAGGAGGCGAAGCCGGCTGGGGTCGCGGAGAAGACGGTCGTCGCGGAGCCGGCGACGCCGACGGCGGTGGCCGGAGGCGAGGCAGTAGCCGCCGCGGGCGAGGTCGTGGGCCCGGCCGCGGGTGAGGCGGCGGTCGAGGCGGCGGTCGAGGCGGCCGTCGTGGGTGAGGCGAGCCCGAAGGCGGGTGCGGCGGGAGCGACCGGCGAGCGGGCGGGCGCCGCGGGTGCGACCGGGGAGAAGCAGCCAGCGAAGAAGACGGCGCCCAAGGGCACGCCGGCACCTGTCCCTTCGGACAGCCCGGTGACGCCGGCACCGGAGCCGACGCCCGCGCCCGCGCCCGCGCCGGTGCCCGAGCCGACGCCGACGCCGGTCGAGAAGCCGGCGGCGCCGCCGGTGCCGCCGCAGCAGCGGTTTGTGGGGACGTTTCGGTTCGCGGGGGGCGAGGCCCAGAAGCAGAACCTCGAGGCGGCGATCGAGGCGGCGGCGAGCCAGCTCAACGCGCTGATCCGCGGCATCGGTCGCAAGCGTCTCAAGGAGAGTAATCCGGTGCGTGAGCAGATCTCGATCGCGGTCGACGGGGACAAGGTCAGCATGACCTTCGGGCCAGGTCGCACGGTGACCGGGCGACTCGAGGGCCCGTCGGTGCCGTGGACCAGCGACAGCGGCAAGCCGGTGCAGGTCAGCTTTTCACTGGTGAAGGGCCGGCTGGTCCAGACGTTCACGGCGGAGGACGGCGGACGGCGCAGTGTCTACAGCCTCGACGACACCGGCGACCGCCTGACCCTGAGCGTGACGGTGACGTCCGAGCGGCTGACAAATCCACTTAAATATGCGCTGACGTATCGGCGCAATTGATGCCGGTGCGTGAGACATGGTGGCGCGTAGGGGCGGGTTGCTCGCGAGCCTCGTCATGGGCGCATACGGCTGTGGTCCGGACGCGCCGGGCGGCAGCGTGGGAGGCACGACTGGCGAGACGGTGACCGCGAGCTCGACGACGACGGCGACGCCGACGACGACGGCGTCCACCACGACGACGATGGACGCGCCGACCACGGGGACCACGACGACGACGACGACGACGACGACGACGACCACGACGAGCGGCGCGAGCACGGGTGATGGCCTGGCCGAACACGGTCCGTGTCCGAGCGGGAACGAATGCGAGGCATGTGCGCAGGCAGAGGGAGCATCGGTGTGCGGGCCCGCGTGCTACGAACTCGGCCCTGGTTTCGTTCGCTGCCCGGAGTCACCCATTCAGGAGCAGTCGATCTGCGCGTGGGAGGATGAGCATACCAACGCGATGTGCCTGATCATGTGCGCCGAGGACTCGCATTGCCCCGATCCCGGGATGGTCTGCGTGGCTTGCCCGGAGCGCTACAAGGCGG
>Ga0105046_10001365_pt1 | contig 37425 bp, 25 predicted proteins | sample MAT03_FD_78385 | JGI IMG/M metagenome (GOLD analysis project Ga0105046, IMG submission 78385) | Freshwater microbial communities from Lake Fryxell liftoff mats and glacier meltwater in Antarctica - MAT-03 (megahit assembly) | ecosystem: Environmental > Aquatic > Freshwater > Ice > Liftoff... | reverse complement strand
CGACAGATACACAGGCGCATAAAAAAGGGCGGCCGCCTTAGAAAGCAGCCACCCCGGCATGCACGCCTTAAATTTTCGTGCGTCTAAACGCAGTTTCCAATGTTACTCAGCTGGAGGACGATTTCCGCCACGTGGACGCCCACCACCGCCATCTTGACCGCCGCCACCTGGTCGACCACCGCCGAACATGGCTCGCATGTCGAGTTCGAACTTAGCTCCGCTCATTTCTTCAATTGCCTTAGTCTGTTCGGCTGTCAGTACGGCCATTGCAGCATCGGTTATTTTCTTTCGAGCGGCCTGCATCTTTTCCTGCATCTGAGCATAGCCTTCACCTCCACGACCTTGACCACCGCCGCCACCTGCGGCACGCATCTCTTCGAACATTTTCAGGCGATCAGCCTCTGCTGTCTTTTCGACTTCGTCAAGTTTTACGATCTGCTCTTCTGTCAGGGATAGTTTTGACTTTAGCTCGTCGCCTTTCAGCGTTGCAATCATTGCAACGGTCAGTTTCATCTGGAATGAAATCTGATCCAGGCGTTTTGACTGCTCCGTCTCGAGCAAAGCTCCGAGGACTTCGTCTGTTTTCTTGCTGAGTTCTTCGCCTTCTTTTCGCATTTTATCGAACAAAGCGTTTCGCTCTTCTTCAGACATTTTGCCAATCGCATCTCGATCAGGTCGCGGTGACCTTTCCTCTTGGTATGCTTCCAAAGCCGCATCAATGGTGGCAGCCTGAGCTTCTTCGATGTTTAGCTCTTTGCGAACCTGCTCGTTGCGGAGCATCATGGCTCGGTCCATGGTAAATCCACGCCCACCACCACCGAAGCCGCCAAACCCACCACGCCCACCGCCAGGTGGCTGAGCGGATGCAAATGCCGGAACCAGCAATGTCACTAAGCTGTACGCAACAGCCTGGCGAAGAAATCGAATGGACATCATGGACGTGCTCCCGAACAGAAAGGCAAATATCCCACAAGACAGGAAATGCGAATTCGCAATACCTATCAAACCCCTTCAGGCTGTTCAGGATCTGCAAAACTCACCAACGTTTGATGATTTTGCAGAAAAAGAAATTGGAATCGATTGAGTCACCCCGTTTTTTTTACGAATAAGCCAACGCGATGAGGCGATTGCCACCGTAACTCAATGAAAAACGGGGATGTAGCGTCGATCAGCCACATCCCCGTTTGCGTTGTACTTGCAGACTACCGCCACTCCGGACATTCAATCCAGCGTTGCGCTTTTCCTAAAACCCCCATCGTCCGAAGCCAGGACCGAAGCCAAATGGCCCGCCGTACAACATGCCCGATGATGAAAATGGCGTCAAAATTCGCGACGGAAGATCGGGTGCAGGAATCCGTTTGACAGGCTGTTTGTGTTCAAAGTTGTGCTGCACGATCGTCTGGTGCCGAGCGTTCCCGGTCAAAAGTTCCATTGTGGAGTCGTGGCGATAGTTTGGATTCGCATCGTATTCCACACGATTGAACGGGATGGAATTGTAGATGCGAGAATACGCAGAAGGATCAATCACAATCGATGCAGGTTCACCGGCCACAGCAGACCAAGCTTCCACAGGAATCGACGGTGTGAACGAGAGTTTCACCGCCGGCTGAATTTCCATCACCCAGTCGTCCTGGTGGACCTGCGGAGCTGGAGGATCAGGAATTCGTAGTTCATCCGAACGAGCGGATTTCGTGGCGTAGATTACGAGGGCGACAGTCGCCATCGTCAATGTGAATCGTCGTGAAAGTTTCATGGGGTCTGTCCTTCAGTTCAACGGTGAACTTCGCGTCACGTTGAGCGAGGTTCACCAAACAGCGTGAAATACACTGATTGGAAACGTAGAGGTTGAGGATGAGACCTGCATGTACCCTGTGTCAACGATTGAAACTGCAACCCGATAGAATTCTGAAGTCGTGTAACGAGTCCGCCTGGAATCAGGCATGTTCGGGTTTGTTGCCGATATACACCGTCGCAATTCCGGCCGTCATCTTGTGAAATGACGTATTGATCAGACCGGCCTCTTCCATAATGCCCGTAAGCTGTGAGCCACTCGGGAATTCAGAAACGGATTGCGGAAGGTATTCGTAGGCCGCCTGTCGATTTCGCACCAGCAACTGGCCGAGTTTCGGCAGGATATTGCGGAAGTACCATTGATAAACAGAACTGAGCAAACGATTGTCCGGAAGTGAAAATTCCAGCACGATCACTTTGCCTCCAGGTTCACAAACGCGAGTCATCTCTTTCAAACCACCGATCGTACTGGAGACATTCCGCAGACCAAAGGCCACTGACACGACTTGGAATTTGTCCGATGGAAACGGAAGTGACAGTGTGTCGGCTTCCAGAAACACGACGTCCCGATCGTCGCGTTTTTCTTCTCCCAGCTTGAGCATGCCGTGCGTGAAATCGGTCGCAAATACTGTCGCCGCACCGTTCAGCTTCTTGCGAAAAGCAAACGCCAGATCACCAGTGCCGGTACAAACGTCCAGAATCGGCGAATTATTAAACGGGGCTGCCATCCGCACAGTCTGCCAGCGCCAGTAAACGTCGGTGCCCGCAGACAGAAAGTGATTCATGAAGTCATAACGACCGGCGATCTCACCAAACATCTGACGAATGCGCGAACCGGATTTATCAACAGGCATTGCAGCAACTCAAACAAAATCAAAATGGAATCAAGCAAAGAGTCTACAGCGAAGGCCGCAAAGCACTCGGCGGGTGTTGATTTAATCGTTTAACCCGACTCGAAGAGGAAGTGCCGAGTACCCCGCGTCCTCTCCGAGTCGGGTTAAACGAAAGTCAGCTCTTCTGAGAATAACACTGGCCCTCTGCCCCTCAGCCTTGAATAGTGTACTGGCAAAACCGCGATTTCGACAGCGAGTTAACTCCTCCGACCAGAACATTGGAATCGTGCTGATTCAGTGAGTCGCGGGCACAATCGCTGCTACAATGGCGCAGTGACTTGTTCCAGCGTTCGACATTTGAAGTACCCCGGAAACGATCCCATGACGCCAATCGACAAATCGCAAAGACATCGTGGTGGCGTGATTCACACGTATCAGCAGTACGACCCCAAGTCGTTTCCTTCTCCAACGGCAGAACAGCCGGATCTGGTGTCGCCCGCGTTTGAACATATGCTGACGTATGGTTCCACGCGTGAATTTACTGAAGAAGAACTGGCCAACGCGATCCGACTTGACCCCGGTCAATTCGCGGGACTTGGACCAAGTCTTGATGCACTCTTGAAAATGCTGCAGGAACGCAAGGAGAAAATCCTTAGCAAGTACGAAACGGACACTGTTCAAAAGAAAGCCGCGCGGCAGTTTTCAGATGCAGCCAAACAAGCCCGCCCGCCTGCAAAACTTGAAAAGTCGTTCTGGCAATCCGTCAAAGAGGAACAAATCTACGCACTGGAAAATCTCTGGTACCGCGCCGAACGAACCGATCCTGATTTCGCCGGTCGACTTGTCAGCCTGATGGAATCGCTTGGCGAAAAATACCAGGTCGATCATCTCGCCGCGAAGTAAGACTTCACCGGTCGCGAATCGATGACCGTCCCGGAAGCCATTGAGATCCTCGATGAACTTCGAAAAATTGATGATCTGCTGAAGCAATTGGAAAACGCAAAAGAAAATGCTCAACTGGCCATCATCGACATGGAGGATCTGAGCGAATTCGCCGACCCGGAAACGATGGCCAATCTGAATAAGTTCCAGGAACAGGTTCAGCAATATCTCAAGGACATCATGGAAGGTCAGGGCCTGGCCAATCAGCAGGGAAAAATCCAACTGTCGCCCAAAGCGTACAAGCTCTTTCAAGGTCGTCTGCTGCAAACGATTTTCAGCAATCTTAAGGCATCGCGTGCCGGACGACATCAGGGGCCGATCGAAGGTGAAGGCGTTGTTGAGATGCAACGCACGAAGCCCTACGAATTTGGAGACTCCGTTTCTCAGATGGATATTCCATCGACGCTGATCAACGCCATGCTGCGACAGGGTGATACGCGGCCGCTAAGACTGCAACAGGGCGACATCGAAATTCATCGCTCTCGCAACAATCCAAAGTGTGCCACAGTGGTGCTGATGGACATGAGCGGCTCGATGCGCTACGACGGCCAATACATCAACGTCAAACGAATGGCATTGGCTCTCAACGGGCTGATTTCATCCGAATACCCCGGCGACTTTCTGCGTTTCGTGGAACTTCACACGTTTGCCAAAGTTGTTCCGGCAGGAGAACTTATCTCCCTGATGCCAAAGATTCCGACGATCACCAATCCGGTTGTTCGCCTGCGTGCTGACATGAGCCGTGATGATGTGAGCGAAATTCACATTCCGCCGCATTTCACCAACATCCAGCACGGACTTCAGTTGGCTCGACAATTTCTATCTGTCCAGGACACACCGAATCGGCAAGTGATTCTGATCACCGATGGCCTGCCGACTGCGCATTTTGAAGCCAGCATTTTGTATCTGCTTTATCCACCTGATCCGCAGACGGAAGAAGCGACAACTCGTGAGGGCATGCTCTGCAAACGCGATGGCATTACGATTAACATCTTCCTGCTGCCGAGCTGGTCGCAAACTCACGAAGACGTGCAGTTTGCTCATCGACTTGCAGAAAACACCGGCGGCCGTGTCTTCTTCACCGCCGGCAAGGACCTGGATCGCTACGTTGTGTGGGACTATGTGAATCATCGACGTGAGATTATCGGCTGACGTACCGGGCACACTCACGCATGCCGCTCGCCTGCTTCCGACAGAAACTCGCGAGTGATCGATTCCTGGGGATTGCCAAAGATCTGTTCTGGCGGGCCGGATTCCGCAATGCGACCCGCGTGCAGAATGTGGACTTTGTGAGCGACGGTGCGAGCGAATGACATGGCGTGAGTCACCACAATCATGCGTTGCCCGCTGGCCGCCAGATCGCTCATCACACCAATGACTTCGGCCGTTGTTCGCGGATCAAGCGCACTGGTGGGTTCGTCGAACAGAATGGCTTCGGGATTCATGGCCAGCGTGCGAGCGATTGCGACGCGTTGTTGCTGGCCGCCAGATAAAGATCCCGGACGAGCGTTTTCTTTGTCTGCCATGCCAACACGCGCCAGAATCCGTCGCGCGTTTTGCACGGCAACATCACGAGGTTGTCTCAACACATGAACAGGAGCCTCGGTGATGTTTTGCAGCACCGAACGGTGAGGAAACAAATTGAACTGTTGAAATACCATGCCGACGCGCTTTCGAATCTGCAGTAACGCCGCATCACGTTCCGGCCCGGCGGCGGCATTGAGCACAACGTCACCCACGCGAATCGATCCGGAATCGAATGACTCCAGACCGTTAATCGTCCGCAGCAACGTGCTTTTGCCGCCGCCCGATGGTCCCAGCAACACGCAGACTTCGCCATCGCCAACCGTCAGACTGACACCGCGCAGAACTTCATGTTGCTGATAGCATTTTACAATGTTCGAGAGCTCAATCATGCGCGCCGCTCCTGATTCAAATTTTTCTCCAGACGATTCGACAGGACGGACAGTGGATAACTCATCGCCAGATACAGCAATGCCGTCAGCAGTCCGAGTTCAACAATGGCACCGGCGCTGCGCGCCTGAATGTAGTACTGCTTCGACAGTTCGACGACGGTAATCACGGAACACACGGCCGTATCTTTAAACAACGCAATGAAGTCGTTGGTCATGGGCGGCAACACAAGTCGCGTTGCCTGCGGAATAATGACACGTCGCAGGGCAAGACTGCGAGACATCCCCAGCGAAATCGCTGCTTCCATTTGACCGCGCGGAATGGCCTGAATCCCACCGCGATAGATTTCTGCTTCGTACGCGGAATAGTTGATCGCCAGTCCCATGACGGCGGCAGCGAAGGCGTTGATTGTCAGCTCCATCCCCGGAAAAATCGTGTCCAGAAGTTTGGGCACCAGGAAGTAGATCAGATACAACTGCAGGACAAGCGGCGTTCCTCGCACGATTTCAACATAAACGGCCGCCGGTTTGCCCAGATACCACGGTCCGTACAATCGAGCGAGTGCAATCAGCAGCCCAATCAAGACCGCAATTGGCATCGCGGTGATTGACAGAAGAACAGTCATCCCCGCAGATCTCACCAGCAAACCTCCACGCTGTTGAATGACATTCCAGCCGCCGGATGGCGTATAACTTTCCGTCGCCACAACTTCGCCTGAACCATCCGCCGCAGGTACGGAATTGCTGACAAAACTACCGGTGGCGTCCGTTTCCAGGCCACGCAACGTCTGCGTTTCGTTCCAGATGCCGTACTTCTCGAAGATCCGCCGCAACCGTCCGTCCTGCAATGCCGCCACCAAAGTTTCGTTCACCGCTTTCAGCAAGTCCTTGTCCGACTTGCGTGTCATCGCCACGTAATAGCCACGTCCAACTGACGGACCAAGTGGGCGAAGTTGCGAAAAGCCTTTTGCATAGAAGACCCAAATCGGAAGATCCTGCACGTTCGCATCAATGCCACTGAGTGCAAGCTCGGTTGCTTCCATGGCATCGGTCGCACCTTCGAACAACGCGATTTCGATGTTGTCGCCGCCGAAGCGTTCAACATAATCCTGCGCGGCAGATCCGCCAAGAACTGAGACCTTGCGTTTTTGACCATCGACTGGTTTCAGCAGATCTTCCCACGCTGCAAGACTGCCATCAGCCGTGCGTCCCAGTAACTGCAGTTCATAAATGTAATATGGGATCGAGACTCCGTACCGCGCAGCTCGATTGGTTGTCCATTCGTAGCCATTGAGCACGATATCGATGTCGCCACGATCCAGTAAATCCGGCAATTTGTCCCATTGCCCCTGCGAGAACTCTGCTTTGACGCCGATGTGTTCCGCGATCAGTTCGGCGAGTTCCACTTCGAAACCAATGCGCTGCGTCGGATCATTTGGATTCGGATAAACAAACGGCCCGCCGCCTTCCTGATCGGCTCCCCAGACAAGCGTGCCTCGCTGGCGAATCTTATCAAGTCCGTCGATGGCAACTGCCGTTGATGAAACGATCAAGCACACTGCAAGAACGCTCACTACGACGAGCAGCCGATTGCCGGTGTGGATGTGCCTTCGAGATTTATTCAGCGGAGCCGACTTCTTCATCAAACACTTTTTCTGTTCGTAGAAAAATTATCGAGGTAAGGGTACGACAGCCTTTCCAGGCAGACTTGTTCTTTTTTTCATGTCAGGCTGGAAAGCCTGACGTACTTTATTTCGAACGGCGATTCCACAGGTATCGAATAAACGATGTGAGTCCCGCGAAATGATACGTTGGATCAACGTAATGCTGAATCACGTAGAAAGCAAAATAGTAGAAGCGACAGAAACTCCAGATCGCAATCAGCAGTAACAATCCGGATCGAACGTCCGGGTGGTCAATGAGCAGCATTGCCGCCGCGACGCATCCCGTCAGCAAAAACAGAAAACCCTTGGCGATGATGACACGAGAACTTTTCAGATCGCCCAGCATCTTCGTCCTCACCGATTTGCGATTAAAGTAGCCGTCACTCTCCGCCGTGACGAATGCCCAAGGGCCGCATTTTGCGGCTTCCTACCGCGACTGAACATCTGACTCCAGAAGCGATCGTGCGGATCTTAACGGTTTGCGGTTCTAAATCGCAGAGTAGATACTGAACGGATGTTCGGGCAGACTTTGACTCGAAGTGAAGTTCGCACTACTATAGAGCGTCCCGAGTCGGCATTGTGCGCGGTCTGCGCGGTGCGGCTCGGCTTTTTATGGCGTTGTTCCGTGAGACAATGACACAAATCAGTGCAAACGAAGTATCGGAGCCTCTCACAGCGACGGCTCATGTGCCGCTGTCTGAACGCCCTCTCGTTGCCGACGATGAAAACACGGTCATCAGTTCGCCGGAACAACCTCGCGCGGAAATAAAACCGGAAGCTGCTTCAACAGCGCAGGCTAACGAAGCCATTCGCAATCGCTTGTTTCCGACGAATGCCGTCCACAACGGCGAAGAAGTTGGCATCCGGCTGGCTCATTTTCAAATCACCGGACGGCTTGGATCCGGAGGCATGGGCGCGGTCTTCAAGGCGACAGATCTTGAACTTGCTCGGGACGTCGCGTTGAAAATTCTGCATCCATCATCAACGCAGGATGCATCGCTGATCGCGCGGTTCAGAAATGAAGCACGCGCGTGTGCTCAATTGAACCACGATAACATCGCGCGCGTCTATTACGCAGGCAGCCAGGACGGGATGTATTTCATTGCGTACGAATACGCGAGTGGTCGCACGATTCGGGACGTGATTGTGGAAAACGGCAAGCTGAGCCCGGCCGAAACGGTGAACTATGCAATCCAGATAACGCTGGCTCTGAATCATACGGCCGCTGCCGGGATCGTACATCGCGACATCAAACCTTCCAACATCATGCTCACAAATTCCGGGCGTGTAAAAGTCGTCGATCTTGGATTAGCGCGACGCGAGACCACAGATTCCATCGGTGACATTACGGTTGCCGGGACAACACTTGGGACATTCGACTACATCGCGCCGGAGCAAGCTCGCGATCCGCGGAACGCCGACGGTCGCAGCGATATTTATTCTCTTGGCTGCACGATGTACCACATGCTGACCGGACGACCTCCGTATCCGGAAGGCACGGCTCTGCAGAAACTGCTCGATCATCAGGGCAAGTCACCGCCCGATCCGCGCACATTCAACAGTAGTGTCCCCGAAGAAATTGCGGCCATCATGCGCAAGATGATGGCGAATGATCCGGACGCCCGATATCAGGCACCCGGGTTGCTGCTGAATGATCTCATTCAAATGGCGCAGATTCTTGGTCTGCACAGCGTGCCCGCAGAAGGCATCGTCTGGCGCAGGCCGGGACCATCAAGCGTTCGACAACCGCTGGGAGCGGTTTGGGTTTTCGTTTCTGTGTTGTTGATTTGTCTGACAGCCTTATTCCTGGACCGCGCACCTCCTGCAGCGCGAGATACAGACAACGTGCTGAATGAAACAACCGATCTCGGAAAGCAAGTCAGCGATCTCTCTCATGCCGAAGCGAATACAAGTGGGAAAGGCGGAGGGACATCTGGCGTCACAAAGTCTGAGGCTGGACCCGCCAGCCAAGTGACCGCCACAACGAATACTGCCAAAAATGGTGCTGTAAACGGCGTACCGCCGACCAGTGTTGCGGCATCGGAATCAACCTCGGTCGCGACGATCACAATCGACCAGTTGCCTTTCCCACTGGTTTATCCGTTTGGCTCAGCGATCACTCGCATGGGGATTCGTCAGCAACAAATTCCAAGTGCGACACCAGCCAATGTGGTTACAACCGGGCCATTTGTATTGCAGCGATCCACCGGTGCGACGGCGTCTTTCCAGACATTGAAGGCAGCGGTTGCAGACGCGAGATCCGGTGACGTCGTCTTGCTGCGTTACAATGGATATCCGGACGATCTGCCAACTCAGCCGCCAGTCCGCATCGTCAGCATGGATCTGATTATTCGAGCGGCTGAGGGATATCGGCCCACACTGGTATTCGACGGGATTCCGGAAGGCACTGTTTCGCCGGGACAAATGATTTCTTTGCGAGGTCGCGGCAAGCTGACCATGCTGGACATTGATCTGCGGCTCATCGCTCGGGATGATCTGACTGCGGATCGTTGGAGTTTGTTTCATCTGACGGGGCCGAATAAGATCGATCTTTCGAACGTCTCGATCGACTGCGAGAATTCGGGCGGTCAGCCTGCGGCATTGTTCGACCTGGTTCCTGAAACCGCCGGACCGGAAACATCCGTACCAGACGGCAACTCCGTCTTTGACACGGAAGTCTTGCTGAACCGTGTCATTTGTCGATCTGAATCGGACGGCATTCGTATCGCCTCACAGGCGCGTGGAAGAATTCAGCTTCGCAACTGCGGGATCGCATTGAAAGGTTCGCTGATCGACAACCGTGGTGATGCTTCAATGATGCCATCGCAGGGCGCGGTTGCCATTGAAATGAATCATGTGACGTGCCTGATGTCTGCGCCGTTGCTGAAAATGGATGATACAAACAGCCTTCAGCCGGGCGGTATGCAGCGTTTGATGCCTCGGCTTTCAGTACTCAGCGAAGGCTGCGTGTTTGCTGCACAGGGTAAAGATCAGCGGCTGATGCTGACTGTCGGAAGCAGCTTTGTGGAGGACCTGGAATCGTTTGTTTCATGGAACGGCTTCAATAATCTGTACGACGGATTTCAGATTTACTGGCAAATCGAAACGTCGGCACTGGACTATGCGTCACGGCGTCTTGATTTCGCACAGTGGCTGCGATACTGGGGTGAGCGAAGTGATAGTACCGAAACGAATGCCGATGAGCTTCCGGAATTCGCGTGGCAGAACGACAGTTGGAAAGTCAGCAATGGCGATGTCTGGTTGCGGAATCTGACACCGTCCGCGTTTGAACTCGATGCAGCCCTCTTTACTCCCGGCGTCAACGGCCTGCAGCTCGCTCGTGATGGCTTTAGGCCTGGCGTCAACGCCGCTGAATTGGCTCGGTTCCCGCTACGTCCCACATCGGCTTCAAAGCCAGTCATCGATCCGCCCGGAAACTCGACCGCTGCCGCCGCCATTTTGCCGTCACCGAACAACCAATCGCCATCCAGCAACAACGCTCTGGCATCGCCTTCTTCAGCTGCCCCAGAAACATCGATCCTCGATCCGGAACTTCCGAAGTAGTGAGCCGAGTTCTGCAACCCCATCCGGCTTGCCCGGATCGGTGAGCCCATATGGTCAGCTAGCCGACATCACAACAAATGCGTCCCTGACCCAATCCGCATGAAGCATGCGGTAACTGCTGTCGGTCAGACGCCGATCGTGGCAGTTTTGAAAGATCGCGAATCCAGCTAATGCGGTTAGGCGAAAGACCAGATAGCGAAATCAAAAACTGAAACCCTGATTGCGATGCCGCGTTTCGCCAATGAAATGCCACGCACCGAAACTTCATTCTATCGGAGTGGTCATGCATTGTTGGTGATGGTTCGTCCCTGCCGGATCAATTCCTTCGCAACAAACGGAGATTCCTGTTGAAGAATCTTCATTGATACCTCACCGGACCAGTAGTTTTCCGCATCGGTCGCTCTGTCATCGCTAAAATCATTCAATCTGAGCCGTAAAACTGTTGTTTCCACCTTCGCTCGAATTACAGGATCGAGTGTTGGATTCGCAAAGACTTCAAATCCGACAAGTTCAAGCTGGAACCAATCTTCCTGCACTTCAAACGGATCGATCAGGTCTTCAAAATTATTCTTCCGAGCATTCATACGTGAACAGGCCAATCGATAATTGGTCCATTCGTAAACTCTGTCCCGGCGTCGAGACTTAGGTGCCATATGATCCACAGACGCTGCGCCCGTCACCTTGTGAATTCTAAAACACGAATAGGCACAAATAAAATCATATGCCGTCATCAGATCGTCAATGCACAGCGTCCAATACGTCGGAAATGCCGATGACGGAATGTCTTCGCGTCGTGTTGCCAGTTTCGTAAACGCCTTGCCAGCCGTTCGCTTTGGTTTTTCACCAACCCTCTCGGCGATGGCGCGGAGCCCGGGAGTCCGTACCTGACTCTCGAAGGTGCTTGGCTCAGTCGCTGTCGTTACAGGGATCACGGCTTTAGCCCTTTCTTCATTCGTTCCTTAAACGCAACCCAGCGAACCCAGAATCGGTCTGTTTCTCCGATCGCTTTTCTGAGTTTGGCGTCCGTTGCGGAGATCTCGGACTTGGAGGGATTCGCTTTTTTGGCAAGTTCAATCGCTTCTCGTATCACCTGCTCCGCCTCGATCGATCGTGCTTCCTTCAAGTCGAACGCTTCACTTGTCAACCACGCGGAAACATCTCCTAGACGCGTGTAATCTCGCTTCTTCACTTCAACTCTGCCTAACTTTCCTTCCTGATAGAAATCTATGTCGAACCATGCGTCACGTTCAGGATCAAAGTCAGGTTCTGCCGAAGCCATAACGAGTGGTGAATGAGTGGCTGCGATCAGCTGAATCTTCGCAGATTTGTGAAGAATCGCTGCAAGCTTCAATAGGGCTCTCAAGATCGATCGTTGCCATTTTGGATGAAGATGACTTTCCAGTTCGTCGATCAACAGGACAACTTGGCTGGCTGGCTTCTCATTCAATTGTTTCACGGCGGCGACGTGCTCTTGCCAAGTCCAAAGCAGCATATATGCCAAGGCGACAATCCGCCGAACACCGGAAGATGCATGCAGTACTGGCACGCAGTCGGCATAGCCTGTCCTGATTGACGGGATGTCGCGAGCGTCATTGACGTTCAGTCTAGTAAGTGGCCCCGGAGAAACGATGTCTGACTCTGCATCAGATGGAGAGAGCAATTTTAAGACGAGTTTCATATTCCTCGCAGCGATACCATCTTCCTTGATCCAGCCAGCCCAATCCCGTACCAGTCCGTTGCAAGCAGTAAACTCTCGTCCTTCAAAATTCACTTCAAGACCATCCCAAACCTGCTGAGGAGAGAAGACATATCCAGGAACTCGATCCTGGACATCAATCTGCCCTTTGGTCTTCCAGTAGTTTCTCGCAGGATCCCAAACTGAAAAACTTCCCTCAGCGTGTGCGTATATCACAAGACCCGGATTCCAAGGCCTACCGGGCCTGCCAATCCAGCTCTCTTCGCGCGCTGAATACTTACTTGTGTAGGAAACCGACTTGTTTGACTTTGTCGTCAGGCTAAACCCAATCGTTGCAGGCTTCCTGGGATTCGCTGGCTTGGCGGGATATCCGGAGGTTAGTTGCTGATTCAGGTCGCGAGGCCATCTGCGCGTTAATATCCACCAAGCGACGTCAAGCAGGAAACTCTTTCCTAAGCCATTGTCGCCCGTTATCAGATTCATACGAGAGCCAAACTCCGCAGCCATCCCGGCAGTTGGCCCTACGTTTTTCAATTGGATGTGCTTCAGCATTCTGGCTCTCTGACCTGACTTTGTTCGCTACGACGAAAGACCATTCGACACGACCGCAGGTTTACAAATCACGGTCTGTATCGTGCCAATTAGACAGTGCGAGTTGATCCGTTTTCAGACGCTAAGTGTGAAATTTTACTATCACATAAGCGGAGCCTGCCAGTGAGCTTTTAATTCTTTCAACGAAGCATCGACAACAACTGAACCATTGTTGATGCATTTGACCACGAGCTGGTCGGCCGTAGTGCCTACTCGACAGTGAGGCAGGTTTATAAAAATCGACTCCAACAGGGTGACGTGGGCCTGTAAAACCTCCACCAGGAATCTTGTATTTGACTCGGCGAACAACTCTTCTGCAGACCCAACGCTAACCCCAATCTCAACTCCAACCCCGCCCGCAAACGCCATCTCTGCCGCAGCAACCGCCAAACCGCCTTCGCTGAGGTCGTGGCAGGAGAGGATCAAGCCTTGCTTGATAGCCTTGTGCAGGGCGTGGAAGATTTTTGGGGCCATCTCTTTGTCAACGGTGGGCACGTTGCCGCCGGTGAGGCCGTTGACGAGGTTGTAGTGACTGCCGCCCATTTCGTCTTTGGTCTCGCCGATTAGATAGAGCAGATTGCCGGGGCCTTTGAGGTCCATGGTGACACAGGTTTCGACGTCGTCGACCTGGCCAAGTGCCGTGATCAGCAGCGTTGATGGAATGGCCACTGTCTTTCGGGTCGATTTAAAGGGGTCAGACCCGGAAGTCGCAAGAAGGTCAGACCCCTTGGAATCGACCTCATAACTGAACTCATTGTTCAAGCTGTCCTTGCCGCTGACGAACGGAGTTCCATAAGCCACAGCAATGTCCTGACAGGCAACGGCGGCTCGCACGAGTGTGCCGAGGGTTTCAGGTCGCTCGGTATTACCCCAACAGAAATTGTCGAGGATCGCGATGCGGTCCGGGTCAGCGCCGACGGCGACGTTGTTTCTGACCGCTTCGTCAATCGCGGAAGCGGCCATCCAGTACGGATCGAGATCCCCAAAGTGCGGGTTGATGCCGCAGGAAATCACAAGGCCTCGCTTTGAAGTCAGGTCCGGGCGAACAACGGCGGCATCTGAAGGTCCGTCATTGTTGATTCCAACCAGCGGCTTGACCACGCTTCCAGCCTGAACTTCATGGTCATACTGGCGGATGATCCATTCTTTGCTGGCAACGTTGAGTGAACCGAGGATTTTTTTCAGATCGTCGGTGTAGTCGGTTTTAATGTACGCATCGCTGCCTTGTCCCTTCTCCCCCAAGCCTGGGCGAGAAGGTGGCCGCAGGCCGGATGAGGGGGTTGATTGGTCTGCGGCGTTGGTTGGTATGGTGCCGGTGGCCTGTTGCTGTGAGCGGGTGCCTGGGGGTTCCTCACTCGGAGAGTGAGGTCTACTTTTAATCTCATAAACGGCTTCACGAATCACTGGCGGGCGGCCGTCATGAAGGAAGTGCATGCTCACTTCTCCGACTTTGTGTTCGCCGTATTTCAGCACGAGTTGCTTCGTATCGGTGAACTGGCCGATCGCCGTTGCTTCAACGCCTTCCGATGCACACAAGTCGTGGAACGCATCCCATTTCGCAGGCGGCACGGACAACACCATGCGTTCCTGTGCTTCGCTGATCCAGATTTCGGTGTACGACAAGCCAGAATACTTCAGCGGAGCTTTATCGAGCCACACTTCGGCACCGGTGTCTTCTCCCATTTCGCCCACGGCACTGCTGAAACCGCCAGCACCACAGTCGGTGATGGCGGAATACAGATTCAAATCGCGAGCGGCAAGAATAACGTCAGCGACCATCTTTTCAGTGACCGGATTTCCGATCTGTACAGCTCCACCGGAGATATGTTCGCTCTCTTCAGTGAGTTCAACCGATGAAAACGTGGCACCATGAATTCCGTCGCGGCCCGTGCGGCCTCCAACGGACACGATCAGGTCGCCAGGGCTGACTTTCTTATCGCACTTATCGACAGGAATCATCGCCACGTTGCCGCAGTACACCAGCGGGTTGCCGAGATACCGATCATCAAAGCAGACGGCGCCATTGACCGTCGGAATCCCCATCCGGTTGCCATAGTCGCGAACTCCGGAGACAACTCCCTGCATCACGGCCAGCGGATGAAGCACGCCTGGCGGAAGCTGATCGGCGGGATAATCCGGGCGAGCGAAACAGAACACATCTGTGCTGCAAACCGGGCGAGCCCCCAGGCCGGTTCCCAGCGGGTCGCGGATAACGCCGCCCATTCCAGTGTTGGCTCCGCCGTAAGGTTCGATCGCTGACGGATGGTTGTGCGTTTCCACTTTGATGCAGACGTTTTGCTTGTCATCGAACTTAACGATGCCCGCGTTGTCCTTGAACACGCTCACGCACCAGTCGTCTTTGCCAAGGTTCTTACGAATCTGCACGGTGGCGGCGAAAATCGTTTCCTTCAGCATATTGTTGAAGTGCGTATCGCGAACAACTTTACCGCCGCATGTTTCAACATAATGAATTCGCCCGCCGAGCGTCTTGTGCGAACAATGCTCGCTCCAGGTTTGGGCGATGGTTTCCAGTTCGATGTCCGTTGGATCACGTTGCAGGCTGTGGAAATGATCCTGCACGGTCTTCATTTCCGCGATACTCAGATAAAGCTGTCCCTTCTTGCTGAGCACCATCAATTCGTCGTCGTTCATGTCGCGAATGGCAACGGTGGTCAGCTTGAATTTGTATTCACTGCCAAGCGTCAGGTCTTTGATTTGCAGCGGCCCGGTGACGACGTATTCAATCGCATCGTTGGCGAGAACCTTCTTCGAAAGTTGAGACAACTTCGCCGCACCAAGGTCGCCGGTAAGCCAATACCGTCGGCAAGTGGCGACATTGGTGACGCTCAGATCCAGACGCGTGAGTGCCTTCGCGGCGTTTTCTGCGACGCTGTCGGTCACACCCGGGTGCAGTAGAACGTTAAGAAGAATTCGAGATTTGGAATTTGAAATCTGAGATTCTGTCGAAGGCAGCTCATTGATGTGAAACTGCTCCGTCACAGGATCAACAAGCAACTGCTCAGCCGCGCGAGTTGCGTCACTGCGAGTCAAATCGCCCTGGATCAAAAATGTCTTCGCCGACTTCACGGCATCCAGCCCGGAAATGCCCTGGCTGAGAGCGCTGGCGAGAATGCGTTGACCTTCGTAATCCTTTTCGCTGCCGATCGGCAGAATTTCGACTTCCCAAAGCATGATTGAATGTGGCCTTTTGTAGGTCCTTTCTGCCGGAAAGGACTTCGCGACTTGCGACTAAACGCAGGTGGATTATTAAACAACCTGTCGCCGTTGAACGGACATCCGCCCTTCGGTTCGCCTTGCAGCGAAAGTCCAGCCCGGCAGGCTGGACCTACTAAAGCTGCAGCCCGGCAGGCTGGACGGACTTGCAACGCAGCTTGCGGCAGTATTTCACGGCAACATCGAGAGTACAACAATCGGGTGGCATGGATTCCTGAGAAGTGGGCGCAACGGCCGCCGAATCTCAAAATTCGCTGTGTTTTGGACAGAAATTCCGCGTTGCCCCAATCGCGGCATTCTGGTATCACTCAGCCCTCTCTCAGCAGCAATTTGTGCCGGACACGACATCGATTGCGGCGAAATCAGCAGAAGAATTTCGCGAAACTCTCTTTCGCACAATCTTTCCTACACGAAAACGCGCGCAGCACGAAGCTGAAAGCGGTCGCCACGGAGTCGGCAGTGAGCACTAAAAAACGACACAGCCTGCGAGTTTTGTTTGTCGATGATGAACAATCCATCGCCGATCTGATGCGGTCGGAGCTTCCGCGAATGGGCCATAACGCCACCGTTCGCCAATCCCCCGGCTCTGCCATCGAGGCCATTCAAAAGAACGTCTTCGACGCCGCCATTATCGATCTCCGCATGCCAGGCGGCAGCGGTTGGGACGTCATCGATTATCTCCGCGAACATTCGCCCGAAACTGTTTCGGTCATCAGTACGGGCCACGGTGATCGTGACGACGCCATCCGCGCGATTCGCATGGGAGCCTACGACTTCCTGCCGAAGCCGGTTTCGCTTTTCGAAATCATTAACGTTCTGGATCGTATCGGCGAAAAGAAGTCGCTCGAAAACAAAACGATTGCGCTCGAAAGTCGCCTGCAGCGCGTCGAAGGAAAATCAAATCTAATCGGCACCTCTGCACCGATGATGCGAGTTCAGAAGCTCATCGACAAGATCGCTCCCACAGATTCAGCGGTGTTGATCCTTGGCGAAACCGGCACTGGCAAAGAAATGGTGGCTCGGCGAGTTCACGAACAAAGTGAACGCCGCAACGAACCGTTCGTCGCAGTGAACTGCGGCGCAATTCCAGAAAACCTTGTCGAAAGCGAATTCTTTGGTCATCGCAAAGGAGCGTTCACCGGGGCTGATGCGAACCGAGCTGGTTTGTTTGAAGTGGCGAACGGTGGCACGTTGTTCCTCGACGAATTAGGAGAACTCGACAAATCCATGCAGGTCAAAATGCTGCGATTTCTGGAATCCGGCGAAGTGCGCCGCGTCGGCGATAACGAGCCTTTTCATGTCGATGTGCGTATCGTGTGTGCGACCAACCGCGAACTACAACAGATGGTGGCGGACGGCAGGTTCCGGGAAGACTTGTTCTTCCGCGTCAACACGTTTGAAATCTATTTGCCGCCATTGCGTGAACGACTGGACGACATCCCAACACTAGCATTGCATTTGATTGCTCGGCATTTGAAGCGAGACTACATTTCTCCTGACATGCTGCCGCCGGAAACTATCAAGCTGCTTCAGTCGCATCACTGGTCCGGGAATGTTCGTGAACTGGCGAACGTCCTCGAACATGCCGCGATTCTTTCGGATGGCCAGGTCATTCGTCCCGAAGATTTGCCTCGCAGCATCAATCGCGACATTGCCGCTGCGGTCGGTTCGCCAGCCGCTGCTCCGGCAACCATCGCCATGACTCCTCAAACATCAATCTTCAGCGGCGATCCGAAAACGCTGCGGGAGATGGAAGAAATGATGATTTTGCGGGTGCTGGACAAATTCCAAGGCGACAAACCGCAGGCGGCAAAAGAGCTGGGTATCGCATTGAAGACGCTCTATAACCGTCTGAGCCAAATGGGCGCGCAACGCGACGCTGGTTAGTAGTTCATTCCGGCACATCACTTGCACTACAATCGGAACACTGACATTCTGCCGTTTGGGCAGCGTGTCGAGTTTTGACAGAGAGGTGATTTGATGTTTGAGATGAATTATTTGCTGATTGTGCTGATCCCTGGACTCATCATGTCCGGTCTTGCCAGCCTGATGGTCAAATCGGCATTTAACAAATATTCACAGGTTGGAACACGCCGCAACTACACCGGCGCTCAGGCTGCGCAGATCATGCTGGACAATGCCGGCATTCATGATGTCCGTATCGTGGCGACAAATGGATTTCTGAGCGACCACTATAACCCATCTACAAAGACGCTGGCGTTGTCGGAACAAGTCTTTGGGAGTCGATCCGTCGCGGCAGTTGGTGTGGCCTGTCACGAAGCAGGCCACGCATTGCAACACGCGGTTGGATACGCTCCACTGGGCCTGCGGTCGGCGATCGTGCCGATTGTAAGTTTTGGGGCTCCGTTTACTGACACACTGCTGATGCTTGGTTTGTTCCTCAACATACGCCCGCTCTTGCTGCTCGGCATTGCCGCGTTTGCAATTGTTGTCTTGTTTCAGTTGATCACGCTTCCCGTTGAGTTCAATGCCAGCGCGCGGGCGAAACGATTGTGCGTTGAAACTGGCATCATTGATGCAGATGAACGCGTGGGAGTTGATCGCGTGCTGAATGCTGCGGCGTTGACGTACGTGGCCGCCTTCGTCAGCAGCTTACTGACGTTGCTTTATTATCTCTGGCGAGCTGGCTTGATCGGTGGACGACGTAACGATTAATCAGACTCGGCGAGCGGCGGGTGTTAGCCCGCCGGTACGAAACGCCCCCGAGAGTACTTTTGCCACCGCTGCGCCGATAATCTTGGGAATCGCCATCAGGTGTCAATCCGACAATCCAGAACAGGCGATGGGTTTCGGGTGTTGTACCAGTGGGCTGACGCCCACCGCTCGCCGGACAAATCATTGCTTCGAAGTTTCTTCCGCTGCGATCGCGGCATCGATTGAAGCGGTTTCCGGTTGCCGATGGTAACGATAGCTGTCATTCTCAGACGCGTAATTTCTGGCCAGATTCCATGACTTCCAGCGGCCTATCACGTGGCCTCCAATCAGTCCTATGAAGTATCCTTGTGGAACAGGTCCTGAGATCGCGTTGCCAACATATGTTCCGTACGCCGGATACAGGATTTCGTATGCTTCCTGCTGAGCCTCAAGATCGCGATTCGCCATGATGTAACTCAGAGCATCATTCGTTGCGATCGCTTCCTGTGACAGCGGGGCGATAGGCAGAAGGTAGATGGCAGCGTATGTGCCTTTCCATTTACGGCCAGCATAGTCTTTGGAATGGCCGGCTTCGTGAAGTGCAATTGCCGGAACATTGGAATACAGGTGAATCGTGTTCGTAAACGGATTGAAGTGATCCCTGCCAAAAACCCGTCCGGGGAAAATCGTTTCGCCCAGGACACTGATTGCGCCGAATGTGTATCGCCATCCTGCACCGACGGATTTGTTCGCTCGCAGTCGCCCCCAGTCATCGAGCGGACGGTACTGATTGAGTCGCACTTTGACCGTCGAGAGTTCGTTCTCCTGGAGGTAGGCTGCAATTTCCGCTTCCGTATGCGCGTCGATCCGGTGGTTTTCGACTCTGCGATCGAACAGCGTCAGCTTCGCCCCGATACCCCAGACCCAGCCCAGCGAATCAACAACTACGTTTGGTCTACCGCGTTCGATCTGTGTTTGCGTTCGAGCAACCAGTTCCGGCGAAGTGATATACCGCTGCGCTGATCCACATTTATAAGGCGTGGTGGCACAGCCCGGCAGCGTTAGTAACCCTGTGACGGCAGCGATGCAAATCCATTTGATGGAAGGAATCGACCTGATCTGGTTGTGTGGCACGCGAATCTTCCGTGAGTTGCGTTTTGAATCTAGCTCAGTTGAGCAGGGGCGAATGATAGTTGATTGCGTAAAAACGCAGCAACGGGAGTTGCTGCTGCAAATACGCTTGCGGGGCGAGATGAGATAACTACAGGGTTTGCAGCGAACTGTTTAACCTATGGTCGAAAGAACAGGCTTTTCGTGCGATCGGCAAAAACTGCGCATTCAGGACCGCAAAATCTAAATCTATCGGCCATTCCGAATTTGTTGTCGCAACTCTTCAAATTCGTCAGGCGTTAACTTTCCGTCATCGTTCTGATCGACACGATCAAACAGAAGTTCCAGAATAGCAGGGTTGTCCTTCAATCGAGGCACTCGATCAATCGCCTTTCTGGCTTCGTCCTTGCTGATCATCTGATCGCCGTCCATATCCAATGCCGTAAACAAAGCAGCACCTGCGCCAGTGCCGGAACGCATCGTTGGTTTTTGTTCGCCAACAGGAGCGTACGTCTCCACGTAACCAATCAACATTTCCTCATACGTTTGCGGACCCCAATGGACCAGCTTAGCGGGATCAGGATTGGCGGGGTTGCCATCACTGTTATCGAACACGGCTGTCACTTTGACGCGGCTTCCTTTCGGAATCACTTTTGGCTCGCGATAATCGTATCGCAGCTGCCAGTTGAAATCGTAACGAGGAATATCGAGCAGTGTTTCCGTTTTGCCATCGGGCGTTGTCAATTCAAAATTGAATGCTTTGCCTCGCACGTGCATGTGAGCCATATAAGCCATCACGTTGATATCAACGGGAACTGGTCTCGTAACCGTTTCAACATGATTCGCTTCGCCCGGCGGAATGTTGAGATCAGGATCAGCCAGCGGGATCGTCGTGACGACATATTTGGGTTCTGACTTCGCAAAAATCAGCCCCATCTTCAGTTGATCTTCAGTCGCCTCGCCGCTGGGCGTGTAGTGAATTTGAAAGCTCACCGTTGCGCCAGCAGGAAGTTTTTTGGCAAAGCCATCTGGATACAACTGCCCTGCATTGCCAGGCACATAAGCCGCCCAATAGCCGCCGATGCCTTCTTCGCGATCACGAATTTTGCCTGTGCCTTTTTCATGAACATTGACCAGCACATGATGCACGACGCTGCGATCCGTTGGCAGGATTTCATATCCCTGCACCCATTTGTCTTCGGCCAGCGTCGTTTCAGTGGTCACAAATTGATAAGGCATTGTGCCAGTGGCTTTGATCGCGATCGGCTTAGGGAGTTGGACCACATAATCCGGTTTGCCAAGCGTCCATTCATCGGCGAACGTTCGCGGTATTGGAGCGTCCGATGCGTCGCCTTCTGTTCGACTGCCTTTGATCCATGTCGTCAGATCGTTTTTATCTGCATCTGACAATGAGCGATCATTTGCCCAGATGCTTGCATGGCCAGCTTCAGGCTTTGCCGCAAACCACGGCGGCATTGAGCCGCGTTCAATGACATCGCGAATCATCGGCGCGTGGGCAACAACGTCGGCATACGTATCCAACGGAAACGGACCAACGCCGCCTGTTCGATGACATTCGATGCAGTTCTGCTGCACGATGCGGGAAATGCGGTTGTGATAGGTCACTCCCGTCCCTGTGGAATCGACTGTTTCGTGGTCCAGCACGCAACCCGGAGCCGCGGTTGCAGCAACTTCCGGTGTCTTTCCCGCCAGAAGAGAATCCAGCGCCGTCGCCAGGAAGGTGTGGCGCGGCGCGTCGAGAGCGTATCCGATGCCGTACTGATCATCGATGGCTCCGTGGAAAACAACAGTCCGCGCAGGATCGAGAACCAGCACATCCGTTGTTGTCATTGCACCAACGTGGCGAGCCAGATTTTCGTCGGCATCATGGACATACAAAGCTGCAGCACCGAGCGACTGTGCGGCTGACTTCATGGCGTCTGCTCTGTCCGTTGGCACGCAGTTGACAGCAATGAACTGAACGCTCTGAGCTGAATATTTCCTGGCGAGTTCAACCAGAGTTGGCAGATACTTCTTGCTGAGCGGGCAACTTGTGCTGGTCATCGCGACAACAACAAATTTGCGATCTTTGAATTCGCTGAGCGAGCGTTGCTTGCCGTCAAGTTCTGCAAAAGCCACATCGGCGACATAACGTCCAACACCGTGATCCGCAGGTCGCAGAACCCTGGCTCGCTGACGAAGATCTGCTGAAACCGATGACCCTGGCGATGTTTCGGATGCGGAAGCGGACGGCTGTGCGCCGGCTAGTCGCAACAGCCCAAAGGCCGCGCAAGGAATAAAGATGCAGACTATGGTCCACTTTGAAGCTTGCCGAATATCCATCGCAAATGAATCCCGATTCCCGAAGTGTTATTAATCGTTTAACCCGACTCGAAGAGGAGGTGCCAGACTACCCTACCTCCTCTTCGAGTCGGGTTAAACGAGAACTATCTCTGACAACATTAAATCAACGCTCAGCGGCTGATAAACTCGCGACTCTAAAGAACCGCTCGCCTCAAAGTCGAAAAGTCTGGAGTCGATGCCAGTTCGTTGCAACTGCGTTTCCCTTTGAAAGTTTAGTCGAGGAATCACTGGATTCAGAAGATTGACTTCCGTTCACTGCTGCGAATTGTCACACTAAAGAGCCCTTGCACGTCGTTTCCCGCCGCTCCTCGCCTGCCATTATTCAAGGAATCCCTGATGCTTTGCTTTTGGGACCGAGATTCACGTCATCGTCGCCGCGACTTTTTGCAAGTCGGCGGACTGGGATTGGGCGGACTGCAACTTGCGAATCTGATGCAATCAAAGGCAGATGCAGCACCGTTTTCTTCGCCGATCGTCAAAGACAAGGCCGTCATTTTCCTGTTTCTCCACGGTGGTCCCAGCCAGACGGAAACCTTTGACCCCAAGATGACAGCTCCCGTTGGTATTCAAAGTGCAACGGGCGAACTACAGACGTCGATTCCTGGTATCACGTTTGGCGGCACGTTTCCACGGTTGTCGGCATTGGCGGACAAGGTTTCCATCGTTCGTTCTTTCGTTACTGGCGATGGCAATCACGACATCAAGCCGATTGTTTGTCGCGACACGCTGAACGCGAATCTTGGATCGTTGTACGCTCGAGTCGCCGGAACAAATCGATACGGCAGCGGCCTTCCCACCAATGTCGCGTTGTTCCCGAAAGCTGTTGTCGAAAGCGCGCAGCCAGATGTGAAACAATTTGGTGATTTCACATCCGCTGGAAAACTCGGCAACGGCTATAAACCATTTGTCCCCGGCGCGCAAGGGGAAGCTCAGGACAACATGCGGCTGCAATTTGACAGATCTCGTCTGGATGATCGGCGTCATCTGTTGCAGCAACTGGATCTGATTCGTCGCAATATGGACCAATCGGGGGCACTTTCGGGGCTCGACAGAATCCAGCAGCAGGCGTTTGACACGATTGTTGGTGGAGTTGCCGACGCGTTTGATCTCTCCAAAGAAGAGCCCAAAACCATCGAACGCTATGACACGTGTTCTTTGCTGCGTCCGGACGACATCAATCGAAAATGGAATAACCACAAGAACTACGTCGATAACGTGCAGAGTCTTGGAAAGCTGTTGCTGCTGGCTCGCAGACTTTGCGAGGCGGGCTGTGGATTTGTCACGGTCACGACGAACTTCGTGTGGGACATGCACTCGGATGTCAATAACGCCGGTGTTGAAGAAGGTATGCGTTACATGGGTGTGCCACTCGACCATGCGCTATCGGCATTCATAGAAGACCTGTATCAACGTGGTCTCGATGACAAAATCATGCTGATCGCTTGCGGCGAAATGGGACGTACACCGCGAATTAACGCGCAGGGCGGACGCGATCATTGGGGTGGACTGGCTCCGCTGTTGATTACCGGGGGTGGCTTGAACATGGGCCAGGTGATTGGTCAGTCGACTCGCGACGCGGGTGAAGCTGCATCAACGCCGGTGAAGATCCCAAATCTGGTCTCAACGGTTCTACATTCTGTCTTCGATGTCGGACAGCTGCGATTGATGCCCGGCGTGCCGCGCGAACTGACGCAACAGTTAATCAATGCCGATCCGATTCCGGGGCTGATAAGAACTTAAGCTTTCGATTCGCTTTGCCTGATCTTTAAAAACGAAAAAAGGGGCTCGGCTAATCGGCCGATACCCCTTGTTTGGATGAAATCATCCGAGGAGATTAGTAACCATTCTGCTCACCGCGAGCTGGCGTGTTGCAAGTGATGTCGCAGCTGTTGTCGCATTCGTCCTGGAAGTCGAGGTATGTGCTTCCGACAGCTTCACCCTTTCGGCCGCTGGCGAGTGTGAAGTAGTAAGTCTGATTGATCGCTCCGATGCCTGAGCCGAGGTCTTCAAGTTCCTCATTGACGTTGAAAGACAGTTCTGTCATTCCGACGATCATGCCAAGGACCAGGATGGTTCCAACGAGAACCAGTTCAGCAGAAACTACAAAGCCGTTTTCGTCGTTCTTCAGTGCGTTCAAAATGTTCATGGCGATCTCTCCCGTTTCTTGTTTCAACACCTCGTGATGACAACCCAGTTTCGATGAGTGTCAATCACTTTGTCACCGGCTTCACTGTGATGCTCGGTTCATGTTGAGGTGTAAAGCAGACCCCGTGCCAATCACCTTTGCGCGCACAGACCGGCATACAGTATTTCCGATTCTCTGTGCCTTAAATTATTTACTGGAAACAACTTATGCTGTTTTAAAATTTGCATACAGGGGTTTACATTTTGTAAACTATCTTTCGGGCCGATGTTGCGATTCGGCAACGCTACCGCTCTGCAAAATAAGTTATTTGAGGGCCAAAACAGCATTCGCATCAGGACAAACATGACGTGGCAATACTCGGCAACATGTGGTGATCAGGGGCAACACTTTTTCGGCAGCGACAGAATCGTATTTTTTAAACTTCGGAGAATTCGGAGAATCGCGTCATAAAGGACGATTGATGACGTGCTGCTGGCCAACGAGGATTTCGATGATCGTATTTTTACGTTCTGCACATTTCAGTGACCGACGTCGAACACCAGCCGCTGGACACTTCTGCAAAGGTTCACCTTGTTGACGCCGGATGGATACAGTTTGCGGTTCGATTCTGTAAACTTCGAGTTTTCGTTTACAGAGAACACTCTGACTCTTCTGTCGCGATACTGCCCAATGAATCGATGGCTCAATTTTCTGATTCTGACGTTGCTCGCCATTCCAGCGCGCGAAGCAAGGGCGCAGACCGCAGTCTCACAGACCGAAAACGATTTCTATAAACTCATTTCCGTGAGTACATCGCAGGCTCAGACGGATTCGCGGGCGAAGACATGGAAACCAGCGCCGGATGGATTGGCGTTGGAAGTCAGTGGCATCGCCGTGCTTGATGATCATCGGGTGGCAGTTGCGATTCGCAAAGGGGAAGTCTGGATTCTGAATGGCGTGTATGACGATCCGCCCTCGAACGTGACTTATCATCGGTTTGCGACAGCTCTGCACGAACCGCTGGGATTGTTGTATCACAATGATTCGCTCTACACGGTCCAGCGTACGGAACTCACGCGTTTGCGAGATACCGACGGCGACGATGTGGCAGATGAATATCTGACCGTCGCCAAAGGTTGGGGAGTGACCGGCCATTATCATGAATATGCTTACGGACCGAAGCTGGATCGAGACGGCAATCTGTGGATCACGCTGAACATTGGTCTGGGACTGAAAGGCGATGAACTCAGACACACGATTCACGAACCGACGCTCAATTATCGTCAGGGATTGTGGCGTGGCTGGGGTCTGAAAGCGACACCGAGCGGCGAGTTGATTCCTGTTTGCGCCGGCATGCGATCGCCGAGCGGTCTTGGTGCGAATGCGGCGGGCGATATGTTCTATACCGACCAGCAAGGTAACTGGGTGGGCACGAATACGTTGCATCACATGCGCGACGGAGCTTTCTTTCATCACGCCGAGGCATTGGCGTCGATGAGTCAGCCGGGCTCCACGATTCAGGGTGTAAAGAGCGTCCCGGATGGAGTTCCATTTCCTGATGCCATGAAATCGTTTCCTCAACTGGTCCCACCAGCGGTGTGGTTTCCGTACAAAAAGACGGGACAGTCCACGACCGACATCATGTTGGATGCCAGTGATGGAAAGTTCGGACCGTTTGCGGGACAACTGTTTGTCGGCGAGTTCACTCAGGCCGGCATGAATCGCGTATTCCTCGAAAAGATCGATGGCGAATATCAGGGCGCATGCTTTCCGTTTCGCAGCGGTTTTGCGTCGGCCGTGTTGCGGATGGCTCAGGGAACCGATGGCAGCATGTTTGTGGGGCTGACGAATCGTGGCTGGAGCAGTCTCGGGACGGCGTCGTACGGCCTGCAGCGATTGGTGTGGACTGGAAAAGTGCCTTTTGAGATCAAAGAAATGAAGTCTCAGCCTGATGGCTTTGAGTTAGTCTTCACAACGCCGGTGGATAAAAAGTCAGCCGCCGATCCAGCGTCATATGCGATGAACAGTTACACCTACTTGTACCAATCATCCTACGGCAGCGACGAAATCCAGAAGCAGGATCTTGCCATCACACACGCGGTCGTTTCAGAAGACGGTTTAAGCGTGCGATTGAAGATAAAAGGACTGCGAGAACTCTTCGTGCATGAACTTGCTGTTCCCGGCGTCCGCAGCCTGGACGGCGAACCATTGCTGCATCCTTTTGCGTATTACACGCTGAATCGAATTCAAAAACCGTGATGCACTGCCAACACTTTCAATCTCACCACTGCCGCTCCTGTAGTTTGCTCGACAATGCATACGAAGCGACGCTGGAGCAAAAGACCGCCGCGCTAAGGCAGTTCTTCCCCGACGCGCTGATACACCCGTTCGTGCCATGTCGCGACGTGGCTGGCAGTCGCATTCGGGCGAAGCTGGCCGTGACCGGAACTTTCGATAAGCCGCAATTGGGCTTCTACGACGACCAACATAAAATCGTCGCTGTTAATGACTGCCCGCTGCATCATGCGCTGATCAATGAGTTTACTCAACAATTGCCTGCGATCATTCGCGAAACAAAGCTGTCGCCATACGACATGCAGTCCGATCGCGGTGAACTGAAATTCGTGGTCATCACCTGTTCGCCATCTCATCGGCAGTTAATGGTCCAATTCGTATTGCGATCACGTGAAGCTGTGGATCGGATTCGAAGCTATTGGCGTAAAATGACGGATGTCGAAAAGCAACTCGTCGGCGTGATGTCGATCAATCTGCAACCCGCGCGATCTTCGACAATTACCGGCCCCGAAGAGATTCTAATTTCAGAGCAGACAAATCTTCCGATTGGCTTTGCCGATACGGAACTGCTCTTTGGTCCGCAGAGTTTTCTGCAGACGAATTACGAAGTCGCGGCGGCGTTGTATGCGGCCGCAGGTTCGATCCTACGCGATCAGGCGGCAGAGAGTATGCTCGATCTTTACTGCGGCGCGGGGGCGTTCTCGTTGACGGCTGGTGCCAATGCTCGTGCTGTCATTGGCATTGATGTTTCCGCCAATGCGATCGCCTGTGCGACGGAAGCGGCCAACAGAAACAGTCGCACCAATGTGCAGTTTCAATGTCGCAGTCTCGAAGCAATCACTGCCGACAGACTCGCGGAACGTGACTTTGATGCGATCATCTGCAACCCGCCTCGCCGAGGCCTTGATGCTGCAACCGTGGCGCTCATTCAAGCGTTGCAGCCTCGGTTGCTGCTCTATTCCAGTTGCAATGCAGCAACACTGAACCGAGATATTGCACGTATCGCAGCAGACTATCAGATCGAATCGCTGCAACCGTTTGACATGTTCCCATTTACGCAGCACTTCGAAGTTTTAGCGGTGCTAACTCACCGCTTAGCAACAGTCCCGAAAAGTACGTCAGGCTTTCTAGCCTGACATGAATCAGAACAAGTCAGCCTGGAAAGGCTGACGTACTTTGTTTCGAGACTGTTCCTCAGGATCGCTGGAGAGATAACTTGCCGCGCTCATGTCTGACCGTAGCGATATGTCCGTGTTGGTAGCAACCCGGCGGAGCGGACGATACGATCTCGTCGGTATGTTCGATTATGCACCTATGCACCGACTGTTCTGCTGCCAGAGGAATGACGATGGCGATTCGCGTCGAATGTGACCAATGTTATCACACACACAACGTTCCGGATGAACGCGAAGGGCAACCATTCAAATGTCGATCGTGTGGTCACCGGCTGATTGCACAGGCTGCACTGCCTCCCAAAAAACTTCCGCCTCGATCCGGACGTCCGACAGCGGTCAAGAATGCAAAGGCCGCAACCGGCGGCGGATCGGGCAAGCTGTTTCTGATCATCGGCGGACTCGCGGCCGTTGCGGTCATTGGCATTGTCGCGTTCGTCGCTGTTCGAATGATGGGAAAAGGCGGCGACGAATCGACTGTGGCAGGCGCGAGTGTTGCGGACAACTCCCTGACGCCCGCTGTCATCGCAAATCCAGCCGCCGTCGCGCATTCAGCCACGGCGCCTGCGCCAGTCGATCCCGTTGGAATGCCGATGAATCCGGCAGCCGCCATGCCGCCGATCACTGGCAGCACACAGATGCCAACAACCGTCGCGCCACCTGTGACGTCGCCTGTCCCTGCGTTTTCTCCATCGACGAAAGTTGCCTGGAGTGCAACGGTGGATCCATCGCGGAATCCTATCGAATGGCCTGCCAAGCCAAAGTGGAATTACAACTTCGAGGGCGACCAGGACGGGCTGTTATATCCTGCCACACCCAGTTCGTTTTTGCTGGCTGGCATCTATGTATCGAATGTTGAAAAAGCGAATGTCGTGGATCTTCTGACCAACAAGGTTGTTGGTGGATTTCCAACAAAGATCGCCGGACACGGAGAACGTGCGCTGAGTCCCGATGGACGTTATCTGGCAGTCTCGCTGCATCAGCCGCGCGGCACTGTCGAAATCTGGACGCCGCAGTCACCCCAGCCAGTAAAAGTCATGCAGCTCACAACGAATGCCGAGGACATTATCATTCACATGGCATTTCGATCTCCCACCGAACTGGTTGTCGCAGGCTTCGTCCATGTCGATGGAAAGATTCGAAAGCAGCTTCGCGTCGTCAATGCGGAAACCGGGCAGACCATCAGTCAGTTGATCACCGAGAAAGACCTGGACTTCAAAAACAACAGTTTAAGCCCCGGCGGACGCTATCTTTATAGTCTTAACCTGAGCAACACGCTGACGACTTTTGACTTAGATTTGGGAACATGCGTGGGCGAGGTCTCCCTGAAAAAAACGTCCGAAAACGGAAACTCGCTTTCGTCTGGGGGCGCGATGCATTCTTCCATCACTCCAACCGACGATGGGACGCAGATTTGCCTGCTGCAGACGAGCCAGTGGGAAACGGTCCTCGTGTTTATTGATGCGGCAACCGGAGCGGAGTCCGAACAGATCATGCTGCCAGGAAAATTGCAAAGTATTGCCGACAATGATGTGCTGTATCATGGACAGAAAATTCAGTTCATGAAGGGCGGTAAATACATCCTGCTGGATGGCCAGTTGTTGGTTGACCGGCAATCAAAGCGAGTCGTCTGGCTCATGGCAGTGCTTCCGTCGGATGATCAATATCAATTCACTAATAACGCCGAACGTCGGGTGGCGGGAGATTTTCTCATCATCAGCGATGGACCTCGCAACTTTCCTGAGCTTCGTGCGCAGTCAATCCCCTTTGACAAGATCGAAACCGCTCTGGCAGTTGTCGAATCCGGTGGCGCTGCGACGTTGAGTCCGAAAAATGGCGAAGTCTCGCTGGACATTGACGTTGCTTCCGTGCGCTTCGGTGATGTGGCACAAACGAAGAAGGAACTTGGAAGCACATTGACAGATCGCCTCACTGCCGAAGGACTCACCGTGACGCCAGCGGCATCGGCCGTATTGAAATTGCAGTATGCCGAAGGAGCGGGAAACACGCTGAGCCAATCGACATTTCGCCCCGGAACTCCTCGCAGCCAGCAACCCCAAACTCCAGCCGGTCCCAGCCTGGAATCTACAAAAGCGATGATGCAATTGTCGCTCAGCATTGACAAGAAAGAAGTCTGGGCCAAAGTCATCGAACTCGATCCCCGCGTGTTGTTCGTACAAGGAAACGCAACCGCAGAAACGGCCCGAGCCAGCGTATTTGAACACGTGCAACAGGCATTGTACGGCATCCCGGTTGTGTGGTACGTGAGCGCAGAAAAGCCCTACAGTACGCTTCCGATGCTCGAATCACTGAAGTCTGAATCCATATCGCTCGGAGGTCGTCGGCCGTCTAAACGTCCCGGTTCGCGATAATGCCCAATGGCACTTGATTTGCGATTATGGTAGCCATCACTCTCCGAGTGATGAATGCCAAAGGCCGCGTTTTGCGGCCATCGTCACTCGGAGAGCGAAGTCTCCTTTGTCAATTCGATCGCCATTGGCTGGTGCCCTGACGCTCATTGCATCTCGGACAGTTATTTATCCAGTGATCCTTAAGTCATCGCATCGCTGCGATCTTCGCTTCGATGAACTTCATGTGATGCGGGATGTGGCGAGTGATGCGTTCGAGCAGAGTTTCCAGAGTCAGTGGCCCTGCTTCGGAATGAACGCCTGTCCGCTGAAAATCTTCGATGTCAGTATTCCGCAGGATGACGGCCATTTGACGCCGCACGATGGAAATCAAATCCAGTTCGTCAATCAAGTTGCGTTTTTCGTAATGCAGGCCGGCGGCAAATACATCCGGATCACCGCCAAACATAGTCGGGTTGTCTTCGACCAGGACGCGTTTCATGCGGTCGGTATAGACAGGCTCAAAGTCCGCGATGTGACACACAACCTGACGAATCGACCATTTGCCAGGTACGGGAGTCAGATCGAACTGATCCTCTTGCACGCCAGCAATAGCGGCTTTGAGCAGATCCGGTCCTTGTTCATATTGTTTCAGCAGATCGTCAAGTGTCATTGTCTTTCCTTTTGTCGCAGCGCTTTCGTGGCTGCGCCTTGATTTGGCACGTCTGTTGACCAGCGAGACTTCAAAAGTCTCAGTTTCTATCGTGCCCAGTTGTAACATTGTCCCGCATTTGCCGCATAGATGCTAATCGATGCACATAGATTCCCGACTCTTCGACGATCGGCTACGATTCAACTTTGCGGCGAAAAAGGGAGCACATGGAAGGTCTGGTCAAATATAGAAATTGGTTGCTGCTGGCAGCGGTGGTGGTGCTGTTGGTGTCGATTCCCATTGCAGAACGGCTGACGTTTGATCAAACGATCGAATCGTTTTTTGCCCCTGACAATACGGACATTCAGCTACTGCTGGAGTCTCGACAGGATTTTGGCGGCGACGAGTTCGTGATCGTAGCCTGGCGCGAAGACGGGTTGATTCATATCAACTCAGAAAATGAGATTCCGGAATTGAGTGAGTCTGCCGCCGGTCATATCGCTGAGCTCTCTGAAAAGCTCAGCGAGCTGCCCGGTGTCGATAAGGAACACACACGCGATCTGGAAAGAATCCTGAAGAAGTCGCCGTACAACAAGAATACGCGTCAGAAGATGCTGACTTTGTTTGAAGGTGTACTGATCGGGCCAGATCAGAAGTCGACGGCCATTGTGCTGCAGTTGCTTCCTGCCGGAAATTCTCCAGTCTCGCGTGCGGAAACCGTTGCGGCGATTCGCGAGACGGCGGCCGCGACGATTCCAGGAGCGGCCGTGGCAGGCGAAGCCGTGCAGATTCAGGATATGTTTAACCTTGTCGAACGTGACGGAAATATCCTGTACATCGCATCGTTGGCAGTATTGTCCATCATGTTGCTTGTCATGTTCAAAAATCTGCGCTGGGTTCTGGCTTCAGTAGGAATTGTAATTGCGTCCGTGGCGTGTACTCGAGCGTTGCTGGTGATCTGGGGCGCTCAGTTGAGCATGGTGAGCTCCATGCTGAATTCACTGGTGACAGTGATCTCCATCGGCACTACGACGCACATCATCGTTTACTATCGAGAACTGCGATCTCGATTTGATCAGCACGAAGCGACCGTGCGTATGTTGCGAGATTTGTGGCACCCCGTGATGTGGACGGTGATCACAATCGCTGTTGGATTTGCCGCATTACTTGTCTCGGACATCACACCCGTCCGCAGTTTTGCGATCATGATGACGATCGGCACTCTGATGGTCATTGTCGTTTCGCTGGCCGTTCTGCCCGCGACGTTTGCATCCGGGCAAGTGCCGATTCCCGGGCGTGTCCGCATGGAAGAACCACTCGACCGGCTGCTCGACAAGATGGCTCACGCGATCGACCGTCACCCCATACAAACCACAGTGTGGTGCCTGCTGCTGACCGCCGTGACTGCGCCGGGGCTCTTCATTATGCAGGTGGAAACAGACTTCAGCAAGAATTTTCGCGAGTCGTCGCCCATCGTGCAGTCGCTGAAGTTTGTAGAGTCAAATCTTGGGCCGGCCGGTTCCTGGGACGTTGCGTTTGATGTGCCGAATCCAATCACAAACGATTTTCTGGAGAGTACACGGGAACTCACGGATCGACTGCAGGAACTTTCTTCCGAAGGCATCAAGCTGAGTGTCCTGTCGCTCAATGATGGCATCGATATTCCACCGCGGTTTGGTAACGCACTCAAGCGACTCAATACGTTTACAAATAAACAAGGCGATCTTGTTGCAGGATTCTATAACCCAGAACGACATCGCATGAGGATCGTGCTGCATTCCGCAGAACAGCAGCCGACTCATCTGAAGCTGGCTCAGATCGAGCGGGTGCGCGATGTTGTGGCCGATCATTTCGACAAGCAACACGCCATCGAAACAGAACGTGCTCGCGGCGAGTTGGTTGCAAGTGGACATGCCTTGACATCCAGCGTATCCGCCCCACCAGAACAGTCAGCGACAGCCACCGGACTCTTCGTGCTTATGGCTCACATCATCGACAGCCTGCTACAGGATCAGATTCGCAGTTTCACTGTCGCATCGATTGGCACGGTGATTTGCATGTGGATTGCGTTTGGTAGTCTGCGAATTGGGCTCATTTCGCTGGTACCAAATGTGTTTCCGATCGCCATCGTCACCGGTTCTTTGGGACTGCTGAACGTACCAGTAAATATCGGCACTGCGATGATCGCCAGCGTGGCAATGGGATTCACGGCATCGGTACACTACGTCGCAGTCTTCCAGAAAGCGCTTCCGGAGGTCGGCGTAACTCGAGCGTTGCAGATCGCGCAGTCCGGTGTCGGAGTCGCAGTTGTGTTGGCTCACATCGCACTAGTTGCAGGGTTCATGGTGCTGACCGTGTCTGAATTCATTCCGCTGGTTTACTTCGGAGCGTTGCTGAGCCTGTCCATGATCGGTGGACTGGTGAGCGACCTGGTTATGTTGCCGCTGCTGTTGCGCTGGACGACAAAAGATCCGAAGAAAAATCATAGAGGCGACGAGTTGATCTCCTGAGTCGGATAGTTTTTAAGACTTCAAATTTGAAATCTGAAATGTGAGATTACTCTTCAGTTCGCGTCACGCGGACGACCAATTGAAGTTCCGGCGGAGCTTCTGATGCGTGTTCTTCCTGCTTCGATATTTGCGTGAGCGATCCGATCAGGGTTGGTGTTCCCACGCGGATGCGGCAAGAACCTGCGGCACCATGTTCAGCAACAACGTAGCGGTCCACCTTTTCAAATGTCGTACGCTCCTGAATTTGAGCGTCTGGGCCGGTGATCCGGGTCTTGAAATTCAGTTCCACAGTTTCCGATTTCTTTGCATCCATCGTGGCCGTCAGATAATCCGGAACGACAGTGACGCGTGCTTCCAGCATCAGTCCAAGGTGTAGTACTCGAACTTGCGGGCCGTAACCCGTCGATCCAGTGCCTACGACCGGCGTCGATCCCTCGATGACAGGCACTCTCTTGCCAGATGCCATGTGTGTTGTGACGCGATCGCGACACAGCATTGTCCCATGATAGCCGCCTTCGTTTTCAGCAATCGCGGATAGACGCTCGAGCACAACTGCTTCTTCAAGACTCCCGCTTAGCAGGCTCTTGACTTCCGAGCCGTCGCCGTCCATCGCAGGCAACCACCATGCTTCCACCTGGAATGTTCCTTTCCCGACGAACGTTTTTGATAGCAAGCGCAGGAATTCGGCGACCTGCTGGTGAATAGGTTCTGTCTGACGAATGATGAGGGTGTTTCCAATTTCCGTGATCGTGCCCGAGCCTGTTCCATTGTCCTCCCATGATTCAGTCGCAACATGCGTGACAATCAGATCGGAAAGCGACTCTCCCCGTTCTTCCAGTTGTTGCTTAAGGCCAGAATCCGACACAGGGAAAGTTTGCACAGCCTCACCGCCCATACCATTGTTTTCATTTCCAGGTTGAGGCCCGCCACCGCCAAATTGAGATGGTTCCAATGGTAAACTGAAAAAACCACCACCGCCACCGCCTCCGCCACCAAGACCTCCTGCGATGGGTCGCAAAACCATACGGTGATTCACTGCTCCGTCATCAAACGGAAAGTGCTGCTGCGGCGCATTCAACAGTAAGATATCGTAGAACCTGGTCACGAGCGGCGGAGTCGCATCATCAGCCTTTTCCTGAGCTTGCAAACAGTTAGAAAACATGATCGCGGCAATCGCGAATGGAATAAGTTGCCCGGGATGAAACATCGTGAAAGTCCTTCAGAACGGTGGTGAGACAAACGCCCGCGTCTGCTGCGTTACACCCAAAAACGCAGAAAGGATCACATGTTCGGCAATTATTTTGGAAACTAACGAATGCTTTCTCGAAGTGCCTGCAAATGGCGGCAGGGGCCGTTGCGGCCTCCGAATTTGAAGTGCCAGCTACAGCGGCATTTGCCTTTGCGAATAATGCCATCACCATCAATCAGCACTTCGCAGCTCTGGTTTTCGACTTTGCCGGTGATAATTTCGCCACCGCGTGGCGCTGGCTGACGAGTTTCCACTTTTGCTTTGCCTGCCGCAAGAATCTGCTGAGCCCCCGCGAGTTCCGGATGCGGCTCGCCAAGCTCGTGATCCGACAACGCCATGGGCAGGATCTGTCTCCAGCGGAACACGCCTGCGTGCAAATCGAAAATCGCCTGGCCTCGCAAGGCCAGTTGATTCATGATAGAAACTGATTCCGCCGCAGAGCCAGAAGTCAACTCGCTCAACGACATCATACGCTGTTGACTCAGCCGTTCAGCCGCCAATGCAACTTTCGCAAGACCTGGCTGGCTCGGCGGCAACAACATCTGCACCGCGCTGCCTCGAGTCCAGTCGTTGGTTGTCCAGCCGCTCAGCCCCAAAGTCAGTCGCATGTTGCCCATCTGCACGACCCAGAAACTTGGCAAGCCTGTACCCAGCAGATAAACGTCCACCTGCGTCGCCAGCGGCAGCAGTCGAGCCAGACTGAGCAGCCGACGACGTCCCCAGATGCGCACTGGTTCCGTCGCCGGACCGTGATAAACGGTTGACGGACTCTCGATCGCCACGTTCCATGGCTCTAAGACGAGTCGCGGCGACTTGCCATCCGCAAGCTCAAAACGGATCGCGCGCGGGCCATGTTTTTCCCGATGACGTTTCAGCCATGCCAGCAGCGAGTACACGGCATCGACGCCAAGCGTCACCTTCTTCATTGGCAACGCCATCGCGGCCTGCAACTGCATGAAACCACGCAGCCAGCCGTCTGGCAGTTCAATCTTCTCTTCGCGGTAATCTTCGCGATCCGAAGTCTGAACTGTGAATCCTTCCGGATTGATGTTGAACCGCGTCTCACGATACGTTCGCAGCGACTGAAAGTTGTGATACAGATCCCACGAATAATCCACATTCGTCGTGCCAACGCAGGCGTCCTGAGTGTTAGCAAAGCATGAATCACGATCGATCGTCAAACAACCGTAACTGGATTCGTCGGTCGAGAAACATTCAAAGAAGACAACGTCGTCAGCCACAGTGATCACGGGATCATACGGCATCAGACGTCGCCAGAGCGTTTCATTTTCTTCCCTCAGCCGCACATTCAACTGAGATCGCGCTTTCCAGTATCGATCCAGCGCCGCACGATGTTGTTGTTGCATTTCGGCGGTTGGCTTTGGGGCACGTCCCGCCGCTACCGTTTCACGAGCTGACTGCATGGCCCCGATTCGGATGGCATGTTCGCGCGACGCCTGTTGCTTCTTCCAGTCTTCGTAGGCGGATTTGTCTCGTGGCTTGAACGTCAGATCATTGATCACGACATCATGCAGCGTGCTGATGGCTTCGCGAAATCGAATCGGTTCCTTCAACACAGCGTCCAGAGCGACTTTGTCCCGAGACAGATTGGGAGCGAGATCCAGAATTCTCTGGCCGCCGGAAGACTGCCGCAATTGACTGCGACCGATATAGCTGACGTTGACGTTCATGATTGGAATTTACCAGCATTCCAGGACAATGGTCAACTGGTCGAGAATGAGATCGCATTGCAGTCGGAATATGCCGTCAATTCGTATTTCACGGTTTCATTTGGCGAATGAATTATCGACAATTCGCCATTCCGCAGAATTCAGACATCACACCGAGACCCAAAGTCATCGCTCCATGAAGATACAACAATTCCTTGAACACTACGGAGTAAAAATCAATCCGTTCAGCCAGGAAGACGCTCAATCGGACCACATTTTTCAACAGCATTGTGCTGAAACGATTTACCATCCGGCGTGGGACAAGGTTCTGGGCGATTGCCGCAATCCAAGTACCTCCATCGTTTTCGGCGAAAAGGGATCGGGTAAGACGGCCATTCGGTTGCAACTGATGAAAGCGCTGCAGGAACACAATCACAAGTATCCTTCCGAACGATCTTTTGTGATTAGTTACGATGACCTGAATCCATTTCTGGATACATTTCGAGATCGATTGCGCGGCAGGAAACGGAACCCTGATCTGGCGTTGAAAGAATGGCGTTTATGGGACCACATGGACGCCTTACTGACGCTCAGCACACGTCGTTTATGCAACGTGATTGCCGATCGACATCTGCAGGACCCTGATATTTCACTGCAGCAGATTCGTGATCTGTCACGCCAGCGAAAGCGGGATCTGCTGATGCTTGCCGCGTTCTATGATCAGTCGTCTGATCAATCGCATTGGCGACGCTGGAAAGATATTCGCTGGCGAATCGGCTTTCTGACGCCGACTGTTCACTGGCGATTTCTGGTGGGTGTTGTGGTCACAATCTGCGCGCTGCTGTTCGCCTTGCGAGGACTTCGTACTGAAGGCATGGCGGCTTTGAGTGCTTTGAAATCATGGTGGCTCTACGTCGTGATCGGCGCAGGCTGGATTCCGTATCTGAAACGAACGGCAAAACTCTGGTGGCGAGCTCGACAGATCGCGAAACAAGTTCGAATCCTGGAACACGGCACGTCGTCGCTGCGAAAAATTCTGGCTCGATT
>Ga0105046_10001364_pt1 | contig 37425 bp, 27 predicted proteins | sample MAT03_FD_78385 | JGI IMG/M metagenome (GOLD analysis project Ga0105046, IMG submission 78385) | Freshwater microbial communities from Lake Fryxell liftoff mats and glacier meltwater in Antarctica - MAT-03 (megahit assembly) | ecosystem: Environmental > Aquatic > Freshwater > Ice > Liftoff... | reverse complement strand
CTCCAAGGGCAAATATGTCCGTTGCAGGAGCAATGTCGGCATTGCTGCCGCGAGCCTGTTCGGGGGACATTTAGCCCGGAGTACCAAGCACCTGGCCAGTATATGTCTGCCCTTCGGGCTGCCCCAGATGCTTTGCCAGCCCGAAGTCACCGATTTTTGGAATCACGCCCTCCCAAAATCGCTCGCTGGAAGGATCTGCGGCAAGATTACGATCCCAGGCCAAAAGGACATTCGAAGGTTTCATATCGCGGTGAATGATGGATTGATCGTGCGCCACCTGGATGGCCCGGGCCAGAATCGCGAGTAGGCGACATGCAGCGCGGACCGGCAACGGGTTCCCCGAGAGCAGACGGTCAAGACTACCACCCTGGACAAACTCGAACGCAATGTAAGGCATTCCGTCCTGCTCGCCCACATCGTGGATTTGCACGATATTCGGATGCTGGATGCGGGCCATTACGCCAGCCTCCGTCTGAAATCGCAACAAACCTTCGGCCGTCATGAGCTCCTGTTTGATCTGTTTGAACGCCACGATCCTTCCAAGGTCCGACTGGCGAGCTTTGTAGACCACGGCCATCCCACCCCGTCCAATTTCTTCGATCAGTTGGAAGCCTCGCTGAAGTCGTAGCGGGTTGGCGGACTCGGAAGACGCGGTGTCCGCATGTGATGCCTTTTGCACGAGAGACACGAATGCGTCGCCTGGCACTGTCTCCACAAATTGGCGGCAACTCGGGCAGGTCTCAAGATGTGTGGCACACTCGGCAAGATCGGCTTCTGGCAGGCGTCCGAGCGCGTAGTCCCTCAGACTTTCCGCGCATGGATGCACGGAACGCGGTTGGATGTACGTCGTCAGTTCATCATCTGTCATGGTCCCGCCTTTAAAGCACCAGTGGCTCCACCATACTTCGCGCGGGCACAAGCGGCCTGTAGCCGGATTCGTCAGAATTCGGAGCCGGGCCGGGATTTGACCGAAGTCTCACGACATCGACTACAGGAAAATGCCTAAATCAGACCCGCGCGGAGTCTAAGCATCGAGCGGAAACTTAAAAGCCGCTCAATGCTCAGTGTAAAGGTCACGAGTCCGCAGAAACTGTCAGCAATTCTCAAAAAACTCATTTTTAAGGATCAATGAGCCCGATTTTACTGTGGAAACTTTCTGTCAGATCTCGTCGAGCAAACCGGCAGCTTCATCACGCAGGCGTCGGAGTACGCGCGACTTTGCAAGCAATGCCGCATTGACAGTGATACCAAGTTCAGTCGCGACCTCCTCTGCTCGGAGCCCCAGCAACACCTGACCTCGAAACGCCAGCCATGTCGACCTGGTGAATGCAGGCTCAACCAGGCGCATCAGCGTTTCAGTCACATGCCGATCATGTTCGCGTTCCCAGAGATCTTCGAGGGCCGGAAAGGGATCTGCGAGTGCTTGCAGATCATCAGTGCTCTCAACGTGTTGTTCCGAATGCCTGCGTTTGCGCCAATGGCTCCGCAGCCGGTTCAGGACAACATTCCGAAGCCATCGTCGGAACGCTACGGTTTGCCCGTTGTGCTGAAACCTGGCAATCTCCCGGAACACCACGGCCATCACGTCCTGCCGCAGATCGTCCATATCATTCGCGGACACTGAGCCATGTCTGAGCACCCAATTGATCCATGGGGTGTAGATGACCACGAACCGCTCCCAGGCATCTGCGTCTGTTTCCTTCCGGATGCGTTCCAACAGGCTGACGGATGTGTGTTGCATTGCTTCGAAAAACTCGGCCAGATGAAAAACCATTCGCGAACGACTTCACTCCGTCGATACAAATCACAGTGTATCATACAGGAACAACTTCATCCTTCCAGTGCATGCCGGCGTTTGACGATTGAACAACCCAGCGAATTGCGTGGGAACGCTAACGCCAGTGATCTCACGCATCGGTTTCCGATCGGCATTCGACAGCTTGGAAAAAACTTAAGCACTCAAGGACACGGAGCGACGAAAGGTGGGGAGCGACGGGAGCGACCAAAGGTGGCAGGGAGCGAAAACCCAAGTTCGAGGTACTGCGATCGTGAGCGAAATTGGAGTGCGGCTTTTCGCCTTTTCGTTTTCGCTCCCGCAGTCTCGCCTGCCGTCAGATATTAGCGTTTGCAATCGTCTGCAGCAGCAGTCGTTCACAAAGTCCGCCTACACTCTGGCCGTGCGATCGAATCGACATTGGTACGAGACTGTGAGATGTCATGCCAGGGATCGTGTTGATTTCCAGAATCCATGCTTCGCCGTCGGAATCAAGGCGCAGATCTGTGCGGGAGATTCCTGTGACTCCACAGGTCTCGCACGCAGCGAGCACGATGTCCGTGAGATTGGCCGGCAGGTTGTCAGGTGCGACCTGATAACGAGTTGATTCGTCTGTGTATTTGGCAGAATAATCGTACCAGCGTGCGGCGGGCAGAATTTCTATGACGGGATAGATGTCACCGTTGATGACCGGAACTGTAATTTCTCGACCAGCGATAAAACTTTCGATCAGAAATGTATGGCTCCAGCGTGCGGCTTCAGCTGCGGCGTGTTCGACTTCGGATTCAGCATCAACGATCGAAACACCAACGCTGGATCCCTGCGCGGCGGGTTTGACGACTTGCGGAAATCCAATCCGGCGCGAGGCGATGTGGATCTGTTCATTTGTAGTATCGTGCGGTAATGCAATCCCTGGCGCCACGGGAAGCCCTGCATTGGCCAGGATTCTGCGAGTCGCCGCTTTGTCGAAAGTCAATGCAGACGCTGCGGCGGAACTGCCGAACCATGGAAGGCCGAGTTGTTCCAGGCTCTGCTGCAGCGTTCCGTCTTCTCCGCCAGTGCCGTGCAGCATCGGGAAAACAACGTCAGTGTCACGTGGAATTTCGCTCAAAGCCTGTCTGGCAGGATCAAACAGCAAAACTTCGTGGCCTCGTTCCTGAAGCGCCTTTGCAACGCAGGCACCGCTCTCCAGACTGACTTCGCGTTCAGCGGAATCACCGCCGGCGAGGACGGTGATTCGAAGTTGCCGGAACGAAGTTACGGGTGTCGACATTGCGGCTCCCCCTGCGTCACCAGACTTTGATTTCCAGTTCGAGTTCCACTGCGAATTTTTCGGCAACCGCCTTTTGGATTCGGCCGATCAATTGTTCGACGTCTTTGCTGGTGGCTCCGGCTTCCGTGACGATAAAGTTTGCGTGTCGTTCGCTGATGCGAGCCTTTCCGACAGAGAGACCTTTCAGCCCGCATTGTTCGATCAAAGCCCCAGCGCTTAAGCCGCGTGGATTGCGAAAAATGCAGCCAGCCGATTGATCTGCCAAAGGCTGTGTAGATCGTTTCATGATCCAGTTTTTACGCATACGGCGGGTGAGCTCTTCTGAATCATCCCGCGTCAGTTCAAGCGTCGCGGACAAGACAAGCAGATCCTGAATACTGCTGCGGCGATACGAGAACGACAACTCGTCGCCTCGACGAACGGCCACTTCGTTATTCTGCGTCAGAACTTTCACGCTTGTAATCAACTGGCCGATATCGCCCGTACGGCCACCGCTGTTGCCGACTACAGCACCTGCAATTGTGCCTGGAATACCGACGAGATATTCGATGCCTCCGAGACCAGCACGAACGGCTTCCGCCACAACATGAGACAACAACGTTCCGCCACCAGCGGTTAGTGATGTGCCGTCGACAGTGACTTCACCCAGCAATGGTTCCGCAACTTTGACTACGACTCCGTGAACACCCGCTTCGCGCACGAGCAGGTTTGAGCCGCTGCCTAGAATGTGGACAGGCAGTTGCTGGCTGCGACAGGTTTTGATGACATCAAGTAGTTCTGCTTCAGTACGAGGTGAAACAAAGTATTGCGCAGGGCCACCCAGTTTCAGCCAGGTGTGTTGGCTGAGTGGTTCGTCACGCCGCAGAATTTCGCTGAAGTCTTCGATGGATTTCGTCATGAATCTGATATGTCCTGCCTGCTCCCATGGTGATCACTACGTCGCCGGGTCGTCCGGAATGGTCTAATCTTCGCAGCACCTGGTCAAGATTCGTCATCAGGAAAGCTATGCCTCCCGATTCAGAGATACTTCGTACCAAAGTTCCTGAAACCCGGTTGCATTGCGCTTTTGATGCGTTTTCGCGAGCCGGAAGTACGGGAAGGATAAGGCATTCGTCCGCAAGTAAAAGGGCTGAGCGAAAATCATCAAAAAGTGCGGAAAGGCGAGACAGCTGATGAGGCTCAAAAACAGCAATTATCCGACGATTCGGGAAGATTGTGCGAGCCGTCTGCAGGGTGGCTTGAATTGCCGTTGGATGATGAGCGTAGTCATCGATCCAGTCAATTCCGTACATCTGGCCGCGATGTTCGAACCGACGCTGCATACCGGAAAACTCGGCAATTCCACGAATCGCAGTTTCGACGGTCACACCGCATTCCACCGCAGCAGCGATCGCGGCTACAGCATTCTGGCGATTGTGAATGCCCGGGACTTGCAGATGAACCAGACCGAGATCCGTTGTCTTGTTTCGAATCAGAAATGTCTGTTGCGTGCCGCGAGATGAACAAGTCCGCAGTGAATCCGAAGAATTTTCATCGCATGGCACAGCGTTCCAATCACCGCAGCTTCGCAAAGAAAATGACACTGTTCGTCGTCCACAGGTCGCTGCGACTGTGGCCGCACGCACGCAGTCCTGGTTATAGATTAAAGTTCCGTCGGCCGGTAAGCGGGAGATAAAGTCGCTGAAGGTCTGATCGCAGTCTGAGGGCGATGAAAAACAATCGAAGTGATCAGATTCGATCCCGGTCAACACGATCGTCTTTGGCGAAAGGTGAAGAAACGATCTTCGGTATTCACAACTCTCTAAAACGGCCATGCGACCGGCGCCATAAACACCGGATCGCATTTGATTCTTCATGACACCGCCGACGTACGCGGACGGATTCACACCTGCGTGCTGAAGGATATTCCATGTCATGCCGCTGGTTGTCGTTTTGCCATGTGTCCCTGCAACACAGACTTGAGTCTGCGATTGGAGAAAATGACTGAGCGCCGCAGGCAGAGACATGAGATTGAAATTGAGCGAACGAAGACGCTGAAGCAACGGGCTGGAGTCTGGTACTGCGGTGGAATAAACAACTCGATTCGGCGAGGTTGCGAGAACTTGATCAACACACTCCGGCGAAAAGACTTTGAACTTTCCTGGTTCGGTACTCGGTCTTTTACCTGAACCATCCGGCGACACTTCCTGGTCTGTCCCAACGACGGACTCGCCGGCATCCAGCAGCATGTCCGCGAATGCTCGCATACCGGCACCTAAAGCTCCAATCAGCAGCCATGTGCCGGAATTGGTCGCAGCGGCAGAGCGGAATGTTAACTGCGTATTTTCCATCAATGGATTTATCACTTCGCCATCCTGGCAACACATTCAGATATCGCCGCCACAAACGCGACTCATCGAGCTCGTCCGCAGTATTTTACTGTCGCAATCAATGGTACGGCAGAGGAGGCTAATGCTTTTGCCAGATTTTTGACAGAGACAGTTAAATGAAAAATCAATAAACCGCTGCTTTCGAAGCGTGAAGGCGGGCAGGCTGCGCTGTTCAGATTCTTCCACATTCGTCTGGAAGTGGACTCCTATTGCAGATTCATTGTGGCGATACGTAAACAATCGTGGAAGTCGATTGATTTCACAATGCGACATGTGTTGAATTCAGCAGAAACTGAAATTTACAATGCAAAGATTGGTGACTCTAACGCGATTAGTGAAGCATATGTTCAATGATTCGCTGCAGTTTGAAACAAACAACAAGATCAGGTGCCCGAGCCAAGGCGATTTTCTTACACTCCCATCTGCGCGAAGCGATTTTGCGTCGCTCATTTCTGTGAAGTTACAATCGATGAATGACCCAGTGTTTAATGACCACACCGACGATGAAATTTTTCCACCGCACTCGCCTGACCTTAGCTCTGATAAACGTTCCGGATATTTGGTAGAACAAGTCTACTTGCTGGATGACGATCCCGACGTATTAAAAGTCGTCGAATCGATGTTGCAGATTTCTGGATACGTTGTTTTGACATACCGGTGTCCAACCGAATTTCTTGCAGCGACTGAACATATGCCTGCGGGGGTTGTGATTACCGATCAGGTGATGCATGGCATGCTGGGTATTGAGGTGCAGCGGCGACTGTCGGCTCGTCCGAATCATTTCAAAGTCATCCTTGTTACCGCATATTCCACTACAAGCCTGGCTGTTGAAGCGATGAAAAATGGCGCTGTCACGGTTCTCGACAAGCCATTCAATCACCAGGAGCTGCTCGCTGCAGTCACCGAAGCCTTTCGACAACTTCGACATGCCGGTGCGTTTGATGAAGACTTGCCGCCCGTTTTGCCTTCCGGGGAGCAGTATCTGGCTCGACTCTCCGTGCGCGAGAAGGATGTGATTCTGCAAATCTACAAGGGCGGGACCAATAAGTCTGCTGGGATTCAGCTGGGCATCAGCGGGAAAACCGTTGAAAAACACCGCAGCAGCGGCATGCGGAAGCTGGAAGTCACTTCGCTGGCCGGTCTGATTCGGCTGCTGGATCGGGAACTTGGATCAAAGTGAGCAAATTCCAGCTGCGGTTTTGCAGGAAGTTTGCTTTCCTGACCAGAATGGTTTTCCCGGCGACCGACAAGTGGTAGTCTAATGACTGTGCGGAGCCTGCAATCCACCGTCTGACTCTGACGCGTTGCTCGCCAACTGCACTCTCGCCAGAATCTTCAGGCTGCGTGGCCTTTTCCGGCGGACTTGTTCGTGGGATTCGGATTGGCAGAGCCACAAAAATGCAGGTTCCGGTCGCAGCACAACACTTCTTCGAATTGCTCGAAAAAAGCGAGCTGTTCACCAGATTGCAAATCGGGAAGTTGCGCGAGAAGCTGAAGATTCCTGATACGGCCACGGCTCACGATACGGCGAAGCATCTTGTTCGAGGCCACGTGTTGACACCATTTCAAGCAGAACGATTGCTTGAAGGCCGTTATCGCGGGCTCGTGATCGACGGCTACCGCATTCGTGAAATGCTGGGCTTCGGCGGCATGGGATGTGTGTTCATCGCTGAAGATCCCGGCGAAGATCGAAAAGTCGCCATTAAGGTGCTGTCAACCGAACACTCGCTTGATGCCGGGATGCTGGCCAGGATGAAACTGGAAGCAACCGCCGGAATGCGGTTGAATCATCCGAACATCATCCGAACATATCGCATGGATTCGACCGGCGCGGTTAATTACCTGGTGATGGAATTATTTCGCGGGATCAGCCTTCATGAACTCGTTGCGCTCTTCGGCCCTTTGAAGTGGCCGGTGGTGTGCGACATTGGGCTGCAGATTGCGGAGGCATTAAAAGCGGCCCATTCCAAACGAATAATTCATCGCGATATTAAGCCAGCCAACCTACTCATCAATAACGATGGCGTGGCTCGTATTCTGGACTTCGGCCTTGCCATGATGACCGATGTTCCGGATGAAGAATTCTCGCTGTCGATGGTGTTTGGCCATGACTGCCTGGGAACACCGGACTACATCGCGCCAGAGCAGAGTCTCGACAGCCGACGTGTTGATGGGCGAGCGGACATTTACAGTCTGGGAGCAACACTGTACGTCGCATTGACAGCTCATGTTCCGTTCCCGGAAAAATCGAACAAGGCGAAACTGGAAGCTCATCGCTCGAAGACTGCAAAGAATGTGTGCATCCTGAAACCAGACATCCCCGTCGAAATCGGCGCTGTCGTCGCGAAAATGATGGAGAAAGATCCTGCGAAACGCTACCAGAACGCAAATGAACTTATCGATGCGCTCAGACCCTATGCGACTCGAACACCGATACAATTTGATTTCCGCGAACTGGTCACGCTGAGGGCAAAACAAGCGAAGGCGAAAGCGCAGCACGTGGGAAAAAAATCTTCCGGACAGCGATCTTCTGTCACGTCTCCTTCCGGGTGGCTGCAGGAGGCCAGTCATCATATTGCCGCTGGAACCGATAGTTTTAATCAATCTGAGACTCCAGCGCATCGGCAACCGGTTCCTGACCGAATTCCAACGGAGCCAATTCGAACTGAAGCACCGAGCAATACACGACGCAACGCTTACAAAGGTCCAGCACCTGTAGGATGGCAACTGCGCATTTTGGGCACTAAACGCTTCGTTTCCATCTACAAGGCAGAAGTCTCGATAGGATCGTCGCAGGGAGTCGATGTCTATCTGCAAAGTGACATTGGCGTTGACAGCCGTCAGTGCCGAATGGAATTCGACGGAAAGCAATGGATACTGCGTCAGGAATCCAAAACCAAACCGACGTATGTGGATGGCAAGGTTGAGGCCATGTGTACGTTGTCGCACGGATCGACAATGACGTTTGGCGGCAAGGACGGCGTAAGACTTATCGACACAGTTCAGTCCGCCAGGAATCGCAATCGCCTGATGCTGACGCTCGTCGGCGTCGTTGTGCTGCTGGTTGCTGGTGGGCTGATTGCCTGGGCGATGGGATTGCTGTAAGGCGAATCTGGGACTGTTCGCGCCTTTGTTGCCAGTTCCGTAGTAAATCCCATGAAAATCCAGTTCGTTGTATGAGCCGCAGGCGCTAGCCTCGGGCCCTGGGGCTTCGACACGAACGGTGCTTTTACTGCGAAAAGCCCGACGCTGGCGCGTTCGGCTCACATAACGACGTGCTCCAATTGGGAACAGTGGTCCAGTCACGTTTGTTCAGGATTTCCAATGCCGCAATTCGATAAGCTTCGGCCATGGTCGGAAAGTTAAAAGTTGCGTTGGCAAAGGTATCAACGGACATTTCGCCGATGATTGCCATCTGCCCCAGGTGAATAAGTTCCGTGGCTCCATCGCCTGCAATCTGAACGCCCAGAAGTTTATCGCCGCGTTCATCAGTGACGAGTTTCAAAACACCCGATGTCGAAGCCATAATATGGGCTCTGGCAACCTGATCAAAGTTCACCCGCGCAACCATCGGCGTTCCGACTTTCTGGATCGCCTGCTGCTCGGTCAGTCCTACCGTTGCGATTTCCGGAATGGTGTAAATGCCGGCTGGCAGCGAACCAAGACCAGCATGCATTCTGCCCGAAAGAGCGTGGCACGCCGCTCGTCGTCCTTGTTCCATTGATGCGGAAGCAAGTGCAGGTGGTCCGATTGTGTCGCCAGTGGCATAAATGTGCGGCACGCAGGTCTGGCAGAATTCGTTGACTTCCAGCAGTCCGCGAGGCGATGCTAGCAAGCCAGCCTTATCAATCTGCAGGTTGTCAAGATTCGCAACTCGTCCCAATGCAACGAAGGCTTTGTCAGCCGTCAACACTTCGCCAGTCTTGAGTTTGGCGCGCACGGAACAGATGCCGTCCCATTCAACGGATTCAATTTCACAGTGTCCACGGAACTCACCACCATTGACTTTTAACTGCATCACAAAATAGTCCACCAGTTCGGGATCGAGGAACCCCAGCGGCATCGGTGCCTTGTCCAGAAGCGTGACTTTCACACCCAGCGATGCGAATGTCGATGCGTATTCGCAGGCAATCACGCCGCCACCCAGAATCAGGATGGAACGCGGCAGATATGTCATCGAGAGAATAGAATCGCTGTCCAGAATGTTCTCATGATCCACGTCGATATTTGGAGGATTGCGAGGCCGTGAACCGGTAGCGATAATGATGTTCGCTGCGTTGACGCTGGATCGTTCGCCCTTGACTTTGGTGATGGCAATTTCATTTGGTGAAACAAACGTCGCGCGACCGTACGCGCGTGCGACGTTGGATTGTTCAAGAAACCGGCGAGTTGTTTCCTGATGCGCGTGGACCACTTCGTTCAGCCGCTTCATCAGGCTGCAGATGCTGAGTTCAGCGTCTCGACTAATCCTGTAAACGTCCCCGCTTCGGCGTTGAAAGGCGGTCAGCGTCAATGCAGTTTCGCGCAGCGTTTTGCTGGGAATTGTACCGTATTGAACACAAGCACCACCGACCTGCGGTTCCTGTTCGATGATCAGCACCCGCGCATCGCGTTGTGCGGCTTCCATAGCCGCGTTTTGACCTGCGGGGCCACTTCCAATAACGACTACGTCAAATTTATTGCTGGATGAAATCATAGTGTCGAATCTACCCATTCCAGAATCTGGTTGCGGTTCAGTGTAATCTTTGCAAATTGTTCAGGGTAAAGACTAAGAGCTTCCAGCATCGGGTGCGGCGCTATATCGGATGGTTCTTCGGTGTTTGGATTAAGTGTCTGCTCTGCAAGATGGATAGCAAGATTCAATGTTGCCGCTTGCAGCAGGCAGGCAGGTGCGTCCAGAGGCGTTGACTGATGCTGAACAGCTTCAACGATTCGGTCCGACATTTCCCAGCGTTTTATCAATCGAGCGGCCAGTGGGATACGAAGCTCGTGTGCCGCGTTGAGTACTTCTTGATCTGTCGCAATCAAGCCGTTCATTTTTCGACGATCGGCCAGTGCTTGAAACAGAACCGGCCGGCCAACATCGTGCAGTAACCCCGCAAGAAACGCTTCTTCTACGTTCACTCGGCGACTACGGGCGATTTCCTGTGAAAACGCTGCCGTCGCCAGAGAGTGACGGAATGACTTACGAACATGGGATTCAAATTCAGGAACATCAAAGACTCGGCATTTGCAGGAAATCAAAACCACAATCTCGCGCACTGCCAATAGCCCGAGTCTGGCCGCCGCTTGTTGAACGGACGAAACAGTGACGCCTGTGTTGTATCGCAGAGAATTTGCCATTCGCAGCAAATGGCTGGTGAGTGACTGGTCGCGTTTGATCAACGGTACAATATCACTGACGTTACAATCAACGTCGCTCGTGAGCGTCAACAGCTGCGCAGCAACCTCAGGCAGCATCGGTAGGTCGCAGTTCGCTCCATCCTGCAGCGCCAGAAGTGCTTCGTTAATTGTTTCTGATTTAACAGCCGGTTTTTGTGTTAGTGCCACACTCATTTATCTTGTCCCGGTTATGCCTCGACAGACCACGGATGGCCTATCGAGGAGCACGACCGGAAGTTGCTGCAATTCGCGATCCTGCATGAACAAACGTTACAAACAAATCCAGACTGTGACGATTGTTCTTAAGACGCTGAAAGGAAGGATTTTCAGGTTTCTCCCAACGTCGCCTTGAGTCTTTCCAGTTCTTTGCCAAGCTGGTCCTGACGTTCACGGACTTCGAATTCTCGGGCCAGTTCGGCGGCATCCGGGTCTTTGCCGTCGAGACGGTCCCATGCCTCCGACAACGCTTCTTCTCGATCGACTTTTTCTTCCATTCGCTGAAACTGTGCGAATGCCGACTGGCTGGAAGCTCGATCCATCGCAGAATGAATTTTCTGCGTCGATGTTGCTCGTGCCATGCGGGCAGTCAGCAAAGTCTTTTTCTGTTTCGCCTGACGGATCTTGTCTTCCAGATCACGAACGGCATCCTGCAACTTTTGAACTTCATGCTTTTGCTTCGCATGTTCTGATTCGTACCGATCGGCTCGCTGTGTCGCAGAGAGTTTCTGTTCAAGTGCTGATTTTGCGGAGGTTTCGTCGTTGCGTTTCATGGCGGTCGCCGCCCGATCCATCCATGTGGCTGCTTCAGTTCGTTCTCGTTCGCAACGTTTACGCATCTGAATTTCATCGGCAACAGCATGAGCGACACTGGTGCGGACGCGGTCGAGTTCTTCTTCCATGTCAAGGATGAGCTGATGCAGCATCCGTTCAGGATCTTCGACTTTCTCTTTAATCGCTGTCAGGCTTGAACGCATAAGGAAACTGAATTGGGTAAGCCATGTCATGTGAGTGGTCCTTTTAGAAGAAAACAGATTTTGAAATTTGAAACTTGAAATGAAACCTAATTCCATGTTGCGAATTCAGCGGTGATCAATCGAATGCGTTTCAGCAGGTCTTCGCGGTGCTGTTCACAGTAGGCGGCAAGTGCGATCACGGCGGCTCCGAGACTCAGGCCGCAGACCCACAACAACGCTGGGTGATCGATCGTTGATCGTACGATCATCCCGATAAGGTCCGCACAGAGAAATGCGGAACCTGTATACATCAGAGACTTCAAGTGCATTCCGATGGCTATCAAGACAACGACAACCGAAAGCACCATCAACGTTATCAAGTGCAGCCAGCTATCGCCCATGATTTCGAAGGTGGGCGAAACCAGGATGGTGAGTGCTCCGATATAACGCAGCAGATTGTGTGATCCTTTCGGAAGTTCCTGGTTCATCAGTTCCACCAGTCCCAGAATGCTGAGTCCCATGGGAACCATATAGAACTGTGCGTCGGTCAGATGCAGCGTTCTCCACAGCAGCATCAGCGACACATTCAGTATGCCGCCAGCGAGCAAAATGAAACGGCGATTCTTCGTCACCAGACCGTGATTAAAGTAGAGTGCGGCTGAACACAACAGGGCCAGCGAATTCGCTCCTCGCCAAATCACGGCGGTTCCGGAGACTTCGCGAAGCACGCCCATGCAGACGACCACCATGGGCAGGACCAAACCAACCGTATGGAACGGCCGCACCAAAACCTGGACCGATTCCCGATCCTTAATGAGTTTACAAACAATCAGCAGACTCACAGAAACTCCGAGCATCACAAACTGACTGATGCCCGCACCGAATTCGATTAGGTGATGCGTGAACATCCACAACACTGCTATGCCGAGCAATGTCATACTCGACCAGACACGGTCTTCATGTTTGCGACGCAGGGCTTCCGCAAGTTCAGCGGCAGCAAACGTGCCGACCCCGAACAGCAGCAACATGGCTGTCGGAAACTCAACGTTTTGCTCAAAGAAGGACAATGCAATCGTCGTGGCTCCAACGATTCGGAGCAGCACTGACCAGGCGGGTGCCATAATTTTGTCGAAGCGATCACTACGGCGGTCAAAGAACAGAAGACTCATTCCAATCAGAGGCAACAGCGCAGCGGCAACATTGATTAGATCGTGAGTATTGTACAAGACGGTTGGAGCGAATCCGGTAAACCCGGTCAGCCCGATCGCGGCCAGCATAAGATTGATGTTTGCCGCAATCGACAGCCACGTACGACGCGAAGGCGTGAAGGACTTATAGTCCAGCAACAGAACACCAGTGAAGGCGATCACTGCTGCCGCTCGCAATGGCCAACTCACCATCATCAAAGATCCCAGGACGATTGCTGCAAGCCAAAGATCGGCACTCTGACAGACAAGCTGCGGTAGCCGAGTCTTGCGGTTTCGAAATACCAAAACCATCGAAGTTGCCGCGATTGACCAGATCAACGGAAGCATGGCGTAGCCAATAGATCCGGGGGCAACAGTCGTCACGATGGCTGTCACCCAGACTGGAAACAAAACCGAGGCGATGACGGTTGCAACAGCACTCTTCAATCCGCGGGCGGTCGCCATCATCCACAGCACAAGCACAGAAGTTGCGACCGGCAGCATCAGACCTTTGAGTGATGCGTTCGCGATCAATAGTTGAGGTAAGTGAAACCCAACGGCCAGAATCGTGAGCAGGACCAGACTCAGATCACACAGAGGCACAACAAAGGCGTGCGCCCACGAATTCCGACCGTCGTATTCGTTAGACTGAATTGATGACGTAATTTGACCTTTGAGATCAAGTCCCAATTGTCGACGCACGACGTCCCAGGAAAATGTCTCACCAGTGTTCGCAGTCAATCGTACCAGCATGTACCCGCTAGCAGTTACGACAGCCGTCGAAATCGTTGCGTAGGAAATGAGAGACTGAATCGGAATGCTGAGTCCCGCGATGTACGAAGCTCCGCCGATTGCCAAAAGTCCTGAAACACACAGCCCACTCAAATAGTGTCGAGTTTTCAGCGTGTGCAGAACGAAAACGCTTAACAGCAAACCAAACTGCAGAATGTGAATCGGTGACCATTCAGCTCCAAAATTAGACACGCTGATTGCCGTCCATGCGACGCTCAATAACACAGCCAGACCGAAACCTGTGTGCTGACAAATCGAATGTGGCGATTCGTCGAAGCGTTGAAACAGCAGGTGTCGTCCCGGCGGCAGTGGAATGGTGCTCAGAATCTTGTCCGGAATCCGCGTCGCCACCAGACTCAACGCCAATGCCCCCACCACGGTGAGTGCCAGCTCAGGATCTAGCTGCTCAGCCGCCCCCCGATACGCATTGAGAAACGGTACAGCGGAAGAAGCAGCGAAAATGAGTGACAGCAGAGTCGCAGCGACATAGCGTCTGTCTGCAAACATCGTCGCATACATAAGATATAATGCGACATTGACGCAAGAAACCATGAAGAATGCCTTCAGGTTTGTGAATGCCAACGCGAACAGGATCGAAGAACCCATCAGAACAAAGTGTCGCATCGGACGACTCATGTCGAGAACGTTTTTGCGACGCAGCAAACTGCTGGTGAAGCTCAAGCCGACCAGTAACGGCAGATAGGTCAGTCCATAGAATGCGATTGGCAAGCGATGTTCGCCGATGGCACCAGCGGCGGAATCACGCACCGAAAGTGCCAACTCACGAAAGAACGCTGGAGTGAATTGATACGCGATCGTCAGAAAGATCATGGACATCCAGACAAAACCGGAATGTCGCGTATCTCTGGCGGCAACCACCATCAAAACTACCGCCACGATTGCCGTCGGCACGACTGGTCGAACATCCGGGAAGCCAACTCCAGCAACGACAACTGAAACGACGGTCAGAGCAAACCCGACGAACAGCGGCGCTGCGATATGCCACGGCAGCGGTCGGATGATGTTTCCTGTGCGTTGTTTAAATACGTCGGCAATCGTTCGAGTTGTAAACAGGATCGTGGCCGCCAGCATCACGCATCCAAGGCCGAGCCATGCGACAGGAATCGCAGCCGATGTCTTTAACCAAACCAGCGAAAGGAATTGCAGTCCAAGGATTGCGATCGGAAGAAAACCAAACACCCGCGGCCACTGTTTTTGTTCCGCCATCCAAAACATGTAACGATTGATTTTCACGATCCCAACCGTCATCATGGCCCACAACGCCGCGAACAGCAACGCTGCAGGAATTGGATTTTTTATCTCCGGTAATGCACCGGCGACGCAGAGCAGCATGTAGCTGCCCAGGAATGATGTCTGTCGTCCTCGAAGCAGAAAATCAAAAATCCGCGTGCTGGAAAACCATAAGAACGCTGTCGCCGGAATCATCAGTCCCAACACTTCGATCACGGCCAGAGCGTCCTGAGTCGCCGTGTTCGACGACAACCAGTTCAAGGCCAGAAACATTACGGGCAGCAGCAACAGAGTTAACATGTGAAGCACCTGGGCTGTCGCCGGTAGTCCCAGCCTTCGTCGGCCAATCTCCGCAAATCCAAAGGTTGCTGCCGTATAACCCAGGATCGTCAGAAATTTGACGCTGGGGTGCCATGCGTCAAATCGCTGGTTCACCAACATCAACGACGACCCAAACACAATCGCCGCTCCAATCACCAACATCCATTTGATGTTGCGCTCCTGAAAGAATGCACTGATGAACCGTTCAAGGGCCGAACGATCATCGATCGTCGTGCCTGCAACACCAGGCACTGAGGTTGCTGAGTTTTGTGGCGGAAGGAAGTACTCCTCGCCGACTTCTTCAGGAAAATACGAAGTAGGAATCGACATGATTTGGCTCCTGTGTTTGCGGGTGAATCTGAGTCACCAAAGAGCCATATCAATTCGCGTGCCGCACGATTCTGAAAAATTTCAAATTGATGCAAGTTCAATTTGATAAACAGTTTGCGACTATCCAGTAATGTCTCAAATTGCAGTCGCGACTTCCCAATGCAGTCAATTGACTGCATGTAAAACGCAGTGCATGAACTGCAACTGCAACTTCCACCAACCGATCTCCACCGCCCAGCCAGCAAGCTGTCGATTTAATGTGTTTTCGCAACCCGAAACGTCAGTGAGGGATGGTATTACCTGAATTCATCGTCTCAAATCTCTCGCTGACGCGTCGGGTTACGATTAAAGCGACAGCGAGCCAGCGGGTGCAATCGATACAACCGGGAGGATCTGCTCCTAAGGGGGTCGAATATCGGGATTTGGTCCGTCAAATCGGCAAAAAATGCTTTCAAAGTCCTTGCCTTTCGGCAATTCTTGCAACTGAAGACCGTCAAGCGTCGAAAAGTGAGATACGTTTGGCATCCCAAAGACGCAAAGTCTCGGGAGGCCCTTTGAAAGCTCATTCTGTGGACCGCTGATCCTTGTTGGGTCAGCATTGAATCATCAGGTCACACAGCAATCATTCAAGACGATAGATTGACCAGGGACTGGACATGTTAGTACTCAGCCGGAAGAAAGACGAGAAAATCGTTATTGGCGATTCGATCACTCTTATGGTGATTGAAATTCGCGGGGACAAAGTTCGCCTTGGCATCGAAGCTCCACGTGATGTAACTGTACATCGCGAAGAAGTTTACGAAGCCATTAAACGCGAAAACACACAAGAAAAAAAGCCGGAATAGACACGTCAGGCTGACGGAGATTGACTCCGTCAACAGTGTTGTCGTGGCGCTGACTTATTCTTCGTCTGCACGGATGAATTCTCAGCGCCGTTGCCAGAGCCCTCGATAGATTGGCAGACCCAGCTTTCGTTTCTTTCGTTCGAAGCTGGTGTGGTAGTCCATATCCCCATTGGCTTCCCGTTCTGCTGGTGTTTGGCATCTTGTAAATTCGGGGTGATGATCCATCAGTCCCTGAGCCATTTCAAAATAATCTGCCACGTCAGTCCAGTGATGGACGAAACCACCGGGCCGCAGGATTCTTGCGAGCATGCCCATGAATTCATCGTTGAACAGACGACGTTTCTGATGTCGTTTTTTCCACCATGGATCAGGGAAGTACACATGTGCGGCTTCGACTGATCCCGGCGCAATCATTTCCGTCAACAGAACACGGCAATCGCCACCAATGACGCGAGCGTTGGGCAAGTTCTGTTTCATCAGTCGCGTCGCCGTGCGCCGGCCTTCGCGGAAATCGATTTCCAGGCCAAGGAAGTTCGTCTGTGGCGTCGCGACCGCTGCAGTGAACAGAAACAAGCCGCGACCACATCCGATATCCAGCTCAACAGGATTATCGTTCTCGAAGAATTCCGGCCAGTTGAGCGAGGTTTCAACATCAGCGATCGTCTGAAACCAGGGTTTCAGAGGCTTGATTGGGGCAGTTTGCATGAGGACAGCCTTCGTTACCTGCATCAGCTTTTGTTGACAGTATCAGCCTTTGTTAACAGTAACGCCAAGCATCTGACCCTCGAACATTAATTCTCCATTCACCCAGCCCTGAAAATTGAATTGTGCCAATCGTCGTGCCATGATGCGGGTCACTTTGGCCATGAGGTCCAGGCGGGAACCAGGATGAATCGGCTTACGGAAGCGAACAGCATCCATGCCGCCAAAGCCAAGGTAGTCGCCGCCGATCAGATCGTATTTGCGGGCATAGAATCCGCCTAACTGAGCGGCCGCTTCGCACTGAACAACGCCTGGCATGAGTGGAAAGCCCGGCATATGTCCGCGAACCCAGAATTCGTCGTCGGTCAACTGTTTGTAGCCGACGATGAGATTCTGCGATTGATCCACATGAATTATGGCGGAAAGTTGTTCCATTTCGAACCGCTGCGGGTTCACTTCCCGAATCTGTTCAAGGCCATATAGGGGTTTGCTGAAGTCCAGAGACTTCAAATCACAGATCGGTTCTGAGGCCATCGACGATTTTCACTCCACGACGAACGACAATGCCGAACGTCTTTTTCAAAGAACTGCGTTGGGCTGCAAGGTGTTTGTGTTTTTCAAACGTTTGGCAGTCATTGGACGAATTTCTGCGAATTGCAATGCTATTGGACAACTCTCGCAAGGCTGTAAGCCGCCCAGACTGCAGATTTTTTCAGTTCGAGGCATTATTTTCTTCGAACATCGGTGCGATCCGTTCCTGATCGGCCGTAAATCTCAAATTTTGACCGGGTCCAAGACTTCCGACTTACAAGCCCATCGACAAAAGTCTCCGGATTATGTAAAAATCGCGCGAAGAAACAGATGACGCTCGGAGAGATGGCAGAGCGGCCGATTGTGCAACACTGGAAATGTTGTGTCCGGGCAACCGGACCGGGGGTTCGAATCCCCCTCTCTCCGCTTATTTCGGCAAACACAAAGCCCGGTGAAACTTGCAGACGCAAACGTCAGCGAATTCCATCGGGCTTTATTTTATCCCCAACACAAGCATCTTCGTGAGAGCCCTATGTCATCATCACGTTTTCGCGCTCCCGCCATCATTGCGACGATATCGCTGTTGTCGATTTTCGGTTTCGAACCGTTCGCCTGGGCTGATGATGCTGAAAGTGCCTCGGCCGTTCAATCGCTGGCCCACTGGCTAAGTCAACATCCGCTGAATGACGAGAATTTGCAATCGATCGCCGAACAATCTTTTGCTTCAACATCACTTTCGAAGACTGATGCAGAGAAAACTGAAGAGTTACTCTGGAAGGCTCGTGTGAATGCGTTGAAAGACAGTCACAAAGCTGAGTTCGATTCGAGGAAGCTCACAATTGGCGATCTCGAGATGCCGTTTTGGTATCAGGTCTTCGGTGATCGGCCGGAATCGGGACGCAGTCTGTTCATTTCGATGCACGGTGGCGGTGGTGCCCCAGCGGCGGTGAATGATCAGCAATACGAAAACCAGAAACAACTCTATCAACCGGCAGAAGGCATTTACCTGGTTCCGCGTGCCGCGACAAACACATGGGACTTGTGGCACCAGTCGCACATTGATGATTTCTTTGATCGCCTGATTGCGGACATGATTCTATTCGAAGACGTAAATCCTGACAGAGTTTTCATCCTGGGTTATTCGGCTGGCGGCGACGGAGTCTATCAGTTGGCACCTCGTATGGCTGATCGTCTGGCCGCTGCTTCGATGATGGCCGGACATCCCAATGAAGCTCTCCCCGATGGCCTGCGCAATATTGGCTTCACAATACATATGGGAGCGAACGATGCGGCCTACAATCGAAACTCCAGGGCCGAAGAATGGCGAAACAAACTCGTGGCGTTAAAAGAAAGCGACAAAGACGCATACGTTCACGAAGTCAAATTGCATCCCGGTCGAGGTCACTGGATGAATCTGGAAGATGCCGTTGCCGTTCCGTGGATGGCCCGCTTCACTCGCAATGTCTGGCCACAAAAAGTCGTCTGGGTACAGGATGACGTGATCCACAGCCGGTTCTATTGGATAGCGTCGGCGGCGGACGAGTCGAAAGCTGGCGACAGGATTGTGGCTCAGCTCAAGGGAAATACGGTCGTCTTCGAACACTCCGATGCGAAGAAGGTAACGCTGCTGCTAAGCGACCGGCTTCTGAATCTGGACGAAGTCGTCGCGGTTGAATCGCCGACTCACAAATTATCGGAGCATAAAGCGACTCGAACGATCATGGCTCAAGCGACATCGCTTTCCAACCGCCTCGACCGCCCTTCCATGTATTCTGCCACGTTCGACGTCAGCTTGTCGGAATAGCTGTGCCGCAGGCGTTAAGAAACAACGCCCCGCGGGCGCGGCAGGATTCACCGTCCCGGCGAGCGGGATGCGTCAGCTTCCCGGTACGCTGCACGCGCTACTCCGTACCAGGATCGCTGAAGTACCGGCCAGTTGACACTGGCTGCTCGCCATGGCTGAGCGTCGGTCGATTAAGCCAGGGAGCTGCTAAGGAGCCAGCCACGTAGACAAGGACTGTTGACGACTTGATGATGGGATCCCAAGATGCACGTAGACGCTTCAGGAACTATCAATAGTATGGAAGGCAGTAAATAGCCATGAATGATCGACGAACCTGGCACTGCGATGGAGCCTGAAAGGCTCGGGCATATCAGCTTGGGGCAAGAGAATCTGCGAATGCGGATGAACGCCGCCCCAAGTTGACGTTCCGACTGAACACGAACCCTGACAGGGTTCCGCAATAGTGGGTCTGCGTTGCCCTTTCAGGGCAAAATGCGTTGGTGCCCCTGAAACCTGGGGCGTTGCCCAGGCTGACTTGCCAAGGCCCGTTGGGCCGAATCGCAGTGCTTGAACGCCACGCGCACGGATCGACCCGCCCGGAGTCCGCAATTTCTATGTCGCGCACTTCATTTCGCGCAGAACCCATTTTTCTGCCATGAATGCCTTTCCTTCTGCCGCTCCCTCACAAGCGATTCAGATCGTTGGCTTTGTATCCACGGGTCTCAGTTAAGCCGCCTTTTTCTTTCCCTTGCCTTTTGCCTTTGGTTTCCTGGCCTCACCGTCGTTCTTCGTCGGCATTGGAGCCTTCACTTCGGCTCGCCAGGCGACAAGGCGTTCGTGGAGTTCCGTGGCCTTGTCAGGCAGCTGCGTCGCCAGGTTCTTCGTTTCGCCGATGTCGTCGCCGAGGTTGTAAAGTTCCAGCCGACCGTCTTCCAGAAACTCCATCAGCTTCCAGTCGCCGACTTGAATAAGGCTCACCGGCGTTGTGCGCCAGAGTCCGGGGCCTGATCCGAGATAACCGGGGAAGTGCTGGAAGATGGCATCCCGTTTCAATTTGGCTGCAGGATCCCTGAACAGCATCGCAAGACTCTCGCCGTCGAGCACCTGTCGCGGATTGGGTGCGCTGGCGAGTTCAAGGAACGTCGGGAAAATGTCCACATGAATCGTCGGAATGTTGCATGACGATCCCGGCTTGGTCACGCCTGGCCAGCGCACGATAAACGGTTCGCGCGTGCCGCCTTCATAGAGGCTTCCTTTGCCGCTGCGCAGCGGAGCGTTGTCGGTGATGCCACCGCCATCTTCATCTTTCGCTTTGGCTTTCTTGCCTTTGCCTTCCATGCCCGAATCGCGTTGCAGACCATCAGGCCGGTTGTAGCCGCCAACTCCGCCGTTGTCGCTGGTGAATATCAGCACCGTGTTGTCGGCCAGTTTCAATTCATCGAGTGTCTGCATCACGCGGCCTACGCTTTCATCCACCGAAGCGATCATCGCGGCATACGTCGCACTATTGTGTCCGCCGACTCCAGGCTTGGGTTGAAACTTCGCAATCAGATCGGCTTTTGCATCATGCGGTGAATGCACTCCAAAGTGCGGCAGGTAAAGAAAGAACGGCTCATCCTTGTGGCGCGTGATGAAGTCCACTGCCTTGTCGGTAAGGAAGTCGGCGAGATACTGTCCATCGGGATAATCGGTCTTTGGTTCGGTGGCAAAGTTAAAGTGCTTGCCCGAGCTGACAATGGCCTCATCGAAGCCGCGTTTGCCAGGAAAATAGTCTCCCCGCTCACCAATGTGCCACTTGCCAAATATGCCTGTCACGTAACCGGCCGCCTTGAGTTGCTTTGCGATGATGTCTCGATCGAGTGGCAGATTCGTGACGTTGTCCACCGGCCGGAGCGGGCGCATGCTCCAATCGAAACGATCTGTCCCGCCGACAGTGTAAACTCCAGTGCGAGCACCATATTGCCCGCTCATCAACGCGGCCCGCGTCGGCGTGCAATTCTGACAATGATGATGATTCAGGAGTTTCATTCCCTGCGTCGCAAGTCGGTCGATGTTCGGCGTCTCGTAATACTTGCTGCCAAAACATGCGACATCCGTGTAACCAAGATCGTCGGCCATGATGAAGACGAAGTTCGGCTTCGAAGTCGGCTCGGTTGCAGCAGCGTCCAACACGGGAAACAAAGACGTCAGCAAAGCGACGAAAAGCAAGGGCGATTGTTTCACTTCAGATCAATCCTTGAGCTGGCGGAAGACTCACAGAGCGTTTCGGTAAAGTTCGATAAATGATGCGACGTCCATCGGGCGAGGATTAAAGGTTCCGGTCCATTGCAGAGCTGCTTCGGCTGCCAGCGTCTCGAGGACAGCATCATCTGCTTCCGCATCGATCGCCTGCGACACCGAGACTGGCAAATCCGCCAATCGGAGAAATTCTGTGAAGCCATCGGCAAGTTGGAATGGGGCATTTTCGACGCTGGTCTCAGCATCGTCCCATTTTGCTGCGATGACCAGGTCAACATAGAGTTCAGCCGACACGTAGGCATTCCAGCGAATGACGTGAGGCAACATCAGGCCAACGGCAACGCCGTGTGTTGTCCCATATTGAGCGGTCAGCGGGTTTGCCGCAGCGTGAGCCGCGCCGAGCATACTGTTTTCGATGGCGGCACCCGCCAGGAACGCGCCCAACTGCATCCGTCCACGCGCGTCCAGATTTTCAGGTTCTCGAAGAATAATCGGAAACGCCGAAGACAAAAGTTCCCATGCCTGTCGAGCGAACATTTGCGAAATCGGATTTCTTTTGGTTGTCACGTAGCTTTCAATGGCGTGCGTCATCGCATCAATGCCAGTTGCTGCGGCAACAGATGCAGGCATTGTGACAGTGAGTTCGGGATCCAAAATGGCGATGCGACAGGCAGCTTTGGGGTCACCGCACGCCATCTTCATGTGCGTTTCGGCGTCTGCTATGACGGCGAAAGATTGCGCTTCGCTGCCTGTTCCTGATGTCGTTGGCACGGCGATCATGGGAAGCATCGCCAATTTCGCTTTGCCGACGCCTTTATAATCGTGAATCCGGCCACCGTTTGTCAGCACAAAGTTCGCGCCCTTTGCGCAGTCGATGCTGCTGCCGCCGCCAAGACCGACGATCAGGCCAATCTCTTTAGATCTGGCAAGTTCAACACAACGGTCCACATCTTCGCTTGTGGGGTTCTCTCGCACTTGGTCAAAAACAGCGACCTCAAGTCCCTCCGCGCGGAGAATCGTTTCCGCCCTGGCACTGTAACCGGATTTACGCAGACCTGCGTCCGTCACGAGGAGGACGCGTTGACCACCCAATTCTCTGGCGAGTCTTCCCAACTCGCCAAACGTGCCACATCCACAAACGACGCGAGTCCGCTGATGGAAATCGAAACTGGCAACGGACGTTGGTTTGCCGACGGAACTCGCATGAGTTGGCTGAAGAGAAGATGTCATGAAATGCCAAAGTGCTGGGCGACGATTTATGGTGGGATCAGACGATTGTGGTGGGATCAGACGATTATCGTGGGCACAATAAGAAGTGGGTTTCGAATGCTAAGGATAGTGTTCCTGCCGCCCCACGACAACGAGTAAGCCAAATTTGTCCTCGATTCAGAAGGCGTGTCAAAACGGCAGTCTTTCTGAGCGACTTCGTAGACATTGATTTTGAATTATTGTTACAATCTGTCTGTAAAGTCTTTTCAGCAAACAACTTATGTATTGAATTCAACTCATGGCACGTTATTCGCTTTCTGCCAGACGCAAAGGTTTGTTTTCTGCAAATCTGGCCGCTTGAGGTCCATCTGGAGACAGCGTGGACATTGTGCGGCTCTCTAAATTTCCAATTATCGAAGTGCGATTGACAGGTCAGGAGAAAGTCATGGCGAAGAAGGCTGCCGCAAGCGGTACGCGAATTGTACCTCTGGGAGATCGCGTAGTGCTGAAGCGAGCCGAAGCTGAAGCGAAAACCGCTGGGGGAATTTTGCTCCCGGATTCAGCTCAAGGCAAGCCACAACGTGGCGAAGTTGTTGCTATTGGCGACGGCTATGTCAACGACAAAGGCGAAAAGGTTGCATTGACCGTTAAAGAGGGCGACCGAGTGATTTTCAGCTCGTACGCGGGCGACGAAATCACCGTCGGGGATCAGACCTACCTCTTGATGCGCGAAAGCGACATTCTGGCGACCGTGTAGTTTTCCTGGCATCCGAATTTGTAAGAGTTCGGGCCGCGTCTGGGTTCCTCAGAATTCAGCGACTACGCATTTTCGAGATCTCAAATTTCAAATCTCAGATTTCAAAATCTTAAATAGAATCCATCGGAGAATTACGACATGGCAAAGATGATTGCCTTTGATCAGGAAGCTCAGGAAGCCATGCGTCGAGGCGTCTCGAAGCTGGCACGCGCTGTCAAAGTTACGCTGGGGCCACGCGGTCGCAACGTGATCATAGAGAAAAGCTTTGGCTCACCGACCGTGACGAAAGACGGTGTTACCGTTGCACGTGAAATCGAACTTCCAAACAAGTTCGAAGACATGGGTGCTCGCATGGTTCGCGAAGTTGCCAGCAAGACCAGCGATGTTGCAGGTGACGGCACCACAACAGCGACTGTCATGGCAGAAGCCATCTACAACGAAGGCTTGAAAGCCGTTGTTGCCGGAGTCAGCCCGCTCGACATGAAGCGCGGCATGGACAAGGCCGTGAACGACATTATTGAGCAGCTTCGCAGCATGGCTCAGGATTGTCGATCAAAGAAGTCAATCGCTCAGGTCGGCACAGTGGCTGCCAACGGCGATGCTGAAATTGGTCAGATCCTTGCCGACGCGATGGAACAAGTCGGCAAAGACGGCGTGATCACTGTTGAAGAAGGCAAGAGCCTTGAGACCAGCTTCGAAGTTGTCGAAGGTCTGCAGTTCGATCGTGGTTACCTTTCTCCTTACTTCGTGACTGATTCAGAGAGCATGGAATGCGTTCTTGAAGACGCTTACGTTTTGATTCACGAAAAGAAGATCTCAAGCATTAAGGACCTGGTTCCTGTGCTGGAAAAGGTCGTAAATTCGGGCAAGCCGTTGCTGATCATTGCCGAAGACCTTGAAGGCGAAGCATTGGCAACTCTGGTGATCAACAAGCTGCGTGGTACTTTCAAGATTGCTGCTGTCAAAGCACCAGGCTACGGCGATCGCCGCAAGGCCATGTTGCAGGACATCGCCATCATGGTTGGTGGCACTGCAATTTTTGATGACCTGGGCGTAAAGCTGGACAGCATCGAATTGGCTGACCTTGGTACCGCTCGCAAGATTGTCATCGACAAAGACAACACAACCGTTGTCGAAGGTGGCGGCAAGAAGGGCGACATTCAGGCTCGCATCGAACAGATTCGACGCGAACTTGCCAACAGCACCAGCGACTACGACAGCGAAAAGCTGGAAGAGCGAATCGCGAAGCTGGCTGGCGGTGTTGCTCAGATCAATGTTGGTGCAGCAACTGAAAGCGAAATGAAAGAGAAGAAGGCTCGCGTAGAAGACGCACTTCACGCAACTCGTGCTGCTGTTGAAGAAGGCATTCTCCCTGGCGGCGGAGTTGCAATACTGCGAGCGTCTATGGCTGTAAAGCCGGGTAAGCTGACTCATGACGAAAAGGTCGGATACGACATCATCGTCCGCGCTTGCCGTGCTCCGCTGACTCAGATCGCTGACAATGCTGGCGTTGACGGCGGCGTAGTCTGCGAAAAGGTTTCAACTGGCGAAGGTAACTTTGGTTACAACGCTGCAACTGACAAGTACGAAGACATGGTGAAGGCCGGTGTTATCGACCCAACCAAGGTCACTCGTACGGCTCTGCAGAACGCAGCCAGCGTTTCAACACTGTTGCTTACCAGCGACGCGTTGATCGCTGAAAAGCCAAAGGACGACAAAAAGGGTCACGCTGGACACGGCGACGAAGACCTGTATTAAACAGCTTGGGCGCAGACCGTCCGGTCATAAAAAAATAAAACCCGGCATCGATAGGATGCCGGGTTTTTTCGTTGAACAACTTACCGATACCTGAACCGTACGTCAGACTTTCTAGCCTGACATGAAGAAGAATGAGTCAGCCAGGAAAGGCTGACGTACTTGATTCCTGACTGCTCTTTAGCAGTCAAGCCATAAAACCGGAACGAGCAGGCTGTCGATTGAATGTGTTTTCGCAACCCGAAACGCCAGTGAGGGATGGAATTGCCTGCATGTTTCGTCTCGAATCCCTCGCTGACGCGTCGGGTTACGATTAAATCGACAGCCTGCCCGGTAGGGGATTATTGCCAGCTGTACCAGTAGCCAAAGAACAACTAGATATTGCCATCCAGCTTTTCAACGATTTCATTCAGAGCGTCACGCATCTTTTCGCGAACTGACTCTGGTTGCTTATCGAGAGCCTTCAACAATTTCGGCGTCAATGCCTTGTTGAGTTTATCCATCATCGCTGATGCGCGTTTCCAGAATTGTTCGGGTGTCAATTCCTGACGCTCACCAGATACTTCGGATTCGGCATCCCGACCTTTTGGTGCTGGTGCAGCCGCATCGGCACGAAACGGAGCATAGCTCTCGCCGGTATCTCTTGCAGCCATGTCCATTGTTGCCGTCGCGGTCCGATCACCAGCGGTCATTCCGGCGCGATCGCCCATGCCGCTTGGCGTAAACTGAGACGGATCAACGACGCGAGACAGTGGAACGCTGGACGTGTCGAAGCCAAGAGGTGCTGCCCATTCAGAATAGCCCTCTGAAGATTCAGCAAACAGGTCTTCTCCGCGTTGAGCTCTTCGCCATGCTCTCATTTCCGCGACGGTGGCATCCGAATCCTGAGCCCAGTTGAGGCAGTCTTCTGCGTCATCCCAATTCGAAGCAACATAGAAGAATGACCATTTAAGCGACGGAAATTTCTCGTAGCTATTTCCAAACGCCTCCCAAACGCGTCGGCGCTGAAATATCTGGTCACCGCTAAGTCCGACCATTTGACCAAATTCAGCATCAGTACGGCCGCGAGCATAACGCTGGGTCCAGTCGGAGGCACACTCACCCACGACCCAGTTGCACTGGCTGACTGCCTCACGAGCCTTGGAAATCAGCAGTTCCTCTGTTTCTTTCACGAATCTGGATCCTTTTGAAGTAAGTTTACCACTGAAATTTGAACGCCACAACAATCTGGCGAACGTGCCATACTACGCGCAGAAAATCCCTTGTGCCACTGTTGAGCCCCCGAACCATCCGAAATCCCGAATGTCCTTGAATTCGCCGGATCCTCCTTCGTAAACAGTAGAATTGAATGCGGATAATTCTGCCACAACTCAAAGTCTGAATTCCAGGTTCTGGATTTGCCCATCAAATTCGACAGGATTTCACTGCAGCAGGGTAGACCTTCGGCCGATACATTCGGTATAAAACTTGTACGCAGTGCGAGCGGTAAAGTCTGCTCAAATTGCCTATTCAAAAACTTGAATAGCCCAAGAGTTTGGGGGGATAGCCAAGTGGCTAAGGCAACGGATTGCAAATCCGTCACGCGTGGGTTCGACTCCCACTCTCCCCTTTTCATAAAACCCGGTTGTGCCAGTTTGGCCAACCGGGTTTTTTTATTTCAATGTGGGATCAATAGCCGTTGCCTTATTGAAAGAATACGTGTCGATTCGCATTCGATCTGAGCACTACTTTGCAACAATGCTGCAAATTAAATGCTTTGGTTCGAGAACAGATGCAATCCACGTTTGAACCAAATGCGTCAGCGTGCTATCCTTCGCCCCTTCCAAATCGGGACTTAGTTTGAATTTTGGAGATTACTGGCTCATGGGAACGAAGAAGACGGGTAAGGGTCGGCGAAAAATTGGTCGCAAGAAGCGCCGCATGCGCGCCAAGATCCGGCACCGCAAGGGATAACCAAAAAACGCGGCTTCAGGTTCTGAGTGCGCGGTTTGTAGGTAGAATTCCGATTGTGCCATTTTTTAGATGCCGAAGTTTGCAGATTCCGGTGAGCTTGACAACGCAAGTGATAAGTTGAATCCTAGTGTTGATTGCCGTGTTGTGTTTTTGCAACACGGCGATTCCCGCCTTCCACTTGGGGATTCCTCATGCCTCGAATTCATCTTGCTTACCGTATGCTCTCCTTTTTGCTGGCTACCGTTCTATTAATTACGCCGACTTTGGCCGCAAATGATGCGGCTGAGGCTTCGCGTCCGACTGGTGCGGAGCAAGCGCGAGAGGCGATTGAGCGGACAGCTGTGCAAAAGCAGATGGCCGATAAAGAGTTGACCCTGCGACAGGGGGCTGCCGCTGTGGCAACGCAGCGTGTTCAGGAAATCCAAAAGCAACTGGACGAAGCTCAAAAGCGAGCTGCGGTTGAAACACAGCAAGTGTTGGTGCTGCAGCAGACTGGGGCAGTGCTGGATAAACAGCTGGCTGAAATGAAGGCGTCCCTTCCGTTGCAAGAGGCCGCTGATCAGCTGGTGTTGGCCGCTGCAAAAGTTTCGACGCGACTCGACAGTCTGATGTCGGCTCAGGCGCAGTTGCAGAATCAACTTGCGGCGCTGCGGAAATCTTCCGTCGAATGGCGAAGCAAATCTTCCGATGCCGATCAGAAGATCGCCTCCATCGTGGCTCAACGCCCAGAGCTGGAGAAGAAATCCAATGAAACCAAGGCAGCTGTCGATGCTGCTGAAGTCATTGTAAACGCCGCTCAGATTGCGATGACAACTGCCCAGGCAACTGTGGATGGGATGACTCCGCTGTTGACGGCACAGGAAGAACAATTGAAGACCACTTCGGTTTCAGTTGAGTCTCTAAATACATCCGTGGCATCATTGGCGAACTCTCTGAAGACGTTAAGTGAAGCGGCAAAGCTAACAGGCAACGATGCTTCCGCTGCGATTCAGGGGCTGGAGAAAGCCATCGCTGACTTTGCTCCACTTAAGAAAAATACAGATGCGTTGATGGCGCAGGTGACCGCTCGACGTGATGATCTGCTGGCTAAGATTGCCGTTGCGAAAACGGACCTGGAAAAGAAGACTGCGGAGCACAAAACTGCCGTTGCTGCTGCAGAACCAATGCGGGCGGCATGGAAATCGGCCAGCGATGCATTGGCGGCTGCGAATCAACAGGAGTCTGACCTTAAAGTTGTTAAAGGTGACGGCGAACGCTGGCAGAAGTCGCTGAATGCTCAGCTGACCGGCCTGGAGCCATCATTGCAAAAACTACGAGCTGAGACGCAGATTATTTCCAGCGAATCGCTGGTTGCCAGCCAGCAGGCTGAGTCTGCCTTAGAACCCCTGGGACGTTTTATTTCGTTCTCACGACATGTCGCCCCGATCCTGGCTCAACGTTGTGTGGCATGCCATAACACTCGCAGTCCTGGTGGAAGACTCAATCTTGATTCATTCGCGGCTCTATTAAAGGGCGGAGAATCAGGCGAAGCTGTTTCTGCTCACAAGAGTGCAGATTCATTGCTGGTGAGCATGATTGAAGACGGTTCAATGCCGAAAGACGCCGATCCGCTTTCGCCAGCTGAGATTGCAATTGTAAAGCAATGGATTGACGTTGGAGCGCCATTGGATGCGGGCGTCACACTGACCGCCGACCTATTCGACGTGATGCCAGAACAGACTCAACCATTGCCACCTGGTGAGTACCGAGTTGCGATTCCCGTGACGGCAGTTGCCTTTAGCCCGGACGGTAGCCAACTCGCATCATCTGGTTATCATGAGGTCCTGGTATGGAATGCAGCCGACAGCTCACTCATCCGCCGCATTTCCAATGTGGCAGAACGTATTTACGATCTCGAATTCAGTGCGGACGGGAACACATTAGCCGTCGCAGCCGGAACACCAGGCCAGCTCGGTGAATTGAAGTTGTTCTCCGCAGCGGACGGTCAATTGATTCGAACTTTGGTGCGAGCTCGTGACGCGATATTTGCTTTAAGTTTCAGTCCGGATGGTCAGCATTTGGCTTGTGCCGGTGCCGATCGTTCAATCAATGTCGTCAAAGTTGCCAATGGTACTGAAGTCCTGCGAATCGAAGACCATGCAGATTGGGTTATGGACGTAAACTGGTCACCAAACGGGCAGCGTCTTGTTACCAGCAGCCGAGATAAAACCTGCAAGGTCTTTGAAGCCGCGACCGGCAATCCAGTTATTACATTCAGCGGTCACGGTGAACCTGTTTATTCAGCGGCCTTTCTCGCCGACAGCACTTCGGTTGTCAGTGGTGGCAGCGATCGCAAATTGCGGATCTGGAATTCAGGCGATGCGAAAGAAGTTCGTGCGATCGGGGGATTCGGTGGTGACGTGTTCCGAATTCAGATTCTCCCCGGCGATTTGATTCTTTCCGCTTGCGGTGATCGAGCGGTTCACGAGCACAAGGCTGCGGACGGTGCTCTGCTCCGTAAGATGGAAGGTCATCAGGACTGGGTTTACACGCTCAGTGCAAATCCTGGCCGAAAACTGATTGCCTCTGGCAGCTACGATGGGGAAATTCGAGTCTGGAATTCTGAAGATGGCAGCATGACGACTTCGTTCATTGCCATTCCAAAGCAGAATGCCGATCAGACTGTGGCCGCACAGAAGTAGAGTTCCTTAGCTTTCGCCTTGCGGCGGCTCGGCCAGTTTTCGCGGTGTGACGACTGGCAATTCGCGAGTTGTCTTTTCGTGAACATCTTCTTCGGGCATGTCAATTTCGACGTGAATTTCCGTCTCACCCAGCAGGATGCAATCGCCGGTTTTAAGTTCGACACAGTCGATATCGTGATTGTTGACAATGGTTAGATTTGTAGATTCATTGTCTACGATTTGAAATCCACCGTTTTCACTGCGGCTGATTTCTGCATGAATGCGGCTTAGCAGCGCGTCGTTGATCGTGATGTCAGCTCGATGACTCCGGCCCAATGTGACAGGCAAATCAGATTCGGAGAGTTGAATATCGCCGTCTTCAAAAACTGCCGATTTGAGGACAATTCGAGCCATAAACATTCTCTCGATTGAATTGAAACAGCGCCCGAGAACCAAATTCTATCGGAAACCGAAGGCAAGTTGAAATCGAATGTTTCAGCGAGTTCGCATTCCTACAAACCGCTTTTCCGGCACAGCCGGAATAATCCGTCGTTAAGCCAGGCATGGGTTGCGAGTGAACTCCGTCTGCGCGGTCGTTTCTGAGCTAGGCTTTAGTGAAACCCGTGACTGGAACCAGCGTGGATCAATTCGTGATTTGGCGGTTTCGATGAGCCGGGCATTGCTATTCTGCACCAGGAAACGTTTTCAATGTCTCGTCGATTTTCATCAGCACAACACCCCACCAATACAACGAACACCAAGGTTGGGGCGACTACGATCGCACCGTCGGACTCAAACTCCCCTGCAGCACCTTCGTTGGAATCGCTGCTGAAATCCTGCGGCGCGCTGCAGTCGGTCATTCGGCAAAAATCAGATACTGACGAAACAAATGCTGTTGCTGCTCGAGAAGACAGAGATGTTGAATCAAACGATCTTGTCGATACACCTCGTCACTCAGAGCGAAGCGAGGGCGCAACAGAAACAAATGTTGAATCACGTGCAGCAACAGCTGATAGCATTCTGTGTGACACAATCACGTCTAGTCGCATTTCGACTGAGTTACCACGAATCGCGAGCAGATCACAGGAAACCACTGATTCGATAAATATGCTTTCGGTACTGAAATTGATGCGTGAGGAATCGCAAGCGTCGATTCAAGAACTGAAAGCTTCGCAGGAGGCTGCTGCCGCCGGTCAAAGTGCTGTCCTGAAGGCACTGTTTGAAGTCATTTCCCGATCATCTGTGGTGCGTGACAATGTCGGCGAAAGCATTGAACAAAAACTGTTTGATTTCGAAGAACGGATTTTGCAACGTATCGTCCACGTGAATAACCCAGCCGCAATAGCCACGGCAAAGGATTCAAAGCATCCGTCAAATATTCAGCCTTCAGTGTCAGCAGCGGCAAAAATGAGCGGCGGTCGCTCATGGGAAGAAATACGCAACGATCTGTTGTTGCATGGCGATGCTCGCGAAACACAAGGTGAAACCGACATCAGGGAAGCCAGGGATATTGCGAATCTCAAAGCCCAGGATAAGTTTAACCCCGCAGAAGCCGCCACTCTTCTGGAAGTGCCCGAAATCCTTGACCCGGATGAATTAAGTGAAGCGGAACTGCGGGAAGTGTTCGTGGAACGGGAAGAATTCATTGCGACTCTGATCAGTCGACTTCGACAATCACACCAACAATGCAGCGGGCATCTGCCGTCTGAAAAACTGAAGGCAATGGGAGAATTCCTGCCCGAGGATCTTGCGGCTCAGGTCATGCAGACATTGCAACAGCTGGATGAACTGGCACGCATTGGTGAGCTTGAGTTATCACTGGAGCGTGCAAGGCTGTCGCGGCAGCTGAGTAAGCTGGACGAATCGCGACAGTTACTGGAACATCACGCACGGCAACTGGGACTCACCCTGACTGATGACGGAACCGTATCGACTCCAAAAAAATCGGCAAATCGAGGAACCAGTTCACGACGCTGGTTAAGTAAACTTGGTTTTGGACAGTAGTCGGGTTGGTTGTCAGCATTCCGGCGGGCATGCTTTGGGAAGCGGCGGCTTCAGGATATAGAGACGAAACTGCGTGTGTTGTGCAGCGTTAGTGCGCTTGCCATGTTCATCAATCGTTTCCACGTTCCAGCCTTGCGTATTGGCCAGCTTTACAAAGCGGTCCGCATTCGCGCGGCCTCCTTCGCCGATCCATGCGATACCATCATCTTTCAGCATCTGTTGTACTGTGTTCAGTAACGACTGATGATTGGCGGTATCGTACAAAACATCACTTCCGAATACAAAATCGTATTGTAAGGACTCCGGTGGTTGCCCCCAGTCGAAGACTTTGCCGGTCGCATCTGGAAAACCGTTCAGACCTGCGTTGTACACGGCAAGTCTGACGGCGGCCGTAGCGTGATCTGAAAATGTTACTTCGTGTCCCGCGAATAACGCAGCAATCCCTGTGACGCCGATTCCGCAACCAAGTTCCAGCATTTTCAAACGCCCTGGCCACGGATGCTGCAGGATCATCGCAGCCGTTTTTGGCGACGTTTCCCAAAGCGATCCCCAGTACGGATCAGAATCAGACGCTCCTGAAGTCTCACTTTCAATTGCGACTTCGAGCAATTGGTCCTGGCTGGCTGGCAATTCGAACGAGATGTTCTGCCCCGCGATGTTCAACGTTCGTTTGGTAAGTTGCAGCGTCATTCTGCTTTTCTGAGATTCTCAACGATGTGCTTCAACGATTTTTCTGCCATGCGATTGAAGTAATCCCACGTGTGTCCTCCACCTGTTGTGTCGAGATCTCGTTCGTGCAGAATTCCTGACGAAGAAAGCTTCATCCCCAATCGAGCCACGCCGTCGAACCATTCGGTGTCGGCTGGATCGCAGCAAAAGAATTGATGCCGTGGCCATGCCAGCGGATGCAGGTTCAAGACAACTGACGCTTGACGAGCAGCTTCGGCATCCGGAAACATGGAGTCCAATGGAATGCCGGAACCATACAGCTGATTGAAATCCACCGCCGGTGCTATCGCGGCCACGACAGGAAACTTCGACGCATAACGAAATGCCAGTTGCAGTGCTCCCTGGCCTCCCATGCTCACTCCAAGCAACGCGATTTTTGGGGTGGTGATGGAAAAGCTTTGCTCGATGAATGGAAGCACTGACTTCATCAGCCATTGTTGAGGCGTTTGATCAGGATCAAACTCGCGGCACACCACGTCAAGCCACCAGCTTCGTTCTCCATCCGGACAAACAGCGACCAGCCCGTGTTGCTGAAAGAGTCGACTGAAGACGATATTTTCGTTCAACAGCACTCGCCCATGTCCATGCAGAAAAAGAACGGCAGCTTGAGGTGGTGCCTCCGACTGAGGCACAAAGACGTCAACGCGGCGTCCATCAACGGACTCCGTTCGCCAGTTCTTCAGGGCGCTTTCATCCCTCAATGCCTTGCTCTCTTCTTTCGGTACCACGCTGCCGCGAAGCAAATCTCTAATACTATTCAACATGAGAAATCCAACTCGCATTCAAAATCAGAATTGTTGCCGAAAAACCGGTGTGGAGTTTAAACTCTTTCAGTCACCAGGATTGTAGACCGGCCTGCAATTCTTGCAAAAAAGATCACGCGAGGTGGCGCACTGCCGGTGGGAAGCTGCCGGCGAACAACGTCCGCGTTTGTCGGGATACGGCGGCATTTGACCTCGTAGTGAGTCGAAGGATCTTTGCGAAGATATTGCTTCAAGTCCTTGATGTTACCCGACAGCACTGCTTCAATACGGAATGCAGTAACGAAGCCGGATGACACGCATTCCGTGCTCGTGAGATATTCTTCCTCCGCATCCAGGCGCTGCATGGAATGCCGTTCCGCCATCACATCGATCAATCCCGATCGGACGATCGCAGGATCAGGGTCGAAGATATATTCCGCCGCGGCCGGAACCACGTTCGTCCATGCCGACAATGGATCGGCACTAATCGATTCTCCTGCAGGCAACGCCGTGGCTCGGAATGCATGTTCGCCAGCCATACTTCCGAACCAAACGGTTGCTTCGCGACATTCGCCTTTCAGGCTGATGAGTTCAATTTCGCAGCCGGGAAATTTCTGCAGAAAGTTGCTGGCAGGACTGACCTTAATTCCTCCTCCTGCCGCCTTGCGCGTCAGTTGCTGCATCCAGACGAGATCGGGTTGATACAACTCAAGTCGTTTCGTCGGACGATCGCTTTCCGCACGTCGATCGGGATCAACATGCACGATCTTGCCAGACCAGTCAATGTCTGTCACATCTGCGCATTGTGTCTGAATGTTGTCAGCCCGATTCCAGATTGCCGTATTCCATTCCGTGCGCAGGCACATCGCGGCAGAAGCATCGATTGCTGTGACTTTTGTATGTTCCGCAATCGCTGAAGCATCGACTCCAACTCCGCAGCACAGATCAAACACGCTGTCGAAGTTCGAAAATCGCTTCGCCTTGTGAGTCGCAACTTCCAACGCAGTGCATTGTTCAAGGCCGACTCGTGTTAACCAAAGTCGATCTGCGTTCGGCAGAAATCCCGCCGCGCGCTGGCGACCTTCATGCACTGACAAGGCCGCTCGGACGAGATCGTCATCGTATGTGTCGCGCAGCTTACGCTGGTTGCCGATCTGCGACGGAGTGCTGGCTGCAATCGCAGCAAAGATCTCGGGACAATCTTTCAAACGTCGCAACAGAAACGATTCTTCGTCCGCGTCAAAATAAACATCATCCATCATCAACCGGATTTCTTTTTCATGCGAACGATCCCGTCCCAATCGGCCGGTGATTTACGATCGTGCTGAGTGATCAACATGGAGAGATAGTCCTGAGCACGATCTTCGGCGGGCATCCGATGTAAAAACTTCCATGCTTCGGACCATTGTCCCGCAATGAACGATGCAACGCCTTTTTCAAAATCTGCCAGATGTTGATCCGTCAGCGACGGACAACGCGATTCTGGCGGGACAAGTTCACTCACCAGCAACGTACGGTCCATACCATACGGCAGAACCTGCAGCAAACGCCTCACTCGCCCTTCATCTTTGGGAAGTTTCTCACGAATCTGCTTCTCCAGGAATTCATCAATCAACACCGACACGTGCAGTTCACGAGTCATACTTTCCAGGCGACTGGCAAGATTCACAACAGGCCCGAACACGGTCACTTTCACCTGTTCACGCGTGCCGATTTTCCCCGCAACTGCGCGTCCGTGGGCAATGCCGATGCTGGTTTCAAAGTCTTTAAGTGGATGATCCGGGTCGGCCTGAGCTTTGGCGAATTCCTCGCGAATTGCCAACGCCGCGCGGCAGGCATTGAGCGGTGCTTCGGACGATGCGATCGGCCAGCCCCAAAATCCCAGGGCAGCGTCGCCTTGAAAGTCTCCCGTGACGCCACCAAATCGCAGAATCTGACTGGTCATAACTTCCAGAGCCAGGCTGACTCGTTCCAGCAGTCCGGTCAGATTGTCTGACTCCTCTTCCGCGCGATGACTGAAACCACGCAGGTCGCAGAACAGTACCGTCACATCGCATTCTCGCGGTTCCAGCAGAGACGTATCAAGATCCTGGCCAAGCGCTTCCAGAATGGGCGGCGAAAAGAATTGTCGCAGGCCGGATTGCTGGCGTTCCAGCCGTCGTTGTCGTTGAAGTGACCCCACGATGTCGGCGATGAATTCCGTGAACTTAATATCCGCATGCAATCGCCGTTCACCGGAACTGGCATCTTCGGGCAAACTTCGTCCCGTAATATAAAATGCACGGTCGCCGGTAATGTCGGCGAAGGGAGTACAAAACGCCCAACCAAATCCGGCCACCTGAGTGTATTGTTCTGTAATAGCCTCTGCGTTGTCCCAGATATGCAGCACCGTTGTCTGCTGTTCCATCGCATTTGAAATCAGACGTACGCTGGGCTGCATCAACAAACCAGTTTCGAACCGTTGCTCCTGATGGAACACGCGGGGACGCAGAGTGTCGGAAACTCCCACGATGGCGACACCATCAGCGTTCTGGACACCGGCAAGAAGCAGGCTTGCCAGCCGAATATACAGATCGCGTTCGACGCCCGATTCACGAATGACGGCCGGCAGACTTGTGAGAACTTCAATTCGCTTGGCCGCATCATCGTATCGGACCCGCTGCAACTGCTGACGATCAATCGCAAGCTGCTGGATCGGTTGACGTCCCGGAGAATCGCTTTGAGTGACCTGCTGCACTTCAAACCGTGATGATCCGACCACAAACGCATCGCCGGAAGCCAGCGTCGCCACTGAAACAATCGCGCCATCGACGAAAATGGGATTCGATTTATCGGCGATTTTTCTGATCGTCACGCCGTTCGCATCTGCATGCAGCTCGACGTGGCGGCGTGAAATGAGTTCATCCCAGGTGACGTGCAGATTTGCATCGTCACCGCGTCCCAGCACGTACGTGTCTCCTCCGACGAGAAGAAACTCCCGGTCAAGACGGTGTCCGTTGTGAAAGGCCAGCAGCCGAAACATGTCAGATTATTCCATCCCGCCGACTTCTTTCATTTCCAATTGCTTCATCTTGCGATAAAGATTGGATCGATGCAGGCCGAGAAGTTTTGCGGCGTCGGTCATGTTGTCTGCCGTATGATGAATACTGCGACGGATAAAGTCTCGCTGAAATTCCCGCGTCGCAGCGTCCATCCCAAGATCCAACGCGGGGAGTTTGGTATTGTCAGCCTCAGGGCTCAGGATAAAGGCCAGATCCTCCGGTTCTACACGATCGGCCGGACAAAGAAACGCGATGCGTTCCATCAGGTTTCGTAACTCACGCACGTTTCCCGGCCACATGTGAGATTGCAGTCTTCGTCGCGCTTCCGACGAAAGTTGCAACTGCGGACGTTTGGCCTGCACCGCAAAGCGACGCAGAAAGAACTCTGCCAGTGGAAGAATGTCTTCAGGCCGGTCACGCAATGCCGGAAGATCGAGCGTCACGACACCCAGACGATAATAAAGATCCTCACGAAACTTTTTCGCTCGCACGGCTTCGCTCAGGTTTGCGTTAGTCGCAGCGATAATTCGAACATTGATCGGGATCGACTGCGATCCGCCAACGCGCGTAATGATTTTTTGCTCCAGAACTCGCAACAACTTCGCCTGACCACCAGGACTCATGTCACCGATTTCGTCCAGAAACAGCGTGCCTCCGTCGGCAAGTTCGAATTTCCCCTGTCGCATATCTCGAGCATCGGTAAACGCCCCGCGTTCATGGCCAAAAAGTTCGCTTTCCAACAAAGACTCCGTCAATGCAGCGCAGTTCACCGCGACAAACGGGCAGCTTGAACGATTGCCTTCGTAATGCAGCGACTGTGCCACGACTTCTTTGCCGGTGCCG
>Ga0105046_10001362_pt1 | contig 37450 bp, 29 predicted proteins | sample MAT03_FD_78385 | JGI IMG/M metagenome (GOLD analysis project Ga0105046, IMG submission 78385) | Freshwater microbial communities from Lake Fryxell liftoff mats and glacier meltwater in Antarctica - MAT-03 (megahit assembly) | ecosystem: Environmental > Aquatic > Freshwater > Ice > Liftoff... | reverse complement strand
TCGCGATCGATCCGGTTTCGCGGGTTGCGTCGGCTCGTCATTTTTCGCAACGGATTCCGTCACACTTGCTTGCGACGCGCGCCGAGATGGCGGCTTTTATGAGAACACTATTTGGAGCCGAATTGCGACATGCGCCGGTGGTAAGCGCACAACCGGGCGCGACCTCCACGATCATTTCGCGCAACGAAGTGGTGTAGCGCGTTCACGTAATCTTGTGCCAGGCGAAGACGCCGAGGCTGCCGCCCACGATCCAGATGAGCGCCGTGACACGGAAGTTCGCATCGTGTTTTTCGCGCGCGTGTTTATCAAGATCGCGGTACCGTGCAACAATCTTCTCGGTACCGATTTGATCGGACAACTTCGCCTGCTCTGCGCGTAGGGCCTTCACCTCGGGATTGCCCACTGCGAGAGCGTGAAACGCCGCGGGCAAGAGGCCAAGCACCAAGGCGATCGCCAGGCCATAAAAGGCGTGGCGCACCGGATCGTCTCGCAACTTCATCGCCTTGCCGACCACGGAAGGTCCGCCTTTTTTGCCCATCATCGCCGCACGTTCGCGCGAGGGCGCAAGACACTTGCGACACGCCGACGAGGTGCGTTTGTCGTAATACAGGCCGTGCTCGGCGCATCGGATCATGTGGAGCTTGTCCTGGGCCAGTGCCACGCCGGAGTCGTCGCTGTCGGCGGACAGTTTCGACGGCCCACTCTGATCGTGTCCAAAGGAAGGCTGCGGCCGTCTGGCGGGCATTAGATCATCGGAATCCGCGGGATGCTGGGGCGGAGGTCCACGACCGGTGGCAAGCTCAAGCTTGGGCAAGTCGCCGGTCGGTGGGGCAAACGCATCACGACCACCCGAAGGTCCGCCTCGCCCCATCGCTGCGGCCATGGTGCCCGGTGCGGCGAGCATGCCGGTGGGAGGCGCGGCGATCTGGGTTGGCGGCATGCGCTCGTCGGGTGGCGCAAAGGGATCGCGACCGACTACGTCTCGGCCGGGTTGGTTACCCGCTGCCACCGTTCGCGGTGCCGAACCGAGCGCATTCGAGCCCGACCCCATCGTTTGATTCGAAAGCCCAAGCGGCGCGAGGCCCATTCCCAGAGTGTGCTGCGGATGAGCGGGATTGGGCATGGCGCCGCCCGCAACCGTACGTGGCTGGAAGCCCGCGCGCGTGGCCGGAACACCACCCATCGTGGGTGCAGAAGTTATTTGCGTCGTCGGATGAACACCGGTCGTTCGCCCACCCACCACCGGTCGAAGCTCGGTGATGGCGCCAAAACTCGAAAGCTGTTCGGTCAGAATGCGCGCCTGCGCTTCGTCCAAATTTTGCCCTGCTCGCAAATTGCGCGATGAAATTGCCTGCGCGATCTGCACTGCGGGCGCGTGAAAATGCTCCGCCAGCTTGGCCGCAAGGTGCATTTGCGCAACGGGATTGGGATCGCGCGCGCCCACCACAAAAACGTCGTATTGCATGAAATGCCTATTATACGGTCGGTTTGGACAACAAGAAACTTGACCCGGTGCCCGACTGCCCCAGGATGGTTGCATGCGACCGGCTGGCGCCACCCAAAAACGAGAAGAAGCCTACGCCCCAAAGGCGGAGACGCCTCCATTGCGCCGACCGTCCGTTCAGACACGCCCGCTAGTCCAGGCGGCGCCGCTCGCCCCCAAAAAGGCGCTTCCGGCCCTGTCGCGCATCGTCTACCGCAGCGGCGAGCTCAGCTACCTGTAGCGGGCCATCGCAAACCCGCGCCGGGCTCCGAGCGATACCTGCTAGATTCCCGCCATGGAAGAACCCGAATATCGCAAGTGTGTCGATGCGGTGTTCACCTGCATAGACAACGCGTTTGAGAGCGTCGATCCGGATCTCGCGGAGAGCACGATTTCACAGGGCGCGCTGACGGTGTTGTTCCACGAGAAGCTCCGGCTCATCGTCTCGCCACAAACGCCGGTACGACAGATCTGGGTCGCCTTTCGCGATCGCGCCTGGCATCTCGATCTTGAACCTGCGACCGGACTCTGGAAAGACGATCGCGGCCAGGGCATCGAATTGTATTCGCTCGTCGAATCGCTAACGCTGGAACAAACCGGCGTCACGATCTCGGTTGCGCGAACGGCGTGAGCCCATCAAGGGTGATGTTGGGCTGAGCGCCTTGCTGGTCGCGTGCCTAGTTTCGTGCTTGCCGAATCACCTTGCCAAGTGCCCGGCGATCGTCGTCATTCACGATTTCCTGGGCGGGCGCATCGCCCTTGGCGACCTTGTCCTTGCCGGCGACCTTGTCCTTGCCGGCGACCTTGTCCTTGCCGGCGACCTTGTCCTTGCCGGCTGCGTCTTCGTCCTTGTCGTCGTTTGTACCGAGCAGACTCCCGACGCCCTCGGTCACTTCCGTGGCCTTTTGCTTGGTTCCCTCGACCAGCTTTTGCGATTCCTGACTGGAACCAATGGCCTTGATGTGCCCGTACAACGTTTGCTCACCAAGATTCACGCTCGTAAAAAACCAGATAAAACCGCCGACCGCAGCCGCGAGGAATACAAGTTTCACAATGCGCAACATCCCTCTGCAATAACACCACAGGCGGGAAAGGCAATTTTTCAGCCAGCGCGTCCGGGGCTGCTACCTGCGCGAAATGTCGTCGCCCGAACCAGCAGGTTACCGAGATGTTCCCGCTGCGACTGATCGAGGGGCTCGATGGTCACACCAAAGCCCGGTGGGCGTTTTCCAGGAAGTCCGGGATCAACCCGGATGATCCGGGCGCGACAGGAAACGTTGAAGTCTTCTTCCTCGCCGGAGCCGTCTTCGCTGCCAAAAATGCACAACTCGAATTCGTAGCCCGGCTTTAGCGCCGGATATTCGTGGGGCAAACCTTCGAGGTACACACCCCCTGCCGACAGGTTGCGAAGCGCCATGATTTGTACGCCCTGGCCGCGGATCTCGGCCTGGCCATACACTTCAATGCGCGATCCGCCCCTTCGATCATCTTCCCCACTCATCGCACGCACCTTAGCTGAAACGGCGGAGAAATGGGACCTCGATTCAGGGGGTGATGGGCGCGACGGGTGAGGGTTCGGTCGCATACGGATCGACCTTGGCGGCTTCCGGGACCACGGGCGCCGGGGCAACCCGGGCGGGCTGCTCATCGGGGACGACGGGGGCCGGTAGGGTGGGCAGCTCGGGTGCGGCAATGGGATCCGCCGGGGCCGGGGTGTCAACCAGAAGGGGTGAGATCTCGAGCTCGGTCGAAGGCTCTGCGTCGGTCGCGGCCTTGCCACGCTTCTTTTTGTTGTCGAGGCGCAGGGTCAAAAGCGCCGACATATCGCGATCCGGAACGATGCGGTGGCGACTCTCGACGAAACGTTCTTTTCGTACCACAATTTCCACCGGGTCAGCCGAGCGGTTCAACTCGAAGCTTAGTGGGGTTCGACCCAACAACGTTCCATCGGGGCCATAGACCGCAGCAGCTCGTGGTACGGTTTGAAAGCGCACGTTGATCTTGCCGGACAAAACGGGGGCGGGCTTTGCGACGGCGGGCTTTGGCGGCGGCTCAGGCTGTGGAATGGGGTCGGGATCGGGTGCCGCGCGCGGCGCCACCGCCTGAACAGGTGCGACGGTTGGCGAACCCGTGCGGCCCGTTGCGAGAAACAAACCAATTGCGGCGGCGAAGGCAACACCACTGCCTGCCATGGCCATAATGGCACCCCGGGATAGACCCGATCGGTGCGGTGCCCCTGCCGCAAGAGGTGCTGCCGCTGCATCGAAAGAGATGGGTTGCACCGAGGCCGAAGACAACGAGGCCGCCATGGAGCCCTCGGACGCAGCAACGGCCCACATCCCGCTTTGCGATGCATCGGGAAGTTGTGCCTCGAATTGCCCCGCGTCTTCGCCGAAAAGTCCGTCGAGCATGCGCGGAACCTGCGAGGGTGAGAAATTGAGCTCGGTCAGATAGGCATCGAGTTCGTCGGCCATTTCCTTGGCCGTGCTGTAGCGACGCGCGGGTTCTCGCTCGAGCGCACGCAACACGATGTAGTCAAGTGCGGTCGGCGCATCAATCCGCTTCATCGAGGGCGGAATGATCGGCCGCTCGAGCACATTGCGCATCGTCTGGCGATCCGTCTCGTCGAAGAACAACCGGCGCCCGGTCAGCATTTCCCAGAGGCAAACGCCGAGCGAAAAAATGTCGGAGCGGGTGTCGATGGGCTCGGAACGCACCTGTTCAGGCGACAAATAACTGAGCTTGCCCTTGATGATGGTCGAACTGCCTTCGGCGAGCTCCGCGGGTTTATCGCCAAGTTCGGCGCGCGCGATGCCAAAATCGAGAAGCTTCACACCACCGGCCCGCAGCAACATGATGTTGGAGGGACTCACGTCGCGGTGAACAATGCCGAGCGACTGGCCCCCCTGAGCCGACATGGAATGGGCATAGTGCAGGGCCTGCGCCACCTGCTGCGCGATGTAGGCAGCGATGGAAGGATCTAGCTGGGAGCCTGACGTGCGCAGCTTGCGCATGACGTTGATGAGATCTTTGCCCCGCAGGTATTCCATCGATAGGAAGTAACTGCCGCCGACCTGACCGAAATCGTAGATCTGCACGATATTTGGGTGATTCAAGAGGGCACTGACGCGTGCCTCGCTGATGAACATATCGATGAACTCGCGGGAGGCCGACTTGTCCTGAAGGATTCGCTTGATGACGAAGACCCGTTGAAAGCCTTCAACGCCGTGCGCTACCGCGCGAAACACCTCCGCCATCCCACCCCTGCCGATTCGCTCGAGCAGGAGATATCTCCCAAACCGCTCGCCCACTGGGTTTTCTTGCGATGCAACCAATTTCGGACACTGGGTGCTCGGAGGAACGAGGGGAAAACTTGAGCGGTCGCACTGCGTTGTTCGCCGAAAATACTCGAGTCGGGACGGTAAAGGATAGTCGGCGGCCCGCCGATAGCGCTCAGACGCATGAAGAACATGACCTTGAGGCACTTGGGTTCAGTTACGTTGTTGAGGGCGGTCCTGGGCGTGGTGGCAATTGCCGCCGCGGCCAACTGTTCGTCCAATTCGAGTTCACCGACGCCGCTCGTCATCGCGATAAGTCCAACGGATGCGTCGATTCGACCAGGTGATACGGTTCAGTTCACGGTCACCGCAACGTTGCCCGACGATAAAACCTCGGATGTCACAGCCGCGGCAACCTACGTTTCTTCGGACACCGCCGTCTTGACTGTGGATGCCTCTGGCAACGGTGTTGGTGTTGCGCTTGGGTCGGCGTTTGTGGTTGCGACGTACAAAGGCCTGAGCAGCTCGGCGGCAGTCACCGTCGAAGCCGTCGCGGCGACCTTGACCAGCATCGCTGTCACGCCTGTGAATCCCAGCATTGCCGTCGGCACCACGCGGGCGTTTGTTGCAACCGGTTCCTATTCCAACAACACCACCCGGGACCTGAGCGGACAGGTGACCTGGACAAGTTCATTGCCAACCATCGCCACCGTGATCTCAGGCGTCGCAACAGCGGTCTCGGCTGGAACCACCACGATCACCGCATCGCTTGGCACGGTTTCGGGAACCGCAACCCTGGTCGTCAGCGATGCCACCATCGTTTCCATTGCGTTGACGCCGGCGGCCCCCTCGGCCGCTGCCGGCAGCATCGTGAATTTCACCGCCACCGCGACGCTTTCGAATAACACCACGCAGGATGTCTCGGCCACCGCCGTGTGGACCTCGGGTACGCCGGCAGTTGCAACTGTCGCGAGTCCCGGTCGCGCCACGGCCCTTGCAGCAGGCACGACCGCAATTGAAGCGACCGTCGGCGCTGTGAAGGGGTCCACCACCCTGACCGTCACGGCAGCTACGCTGGTTTCCATTGCCGTGACACCTCCCAACCCAAGCGTTGCACGCGGAACGATGCGGCAGTTCATTGCGACCGGAACTTTCTCCGACAATTCCACCCAGGTTTTGACAGGCAACGCGGTCTGGTCGTCGGGCATGACCAACATTGCAACGATCGTGGGCAACAGCGGCCTCGCCAGAGGTGTTGCGGTTGGCACATCCATTATTCGTGCTTCGGTTGGCACCATCGAGGGAACCACAAACCTGACCGTCACACAGGCCACACTTGTCTCCATCTCGGTTTCTCCCACGACCCCCACGGTTCCCCTCGGAAGCCCCGCTCCCTTTACTGCCACCGGAACCTACAGCGACAACAGCACACAGGATCTGACCGATGCGGTAACCTGGACCTCGGCGTTGGCGTCCACGGCCACGATATCGAACGCGGCCAACAGCGAAGGCATCGCGACCACCCTTGCCGTCGGGACAACCGTCATTGCAGCAACCCTGGGTACGATAAGCGCATCGACGACGCTCACCGTGACGGCTGCGACGCTGGCTTCGATTGAGATCGCACCGGCACTGCGAACGATAGCAAATGGTACCAACCAGCAATTCACGGCAATCGGGACCTATACGGACAACACCACTCAGGATTTGACCGACACGACGACGTGGGCATCGGGCAGCACCAATGTTGCGACCATCTCGAATGCCGCCAACAGCCACGGCCTCGCAACCTCGGTTGCGCCAGGGACGACGACCATCACCGCAACCTCGGGTACCATCATCGGTACCACGACGCTGACGGTTTCCGCGGCAACGCTGGCCTCGATTGCGGTCACGCCGGCCACGCCGTCCATCGCAAAGGGCACCGATCAACTGTTCGTGGCCACGGGAACTTTCTCCGACAACAGCACCCAGGATCTGACGAACAGCGTGACCTGGTCATCGGGAACGCTCGGCACTGCGACGATCTCGAATGCGCTCGGTACCGAAGGTCTTGCGAGTTCCGGTGTCGAGGGTACGACGATCATCACGGCGACCCTCGGTTCCACTTCAGGTACAACCACCCTGACGGTATCGGCTGCAACGTTGGCTTCGATTGCGGTCACGCCGACCAACCCCACGCTTGCCAAAGGGACTATCGATCAGCTGACGGCGACCGGTACGTACACCGACAACTCGACCCAGGATCTGACAGCCTCGGTAGGCTGGAGCTCCAGCATGACCGGTGTGGCGACCGTCTCGGGCGCACTCAACACCGAAGGACGCTTGACTGCGGTTCTTGAAGGCGCAACCACCGTCACCGCAACCCTGGGTGCCATTGTCGGAGGAACCACCGTTACCGTCAGCGCCGCAACCCTCGTCTCGATTTCGGTAACGCCACCCGGACTCGCGCTGCCGATCAACATCGAAAACGCTTACACCGCGACGGGAACGTACACGGACAACACCACACAGGATCTCACCACTCAGATCACGTGGTCGAGCAATGCGCCCAACGTCGCCACGATCTCGAATGCCGGTGGCACCAAAGGTGTCGGCGTGGGCGTCGCCCCCGGCTCGGCAACGATTTCTGCAACCCTAGGCGCAAATGTCGGCAGCACCACGTTGACCATCACCAACGCGACCCTCGTGTCCCTCGCGGTGACACCGGCCAGCCCGACCGCACCACTTGGAACCGTACCACGTTTCACCGCTACCGGTACTTATAGCGACAACAGTACCCACAACATCACCTCGCTTGTCTTGTGGGGATCGTCTGTTCCGGCCGTTGCGACTGTCTCGAACGCCCCCGGCTCGAAGGGACGGGCCAACACGGTCAGCGTTGGCAACACGATCATCACCGCGACCTTGTCGAACATCAGCGGCGCAACGGTGGTCACGGTTTCGGCAGCGGCACTTGCTTCGATCTCGGTGGATCCCATCAATCCAACCACCGCAGCGGGAACCACGCGACGGTTCTCCGCCACGGGACGCTACACCGATAACTCCACCCAAGATCTGACGACGTCGGTCACCTGGAGTTCGATGAACACGGCCGTCGCGGTCATTTCCAATGCCGACAATGACGAGGGTCTTGCCACTGGGTTGACGGTTGGTACTTCGAGCATCTCGGCAACCCTTGGGCCGATCGCGGGGACGACGACCCTCAACGTGACTGCCGCAACGCTCGTGTCGATTGCAGTCACACCCAATCTGGCGAGCATCGCAAATGGAACACGTCAAACGTTCGTTGCGACCGGAACGTACACGGATGAGAGCACCCAGGATCTGAGCGACCAGGTGTCTTGGTCATCCTCGATGATAGGCATCGCCGTGGTATCCAACGCCGCTGGTTCTGAAGGTGAAACAACCGGCCTCGCACAGGGAAGCTCGACCATCACGGCATCCCTCGGCAATATCCAGGATGCGGCCGTTCTGACCGTGACGCCGGCCACGTTGGTTTCAATCGGTGTCACACCGGCCACACCTTCCATCGCCAAGGGAACGACCCAGCAGTTCGTGGCGACCGGTCTGTACACGGACAATACCGCCCAGGATTTGACCGAAACCGTGACCTGGTCGTCATCCATGACGGGGGTTGCGACGATTTCCAACGCCGACGACTCGAGGGGTCTTGCCACCTCCGCGGTCGAAGGCGGCACCACGATCAGTGCCACCAGCGGCAACAACGTGGTGGGCTCAACGACCTTGACGGTAACCGCAGCGACCCTCGCGTCGATTGCAGTCACGCCCAGCACACCCTCGCTCCCGGTGGGCGTTCAGATTCGCTTCACCGCGACCGGATCGTATACCGATGGCAGCACCCAGAATCTGACCGGTGCCGCAACCTGGGGTTCCTCCATGGCAGCCGCCACTGTATCGAATGGCGTTGGCACCCGAGGATTCACCACGTCGGTTTCGCTAGGTAGTACGGTTATTTCGGCAACCGTCGGCGCAATCGTCGGCTCCGCGAACTTGACCGTCAACAACGCGACTCTGACCTCGATCACGCTGGCACCGGTTGCACCAAGTCTTCCACTTGGTTATTCACAGCAGATGGCCGCGGTTGGCGTTTACTCCGACGCCAGCAACCATGTGCTGACCGACCTCGGTACATGGGGCACGCTTGACAGCAACGTCGCAACGGTCAGCAATGCCGTCAACAACAAGGGCTTGACCGATAGCGTCGGCGTCGGCAATACCAGCGTGTTCTGCACCTACCAGGGCGTCACGGGCACGACGGTCATTGGTGTTACGGCTGCGCTCTTGACAGGGGTCTCCATTACCCCTTCAACGCCATCGGTCGCCAAGGGCCGCAATGTTCCATTCATCGCGACGGGAACATTCAGCAACAACAGTACCCAGAACATCACGACCAGCGTGACCTGGACATCGTCCATGGCGGCTGTGACCATCTCGAACGCCGTTGGTTCACGAGGCCTCGCAACTGCGGCAGCGGTTGGCTCCTCGACGATCACGGCCACGATCGGCGACATCTCGGCGACCACGACCATGACCGTGACCGACGCCGTGTTGACCGAGATTCAAGTGTCGCCACCCAACCCAAGCACACCGAACGGTCTCGACGAACAGTTCGTTGCCACCGGTATCTACAGCGATACCACCAGCATGAACCTCACCGATGTGGTGACCTGGACCTCCTCGATGACGGGCGTCGCCACGATTTCCAATGCGGAGGACAGCGCGGGACTTGCAAGCACCGTGTCGGTCGGAAGTTCCACGATCACGGCGGCGCTCGGCAGCGTTTCAGGAACGGCAACCCTCACGGTTTCGGCCGCTGTGGTCAACACGAGTGTCGTCACGCGCGCCGAGGGATCCATCGCCAAAGGAACGTCGCTGATGACCGTGGGCAATCTGAACTAAGGTCGTTCAGACTAAAAGCTGCTTGACCAGTGTGCCGTGCACGTCGGTCAAGCGGTAGTCGCGGCCTTGAAAGCGAAACGTGAGACGCTCGTGGTCAACACCCATCTGGTGGAGCAGCGTGGCGTGCAGATCGTGAACGTGAACCGGATCGTGCGCAATGTTGTAACCGAAGTCATCGGTTGATCCCACGACGGTACCCGGACGAATGCCGCCACCGGCACACCACATGGTGAAGGCCCGTGGATGGTGATCCCGGCCCAGCAACTTCGATCCCGATCGCTCCTCGTTCATCGAGGTGCGGCCAAATTCACCGCCCCAAACCACCAGTGTCTCGTCGAGCAGTCCGCGTTGTTTGAGATCCGAAACGAGCGCAGCGCCCGCCCGATCCACTTCGCGGCAGCGTTCAGGCAACGCATGCAAAAGATCCACATCGAGTGCCGAGCCGTGATGATCCCAACCACGGTGAAACAACTGGATGCTGCGCACGCCCCGTTCGACGAGACGTCGGGCGAGCAGGCAATTGTTGGCAAAGGAAGATTTGCCGGGCTCGGTACCGTACGCCTCGTGCACGGCCTTGGGCTCTTTCGAGATGTCCATCAGATCCGGTACGCTCGTCTGCATGCGATAGGCCATTTCGTAGGACGCGATGCGGGTATCGATTTCTGGATCGTGCAATTCATCACGGTGCATGCGATTCAAATCGTTGACGGCATCAAGCGTATTGCGGCGTGCCGGGGCGTTGACTCCATCCGGATTCGACAGATACAGCACCGGATCGCCCTTGCTGCGCAGCTGAACGCCCTGGTAGAGCGTGGGCAGATAGCCTGCACCCCAGCAGGACTTGCCACCATCGGGGGCATTTTGTCCGGACAAGAGCACAACAAAGCCCGGGAGATCTTGGTTCTCGGAGCCAAGACCGTAGCTGAGCCAGGCGCCAAGGCTTGGGCGGCCCATGATCTGGTGGCCGGTGTTCATGAACAACTGCGCGGGTGCGTGGTTGAACTGCGTCGTGTGCATCGATTTCACAAACGCAAGGTCGTCGACAATGCGCGCGGTGTGCGGCATCAACTCCGAGACCTCGAGCCCGGATTTGCCGTATTTCTTGAAAGCAAACGGACTGCCGAGTAAGCGCGGACGACCTTTGATGAACGCAAAGCGTTCGCCCTTGATGAGGCTTTCAGGACAGGCCTCACCGTTCATTCGGTTCAACAGCGGCTTGTGATCAAACAAGTCGAGCTGACTGGGCGCCCCTGCCATGAAAAGGAAAATGATGTTCTTGGCTCGCGCCGGGAAGTGCAACCCGGCCAGGCCTCGAACGTTGGGCGCGCCGCTTGCGGCCAGGCCGTCCCGCGCCAACAGGTTTCCAAGGCCAAAGGCGCCGATGCCAAAGCCGGCGTTGCGGCCAACCTGTCCAAAGAAATGTCTCCGAGTGATGGTCTTTTTATCCATGATGACTATTCCTTGGTCTGCATCTCGTCGAGGTTGAGCAACACGTTGGCGACCAGGGTATAGGCCGCCTGTTCTTCGGCAGCGAGCGCCTGGTTCGGCAACGGCTTTTCTGCCGCCCGCGTCATCGCAAGCAGTTGAGACGCGGTGCCATTCTGTTTAAACCGATGGCGTTCCGAATCGAACAACTTCGCGAGACGTTCGATCTCGCGCGACGTGGGCAAACGTCCTGTGACCAGGCGAAATCCGTACGCCAGGCGAACCCGCAATTCCTTGCCGCCTTCGCGGACCATGCGATCTCCGAGACCGCGCGCGATCTCGACGAACGCCGGATCGTTGAGCAGATTCAGCGCCTGCAAAGGCGTGTTGGTTCGGATGCGCTTGACTGCGCAGACCTCCCGCGAGGTTCCGTCAAAGGTCGTCATCAACGGATACGGTGCCGAGCGACGCAAGTGCGTATAAAGCCCGCGCCTGAATCGATCAGGTCCAGATGCGGCGTTCCAAACGTATTTGTTGTCGTTGTAGGGCACATCCCAGATGCCGTCAGGCTGCGGCGGCATCACGGGTGGGCCACCCATCTTCGTCGACAACAATCCACTCGCTGCCAGGGCCAGATCCCGCACCATCTCGGCCTCGACGCGAAAGCGCGGACCGCGCGACATGAGGATATTGTAGGGATCTTTGTCAAGCGCCAGCGGTGATACGTATGACGATTGCTGATAAGATGCCGACAGCACCATCATGCGAAGCATCTTTTTGAAGCTGTATCCCTGTTCGATAAATTCGACGGCCAACCAGTCGAGCAACTCTGGATGGGACGGCGGGTCACCGCGGGTTCCGAAATCCTCGACCGTCGCGACGATGCCACGACCGAACACCGTCTCCCAGATGCGGTTCATCATGACCCGGGCGGTGAGGGGATTGTCCTTGCTCACCAGCCAGCGCGCGAGGCCCAACCGGTTGCCGGGCAGATCTTCTCGCAGTGCGGGCAGGATAGCTGGCGTGTTCGCAAAAACTTTTTCGGCAGGACTTGTGAAGGCCCCCCTCTCGCGCAGCCACGTGCTGGGTCTGTCGTAGTTGAGCTTCTCCAACATCACATGGGTGGTCGGCACCTCAAGTGCGGTGATCTCTGCATCGGACGCTGCAATGGCCTTGCGTTGAGCCGCGAAAATCGGCGACTTGTCACGAAAGTGCTCGCGCAACAATCGACGTTCATCGTCGGACCAGCCCGATTCGGGGGACTGAATGAAGGACCGGATGGCCCGCGGCATCTTGAGGATGTCGATGGCCTCCGCGTTTGCAGAAACCGAAACCCTGAAGGCACCTAGCTGGTGTTGCGGGTGCATCGACTGCTGTTCGATCTGTACCGTGAGAAGCGTACCACCCGGAAATCCAACCGGTTTGCCGTTTACTTCCATCTTGAAGCTTGCCATGTGGCTCAAGCCGGGCGTGTCACCCGGAGCCCAGCCTGACTCAGGATCCCTATCCAGCACCGCCGAAATTGGCGACGTGGGGTTCGCCACCGTATCGAGAGGCTCGGAAAGCGTGACTTCGACCTTGCGCCTTGGATCACCCACGGGGGCTGCAAACACCTGCAATCGTGTCACAACGAACGAGCCATTGGGTGCCCGACCGGGGCCAAGTTCGGGCAAAGATGGATTGGCAAGCGCCTCAAGGCGCAACACCGAGAGACCGTCCTTCGCAACCCGTGCCTCCAGGACGTAACGGTCCCGGGGCGGATTCTTGCCGCCGATGAGATACGCGTTGTCACGACTCAGGGTGACGCGCGCACCGCTATCCGCCTTGAGCTTGCCAACGAGCGGCTCGAACGACTGGACCATCGCGCGCCGTTCTGCCACCCACACCGATTCGGCAACGCGAACTTCGTTCGTGTCCGCCTCCATGATGCGTTTCTGTTCGGCAATCGCGGCTTCGAGGCGCTTGAGCGCTACCGCCTGGGTTGCGTTCGGCAGTCGCAGTTCCGGTTCAGACTGCGGCCGATTGCGTCCGTCCGGACTTCCGTGCACCACCTCGATGTTGTCGAAAAAGGCCATCAGCCGGTAATAGTCCTTGGCCGAAATGGGATCGTATTTGTGGTTGTGGCATTGCGCGCAGCCAACCGTCGATCCGAGCCACACCGAAGCCGTCGTGTTCACGCGGTCAACGAGCACCTCGAAGCGCGCCTCATCCGGATCCACGCCGCCCTCTTTGTTCAGCATGCTATTGGCGTGAAAGCCCGTCGCAACTTTCTGTTCAGCCGTCGCACCTGGCAACATGTCGCCCGCAAGTTGTTCGATGGTGAATTGATCAAATGGCAGATCGGCGTTGAATGCGCGCACGACCCAGTCTCGATAGGGCCACATGGAACGCGGGCCATCTTTCTCAAATCCGTCGGAATCGGCATACCGGGCCAGATCCAGCCAAAGTCGCGCCCAGCGCTCACCGTAGGCCGGACGAGACAACAGCGCGTCGATCACTTTTTCGACCGCGCGCGGACTGCGATCATTTACAAACGCATCGATCTCTGCGGGCGACGGCGGCAGACCAATCAGATCGAGATGCAGCCGTCGCAATAACGTCTCCCGCGATGCCCGCGTCTGCGGCGTCAAACCTTCTTTCTCGAGCCGGGCGAGGACAAACGTGTCGACGGGGTTTTTGACCCAACCCCTTTTCTTGACCTCGGGAAGCGCAGGACGAATCGGGGCGATGTAAGACCAGTGCAACTTGACGGCCGTGGCGTCGGAACCCGCGGGCCATATCGCCCCCTGCTCGATCCACGCTGAAATTTTCGCCAGCTCGGGCTCGGACAGTGGCACCGCGCCCTCGCCCTGCGGCATGCGCTCGTTGGCGTCCTTGGTGACGAGCAACTTGAACAACTCACTTTTCTGCGGATTGCCCGGAACCAACAAGCCCTCTTCGTAATGCGATTGTTTGCGCACGTCGAGGCGAAGCGCTGCCTTTTGTTTCGCGGCGCCGTGACACGAAACGCAGTGCTGCTCGAATATCGGTGCGATATCCCGGACGAAATCGACCGGAGTCGCTGCAGAGGCATGACTTGCCGTGGCAACAAGGGTTGCCATCAAAATGTTGCAGCCAGCGCCGTTTCGTTTTCTTGCCCACATGGATCCCATCATGAGCCCAAATGGGTCTTGTGGGAACGCCAATTCGGAGGGGGAACCCACCGCTGTGATCCAGATCGACGCGCCCTCAGTGGGTTTTTGGCAAACCGCGATCCCCGTCGGCCAGCGCAATGGCCAATAGACCGGCACGAAATGCATTTTCTGCCTTTTCGGCCGACAAAACCTGACAGTCGACGCCCCGGGTGCGACCGAGTCGCACGAACGCCTCCGCGAGCGCAAGGCGGCCCACCACCTGAACTCTGCCCGCCACCTGCGGCAACAACACCGGCAGATCGCAGGCCAATGCCGCACCCACAAGAAATGCACGGCAAGCCTGTGCATCGGCACCGGCGCGAACCGACATCAGTCGCACGCAGTAAAGAGCGCGACCCAGGCCTTGCCGTGCAGCGACCTCCGCCCCTGCGTCCACCATTTCGGGATCCAATTCGCCGTCAAGGGTATCAGGCAAAGCACTCGCGAGGATCGTGTGTTGCGAAACGGCCTGCAAGAACTCGCCCGAAAGACAGCTGATACTTTGAGCAAGGCGTGCGTCACCATCAAGGCCCAGGCGTTTCCAGTGCGAGCCCAGGTTCACGATCGTACCGTTGTCCGGCAACAAGCCTTCGCTGTGCAGTCCCAGACACAAGATCTCCTCACCTCGCACCACGTCGGTCTCGCCAACCTCGGCAACTGTTACACGTTGGGGACCAAACCGAACACCAGGTACAATCGACAGTTGCAATTCGCCCGGCAAATCCACCCGGACCATGCCCGCTGCGAGTTCAGCCAGTCCTGCAGGCGCCGGAACATGGGAAACCTCGCACAGTCCTTGCGGCGAACCGATCATTCCGGCCGCAAACGCCGATCCAACCACGATCCCCCTCGTCTCGCAGTCCACGATCGCACGACGAATCAAGCCGGCAATCTCGGTCGCGATTCGTGCGCGCCCCTGGGGGTTCGTCCCGTCGCGTGCACCAATCGCAGCACGGTCCGAATACAAAACCGCCCGCGTTTGCACCTCAACCACCCAGAGGCGGGTGTGGGTCGTGCCGCCGTCAATGGCGATGATGGTCTTTTCTTTCATCTCAGGGTGCGGACAGGAATTTTGACAGGATCGTCTTGATGCCCACGGAATTGAACTTCATCGTGACCTTCAGATCCTCGCCCGTGCCGGTCCAACCCTTGACTTCGCCGAGTCCAAACTTGGAATGGCGCAGCTTCGCACCCACGCGCAACCCGGGATGACTCGATCCCGGATCTTCGTCGGGTACGAACGACCGGGGTGCCGAAACCTTCGGAGGCGCAGGGGGAATCGAGGACGTGGCCTGGGCCGAAGCGGGCCGTTTCGGAGCGCCACCGCGATTCCACCCACCTTGCCAGGGGCCGGACTCGTCGGTATCGACGTTGTAATACGACGGACGCGCCATCACCAGATGCTCCGCACAGTCTTCCGGCACATCCCGCAGAAAGCGGCTTGGCGCACCGCCGAACATTTGTCCACCCAAACGTCGCACACGTGCCCGGGTCATGTACAGGCGTTTCATCGCCCGCGTCACCGCGACGTAGCACAATCGTCGCTCCTCCTCGAGCTGGGTATCGTCTTCGAGGCTGCGCTGATGGGGAAAAACCCCTTCTTCCATGCCGGTGACGAAAACCCGCGGGAACTCTAACCCCTTGGCCGTGTGGACTGTCATCATGCTGACCGCGCCCTTGTCCGGATCGTAGCTATCGATATCGGCGACCAGCGCCACGCGTTCGAGAAACCCTGCAAGGCTGGGTGGATCGCCCAGATTGGCGGCTTCGCTTTCGTATTCCCGCATCAACGCCACGAGCTCCATCAGATTCTCAAGTCGCCCCTCGGCCTCGAGCGAGGCTTCGGCAGCAAGCGAGGCCTGGTAGCCCGTGTCTTCCAGCACTTTTTCCGCAAGGGCGGCGGGTCCGAGTGTCTGCGCAGCGGTGCGCAACTTGTCCATCAACGCCACAAAGGCGGCCAGTTTCTTCGCCGTGGCGGCGCCCAGACCCCCCTCGGGGCCGGCCGCGTGTAACAGCGCCTGGGAAACCGAGATCCCAAGTTCGTTGGCGAGCGCTGCCACCTTCAACACGGTTGTGTCACCGATGCCACGGGTGGGCGTGTTGATGATGCGCAACAAACCTACCCCATCTTCGGGGTTCTGTAGCACACGTAAATACGAGATCACATTTTTGATCTCGAGCCGGTCAAAGAAACGCGTGCCTCCCACGATGAGATAGGGAATGTCGCGCGCCCGCATCGCGTCTTCGAGAACCCGAGACTGACCGTTCGTGCGATAGAAAACCGCAAAATCCCGCGGCGAAACATCGCCATGGCGCAGAGCCTCGTCGATCTGTGTGGCAATGAAATTCGCCTCGTCGCGCTCGGTTTCGCCCTCGAATACAACGATCGAATCGCCGTCCGGTCCGCGCGTAAACAGGTTCTTTTCCCGCCGCTCTCGGTTCTTGCTAATGATGCTATTGGCGGCGCGCAAGACCTTGGCGGTCGACCGGTAGTTTTCTTCGAGCTTCACCATCCCGCAGCCCGGATGATCCTTCTCGAAATCGAGGATGTTGCGGATGTCCGCACCTCGCCACTTGTAGATGGACTGGTCTTCATCGCCCACGACCGTGATGCTTTGGGTCGCGTGCGACAGGAAACGTACCATGCGGTACTGCACGCGGTTGGTGTCCTGAAACTCGTCGACAAGCACGTGATCAAAACGGTTGGCGAGTTCGACCATGACGGGACTGTCAGGACGACACAGGGCGAGTGCGTTCAAGAGCAAGCCACCGAAATCCACCGCGTTGGACTTTTTCAGGCGCTGCTCGTAGGTGGCGTAGACCTTGCCGACCACATCCTCAAAATAATCCCCGGGCTTGAAATGGGCCGAATCGATGCCCTGGTTTTGCGCTTGGTCGATCGCCCACTGGATCTGCTTGACCGGAAAGTTCCGGTCCGATATCGATAGATCCTTCATGATTTGCGTCAGCAAGCGCTTCTGATCGTCGGTGTCGTAGATGACAAAGTCGCGGGTCAGACCAACGGCGTCACCATACTGGCGCAAGAGCCGCGCCGATAGCGAGTGGAACGTTCCCAGCCACAGCCCGCGGATTCCGCGATCCGTATCACCGAGCAGAACCGAGGCTCGATTGCGCAGTTCGGCCGCTGCCTTGTTGGTGAAGGTCACGGCAAATATGCGATGCGGGCTGGTGCCGCTGTCGATGAGGCGCGCGAGCCGGTAAGTGATGACGCGGGTCTTCCCCGACCCTGCACCCGCCACCACCATCAGGGGGAGGGCGGGGTGAATCACGGCCTGCAACTGGCCCTCGTTCATTGTTTCCGCGAGAACCTCTTCCGAAAAGCGGTGCGACCGAGGCTCATCTGCCTCGGGCGGAAACTCGTCATCGGTAAACAGATCCAGCGATTCCACGGTTGCGCTGCACTATAGCCTTTTGCGGGGCCTTCGTGGCAACGGCGCTCAGGGCGCGGTCTCATGTGGCTTGTGTTGCACAAGCTTGGGCGCTGCGCGGCGCACGATGAGGGTTTGAACCGACTGGACGTCGTTGCCTTCGCGCGCGAACACCTGAATGATGTTGCTGCCCGGCCAAAGTGGCACGTTGGCCGAGAAAGCCATCTTCCTGGGATCGCCCTCGTTGCGTCGGTAGAACGCCTTCTTCGGTGGCAGGTTCACATCGCGGTTGATGACGCGAATGAAGACATCGTGAACGGCCTTGTCGTCCGTCGCCACGACCTCGACCTTGACCCCGTCGCCCATGACCTCGCGCGGCGCACGCGCGATGAGAACAGGTGGCATGCCCTGCCACAACGTTTCGTACTTCGGTGCGGGGGTGCCACCTTCCTGCAAATCTGCCGTCGCGACAAAGGCGCTGTGCTCGGGACCAAGTTCGACACGGCTGAAGTTACCCAGCCGCCCGGTGACCTTGAAAACGGCACCTTTGATTGCATTCCCAATAATCGCCCCCGCATCCGCCGGCGACTCACGCAAGGCAGCGCTGTTTCGTGCGATCGTGGCGCTGCCGGCCGCCGGATCGGGAGTACGTCCGGAGGGCGCAATCGTAACACCAATTCGATCGCTCACCGACTCGCCCAGCACGCGGTCAAACACCGACAGGTTCAGCAGGTAGTCTTTGCCGGCAAACTCATTCGACACCTCGTAAGTGAAAGACACCGGCCAGACCTCGCCCGGCTTTAATTCCGCCCTGTCAAAACGTCCCTTCGAGATGAGGATCCCGTTTTGCCCCGGACCGTTGCGAATCGTCGCCTGCGGGCGCAGCGCGGAGCCAAGGCCAATGTTCTTGACCGAGACCAGAACGCGAACTTTTTCGCCGACCTGAACGCGACCGTCACCGTTGGCACCTTCCCCATCGTCGATCTGCTGATAGCTGTAAGCAAACAGAGGCCGAGGCTTGCCCTCGATGTCGAGACCGAAGTCACTCACGGTCGCCTTCACTGTCCCATCGGCGATGATATCGGCGTTCACCACGTCGGTACGCGACAGGTTGGAACGGGCCACGCGAACGGTCAGTTCGTAAGGTCGAGTTTGTCCGGGCTGCAACATCCCGAACACCATTTCATTTTCGTCAACAAGCGGGTTGTCGCTGCGAAGAACGGCGCGCGCGCGAAACACCGGCGTCTTGCCAATGTTCTTCATCGTGCCGCGCAAACGAAGCTTCTCACCCGAGGCCACCTGAGCCCGGTTACCCTTTCCATCGATCTGCGCAAGCGAAAACTCAACCTGACCTTCCGGCGTACCAGCGGGTGCTGGCTTCCAGTCGACGCCCATCTTGCCGAGCGCCTCGGACAGCGCCGCGTCCTGTTCCTTGCGGGTCACCGCCATGAACTCGTTTGCCTGCGCGAGCAGTTCGGGGCGGCGGCCCCCCTTGGTCTGGGCCAACAGGTCGCGCGCAAACGCGATCGGGAAATCCACGTTTAGCTTTGCGTATTGCTCGTATTCCCAGTCGTCCTCGTCGGGGGAAGCGTCTCCGTCGCCTTCAATATCCGAATCCTCGTCATCCTGCTTGGCAAGACGCGCTTCCGAGCCGGGCGGAGGCACAAACAGATACGACAATGCCACGGCGGGCGCGCTTGCCTTGGTATCGGTGGGATTGTCGAGCGACCATTCGTAGTCCGCTTCCTGTCGGCGGTGCTTCGAGGGCTGCAAGTTAATCCATGACTCTTCACCAATCTTTCGAACGTGTTGGCGATCAAGTTCGATGTCTGGCGTCACACCGACGCCCTGGATCGAGATGTTGCCCGCCGTCAGATATTGCGCGGTGGTCAGCTTGAGGCCCAGCTTGTCATCTGCGAGCGGTCCGATCCCGATCTTGACCGGTGCGCTGACATCAAAAAGCATCTGCACCGAGCCCTTGCCGAAAGTCGTCTCGCCAATGACGAGACCCCGATCGAGGTGCTTGATGGCACCCGCCACAATTTCCGAGGCCGAAGCAGAGTTCTGATTCACCAGCACGACGAGCGGTAGCTTCACGTCGTCACCGCGGCTCGCGTGTTCGTCGCGACGTTGCGCGCCACCCACGCCAACCATCGACACGAGAACGCCCGATTCAATGAACGCATCGGCAACCTTTTGTGCCTGATCGTATAGGCCTCCAGGATTGCCTCGGAGATCCATGATCACACCCTTGACCTTGTTTTCCGCAAACAGCTTGAGGCCCTCGTTCATGTCGCTGTCGGAGTTGGCGGTGAACTGCTGCATGTGGAAATAGCCAACCTTGCCGCCCGGTTTGCCGTTCTTTGCTGGCGCATTCAACACGCTCGGCGCGGGATCAATCGATGGCGGTCGAATCGAATCGCGTACCACCGTGAACTTGATCGGCTTTTTTTCGCCGTCGCGTTCGACATAAACATCGACCGGCGAGCCGACATCACCCCGGAGACGCTCAACCGCTTCGGTCAAGGTCAGGTTGATGGTGGATTCATTGTTGATGCGAACGATGTGGTCCCGCGCCCGCAACCCGACCCGAATGGCCGGTGTTCCCGGCATCGGCTTGCGTACCACGATCCGGCTTTTGCGATCCATGCCGATGACGATGCCAAGACCGCCAAACTTGCCCTGGGTTGTGGTACGCATGTCCTTGAAGCTCTCGACATCCAGAAGGACCGAGTGCGGATCGAGCGTGTACAACATGCCGTTCGTGGCAGCCGACTCGATCGCAACCAGGCGATCGCCTTCTTCGGCCGCAGGAACTTTTTGTAGATTTGGCTGAATAAATCGGAAGATCTCCTGCAGCTTCGTCCGCAGGTGCCACGGCGCCACAACGCCATCAAGTAAGAACTCTTGCGTCTTGCCGTTGACCGTCACCACCACGCGCTCTGGCTCGCGTTCGGGAAACCTGTCAATCAAAATCTCGGGCACGTCGCGCTGCAAAAAGTCGAGCGCACCGACCAACATGCGACGGGGGTTGATGCGTCCCTTGTCGAAGTAGTTCTCGCGAACGTAGTACAGCGTGCGGGTGAAGATGGGCAGCGTCGCCAGGTCGTACGCAGCAGCCATTTGCGAACCTTCGGCGGATCGAATCGGAGGCTCGATTCCCGGACCCGCGTCCTCGCCTCGGTTCTTGATGGTAACAAAGAGGGCCAAGCAGCAGGCCACGGCGAACATGAAGGGCTTTCGAAATCGTTTCATTAAACTCTCCGGCCACTGGGGGGCCACGGGATCATCGAGCAAATCCATGGATTCTCAATATTAACGGCAACAACGGCAACGTGCAGGTCAGATGCCCTGGAATCATCGTCATGGTGTCAAAATCATCGCGGTTTAGAATGCGATATTTGAGTTTGATTCAGTTTTTACGAGTCCGTGGTGTGCGCTTGGTTGCGGCGGCCTTGCCCGTCGTATGCATCGCGTCACCTCTGCGGGCCCCTGAGGGGTCCAAGGCAGCGATCGCACCCGCTGGACCGTTTCCTCCGCCCCATGCAACCGACATCTGGATGGGCGAACGAACGGGCCCGATCGGCGACCCGGATTTCGCGTCCGAGCCGGCCTGGTTGAAGCTTGGGCAAACGATTCCGACAGCCCCCTCACCGATTTGGGCCCAAACGACCGCCGGCCTTGGCGAGGGGTTTGTGCGCGTGGGTGGGGTGGCGATCTTGCCAGGCGACGCCGCCACCGTCAGCTCGGACGGAACGGGGCTCGGGATCACCCGCGAAAACCTGATGGAGATTTCGCGTCGATTCATCCGCTCGTACGGTGACGACTACGATCAGATCGCAATCTTCCTGGGCTTTACTGATCGCAAGTCGCCAATGGCACTCGCATATCAAATGCCGATCAAGAACGATGTGCGCGGCATTGGCATCGGCATTTTTGATTCCTCCTCTGATTTCGGGTCGGGTTCGGGGCGCATGCAAACGATGCTGAACATGAAACGCATCAACGTGTACGGCATCGAAGCCGCAACCGATCCGAATGACAGCCTGTATCCGGTTTGGGCACAGGAAACCGCCCACCGATGGTTGGCGTATTTGAAGTTTCGACGCACAGGTGACGCCGCGAATCGCGATGATCTGATTGGCCGCGACGCTGCACACTGGGGACGATGGGTGCATACCGAAGCCTCGGTGATGGACGGCGTGAACTGGCAGACAAACCCGGATGGAACGTTCACGCCCACCGAACGGAACAAACGTTTCGGATTGCTGGATCAGTACGCGATGGGTCTGCGAGAGGCATCCGAAGTCCCGCCCTTTTTCTTCCTAGACAACTTCATCGACGAAAACGGACAGGCCATTGAACGCGAGATGATCTCGATCTCGGCTCGCCGCAAATACAAGGCAAATCGTACCGATGTGACCATGCAAGACGTACTGCGCGCGATGGGGCCGCGCTCGCCGGCTTCGGGCGGTGCTGCCTCCGATCTGCGCATGGGTGTCGTGTTCATCACGCCCCCGGGTGTCGCGCCGGCAGAAATCGTTGGCGAAGCCTTTCTTGTCGACCAAACCCGCGCACCGTGGGACGGGTTCTACAACACGGCAGGACAGGGACGCGGCAAGGTGTGTACCGAATTGCTGCGACCCTGCCGCGGCCCCGCCTTCGAGTACAGCAACGCCAAACTGACCAAGCCGGCCGGGGTCAGTGCCACGGTTTCGCCGGGCGACGCTGCGGTGTATTCGGTTGACGTGACCAACCGTGGTACGGAGCAAGGCATCGCCGATGTGTCGTTGCGCGCGCTCTTCGGCCTGCAGTTCGATGGGACTCGCAACAAGACCCCGCCCCTTGCTCCCGGGGCAACGACCACGCTCAGCTGGACGGCCATGGTACCTGCCGACGCCCCATGCTTTGCGCCCATTCGCGTCGAACACGAATCCGTGGCACCGCTTGGCCCCTCCCGTGGCAACACCACCGTGACGGTGGGCATGATCCCATCGCGCGTCTACGACTTCGAGAGCAACGACAGCTCTGCCGGATGGACGGTGAATCCCGATGGCATGGACACAGCCACTGCGGGTGCCTGGGAACTGGGGCGTCCCGAAAAAACCGTTGCGACGATCTTGCCCGGCTTTGTGATTCAACCGGGCGCAGCGTTCTCAGGGATCAACGCGTTTGCAACCGGTCTTGCCGCGGGTGAAAACGAGGCGGCCAACGATCTCGACTTCGATCGCGGGAAGCTCACGGTGGGACGCACCACATTGCAATCCCCGTTCTTCGAGCTTGCTGGCTTGCGAAATCCAAGACTGAGCTACCACGTCCGCTTTGTTGCGGTCGACTTCGACAAACGCGTCCTTGTACCGGCAAAAATGGACGCGATGCGTGTCTTCGTTTCGCCCGATGGCACCAACTGGACCGAGGTGGATCGCCTGACCGGCATTGCGCTTGACTGGGAGCAACGGATTGTCGATCTGCCCAAACTATTCGGCACAACGCTACCCGCGCGCCTGCAATTTCGTTTCATCGCGGAAGACGATCCCTTCTCGGATAACGTGGTCGAGGCTGTCATCGACGACGTTGTGCTACACGCAGAGTCCCCGAGCTGCACGACGACGACGGCGCCGGTGATTGTGCCGCCCGATGATCCACCCATCGTAGTCAAGCCCGAGGGCTCGGATGACTCGGGATGCGGCTGCCACGTCGGCCGTAGGCAATCGAAGCCCGCAAGCGCCCTCTGGATCGTGCTGTTATTCGGGGTGATGGCATGGCGCCGGCACAGGCTGTGTCGACCGACGCATCCGTGACATCGGTGTCGCGTTTGTGAGGGATTGTTTGGGCCAACTGATCGACAGACGCCTGAAAACGCAACTCTCTTTCCATTATTCGCTGGCACGCCCCTTGCTGTATCCTTTCCCGATGCCACGACCCAGACCATTCGATCTCGACGCTCTGCGGGCGCTGCTTCGACATGCTGCGTTTATTGGATTGCCGAGCGCTTCGCTTGCTCTGGCAGCCTGCGACTGCCCTCCTCCGAGTGATCACCTCTTTCTGGTTCGAGAACCAGACGCGCAGGTGCAAGCACTGATCGAAAAATGCGTCGAGGGGACACAAGGGGACTGCCTCGCCCTGTGCGATCTCCTCATTGTGCAGGAGTTTGGGTTTTCGCAGGATTCGTATTTCGCACATTGCGAGGTGCACCCTCAGAAGGAAGGGTATGTGGTGGTCCATGCGGGATGGGAAAGCAGCTGTCCTGGTGGCCGCCGGCCAGAAGGGTTTCAGATCGGGCAGCCCGCGACCCACCACGAAGGCGGCGTCCCACGCACCACCGGTAACTGGTTGGCCTGTCTTGCTCAACTTGAGACGGCCTCCATCCCGGCCTTTGCGCGCGTGCAGCACGAATTGAGCCTGCAAGATGCCCCGGCTTCTTTCATCCGAAATGCCCAACAGGCCATCGCAGACGAAACGAAGCACGAACAAATGATTGGTACGCTCGCGAAACGTCATGGCGCATTTACGATCAAACCGATGGTGCCGAGGCCGGTCGAGCGTCCCCTCGTTCAGATGCTGCGTGAGAATGCCGTCGAAGGCTGCGTTCGCGAAATGTTCGGCGCGCTGCTCGCACACCACCAGGGCGCAACCGCCACCGATCCCGCCATTCGCAACACAATGCGCCTCATCGCCGAGGAGGAAACACAGCATGCGGCACTGGCCTGGAACATCCACGGGTGGGGCGTGCCCAAACTCACGCCAGGCGAACAGCGACACATTGATGAGGATGCGCGACAGGCCGTTCAGACCTTGCGACTCGAACTAGAGGAAGAATTCCCTGTCGACATGAGGGCAACCCTGGGTTTGCCGTCGGCACAACGGGCAATTGATATTCTCGATGGGATTTCGGAAAGGATGCTCGGCTAGCCGATGCACCATCCAAAACTGTTTCCCTGGGTTCTGCTGGTCGGCGCCTTGTGTTCAGTCGGCACATCGGTCGGCTGTGGCGAGCCCTGCAAACTTGTCAGCCAAGGGGTGACGATTACCAAGGTCGATCCACAACTGGCGGTACCGGTGGACACCTGCCTCGCGGAACAGAACATGAAATGGGATCGCGATGCCGGACCGCGAGAGATCCCGTTATCCTCGGATGCCTCGACCGACGCCGGCACGCTCGCACAGACCTGGCTATTTCTGCCGACTGTATCGCCGACATCGCCGCCACCACCCCCGCGCCCCAAAACGCCAAAGAGTTGCTTGCAGGTATGTCGGCACGTGTTGACCCTCGTCGAAACGTTTCCAGGCGATCAGACGCTCATCGACTGCATGGTATCGACGGGCAACATCGCAGACCCCGCCGCTGTTCACGTGGCCATCAGCTACCGCCCCCCCTGTTGAGCGCCATGAAACCACGCTATCGTCCACTCATCGTCCTGGGCTGTGTTGCGGTTACGGCCATGCCGGGTTGTTCCTATCTGTTCAGCCGCCCTCCGTCCCCACTGACGCCACAGGCAAACTTTGTTCCTTGCAGCAGCAGTCGTTGGCCCGTGGTGGGCGATGCCTACTGGGCCGTGAACGCCTTCGGGTTTACCGCGCTGGCCAGTGGTGTGGCGCTTTCGGAGTCGGAACGTCAAAGCAAGGCCATCGGCCCCAGTTGGGACGATGGCGCACGTCAGAATGATTCGGTCAAATCCTACTGGATCGTGGCCGGCCTTGCGGCCGCAGCCACCATCGGTATTGTCCAGTCGGCGCGATATGGTTTGCAAAGTGCACGCGACTGCGACGACGCCCAATACAACTACTTTAGAGGGGTCGGCGCTGCGCCCCCGCCCCAGCCCCCGCTGCCACTGCCGATGCCCGCCCCCGAACCATCTCAGTCAGCACCCGCTCCACCTCCGATCCCAGAGTAGTCTGGCGAAGACGGTAGACAGGCGAGGATAAAAAAAAGGCCGACTCCGTTGCGGCGGAATCGGCCTTTGGAATCCGAACGGTTTTTCCGATCAGAATTCGGTGTCGCCGTCGGCGGGCTGATCCCGGCACGTTTGCGTGCACTCCGACCGACAGGCTGTCACCGAGCAGGGATCCTGATCCGAACTCGTCAACGACGCGTTATCGAAGAAACAACTGACGCAACCGACTGCCTCGCACACTTGCGCAGGCGTTGCTTCTCCACTATTGATCGCTTCCCGACACGACGCATCGAACTCGCCGTATATCGCTTCCAGACTTGCTTGACACTGGGATACCCCTGCGCCGGCTTTTGCACAGGCACGACGTACAAACGAGGCGAGCGCCTTTTTGTACTCGTCGCAAGCGGATGCGGCGTTGCAGGAACCGCCACCGCCACCACCGGTACTACCCGAAGGCACGTCCGAATCCGCCGACAAGCTGCCGGGAGATGGGACCGGGGATTCACCGTAGTTGGGCGACTGTGTCGCCGCTGCAGAGAGCCCCCCGCCCACGCCCGTCTCACTGCTGAGTGATCCAGGTTCGGCCCCTCCCGACGACGCCGACAACGTTGGGCCGCCGCCCGCTGTACCTTCGTTGTCGCATGCCATCAACCCCATGGGAAGGCTGAAGGCCAGTACACAAACGCGAAATGCTTTGTTGAACATCATGATTGCCTCCCGGCGCGGCCGTCGTGCACCGCATCCGTCATACGATTAATCCCAGTAGATCTGTCCGCTGATACCCGAGGTCAACGTGCCAACACCAATGCCGTCGCCCGGACGAACCACATCGATGCCAATGCCGGTCCAACCCGCAATGCTGAACACGTCCGTGACAAACCATTCTGCGCCAAGGCCGCCTGCGACGCCAACCTGAATGTTATCGTCGTCCTGGTCGACCAAACGGATGCGAGCCGTTCCGTAGTAAAAAGGTGCAACTGGGCTGGTTTGTGCGAAGTAATAACGCAGCGCGGGCGCCAACAGAATGTCGTGGCCAGGATCGTTCTCGCTATCGAGCGCCAGGCCGACGTTAAAGCCGACGTTGAGCTGCGGGCTCATCATCATCCAGAGGCCCGCCGTGCCGCCGCCAGCCGGATTGCCACCAGCGGGAATGTTCAACGACAGCGACATTTTCTTTGGTCCGCCGCCCGAAGTCATATTGTCGGAGGAAACCGAGGGAGGTGGCAGGGTGGTGTCCTGCGCCTGCGCCACACTGGTACCGAGCGACAGTACAGCGGCAAGAAGAGCCGGGGTGGCCAAGCGGGCGATGGATGAAAGGTTGGTGCGCTTCAATTTCGTTCTCCAAAAATGGGTTGTTAACCGAACGCGGAACACGTTCTGCGAGGACCGTAGCGGGTTCTCGGCGTTTTGGAAACTTTTTGGACACAATCCGTTTCTAAACCCGCACGAGAGAAAGCTCGACCGTGGAACCCGCGGGGAGCGCGTAACGCCGTAACCCCCGATCGCTCCTATTCGAGGGTAGCCGTGGCAAGGACACCTTTTCACTGGCCTCGACCACCAGCTCGCCGTGCAATTCGGGCGGCAGTTGCAGCGTGATGCGGCGTTTGCCGAGCGGGCCCTCCGCCGCAAAATGAATCGGCCCCCGCGGTGTATGCGCCTTCAAGGCGAGCGCAGGCAAATCAGCAAGCTGCGGACGAAGCTCGTAACGGGAGAACCCCGGGGTAAGCGGTCGAATCCCCACCAGCTCGTTGAAGAGCGAAAGCAAGGGTCCCATCGGGGCGTGACTCCATTCGGCGCGCGTGTCGGGCTCGTGCTTCCAATTTTCAGCCAGCGTGTTGTTGAGCCGAACCGATGGCAACGTCGCCCACGTTTGCCGCAACTGTCTCACAATGGCGTCCGGCCGCCGCCCTCGTCCGAGGCCCCACAACCGCCAGATGGCATTGGCCGGATAGGACAGGCCAAGCTCGCGCGGGGCATCGGCAAGCGCGTCGATCGCGGCCTGCGTTCGACCGCCGGGACATTGCTCGAACAACACCGAGGCCGAAAGCGAGCGATCGCAAAGCCGAACATGCCTTTCTTCTGCGGCCCAGGGACGATTCACCACAAAAACACCCCGGACCGGGTCCCAGAACTGTCGTACGGTTGCGGCAAGCAACTCACGCGCCAATTTTCCAAGCCGGATGGCGCTCCCCTTGTCACCCAGTTCCCGTGCCATTGGAATGAGGGCGTTATCCAACATACCGGCCGCATACAGATTGAACGCGCACTGTTTATGACGCTGTTTCTCGTACGCCTCGTGATCCATCCATACCGTGGGCACACCCAGATCTTCGACGCGTAGCACACCGTCGCGATCGCGCAACGTCATCAAATAGTCGACAAGTTTCAACAGCCGTGGATAGGGTTCGCGCACATCGTCGAGCGCTCCACCGTGCAAAACGTGGTTCCAGCAGTCGAAACCAAAGCCAATGCCATGGTCAATGATGGGACCCCATGCGGTTTGTCCGGTTTGACGCTGTCCAATGCGCACCAGCCGATCGTAGCCCGGCCAACAATCCAGGAAATAGCCTTCCTCCGTCTGCCCGAGACTCCAGGTTTCAAGAAAACGTGCGGGCAAGCGCCCATCGCCGAAGGCCAGATGCACCGCCTGGACCTCGTGCCCGATGTCGCCGCTGTACTGTTGCCGTTCGCGCCCCATGCCATCGACCAGAGTCTCTTGCACCGAATTGCGCATCGTATTGAACGAGGCATCGAAAAGACGTTGGAGCCCAGGCTCGGCGATTCGCAACACGGGCTCGTTCGCAAAGGGGAACTGTCGCCGTCGCAAGCCCACCGACCCCACGGCCACCTTTCCCGCCGCACCGCGCACATGCACCTGGATGAAACGGCAACATTCGAAATCAAAGGGCTCGAACACTGTGCGACCCGAGCGACAAAAAAGCCGCGACCAGCTGTGTCGGTGGGTATTCATGATGGCCGGCACCCCGGGGGCATGCGCTTCCTGAATCATCAACTCGACCACCGTACCTGCCGGGGCCTCGATCTCGAAACGCGGCCAGCCCACCATTTGCTCGGGCAATTCATAGGTCAGCGCCACGCTGCGTTTGCCGTCGAGCGCAAAGGTCGCGCGACCCTCGGCATCCAGTCGCGGTGAAAGCGCTCCGTCGGACTTGCAAGCATTCGGCACAACGAAATCAAAGTAGTCCTCGGGACTCTCGTTCCAGGAAATGTAATGCGCTTCAACCAGGTGCGCCGCCTCGATGGACTCAGCCATCGGCGGTATTCGGCGCGGACGCAGTGACGATTCCGCAAGCGCTCCGCGGGCATCGTTCAGGTAGTCGGCGTAGGGACCGACAATGGGCGGCTTGTTGGCGGGCACGTCCAGTAGCGCGGCTTTGCGCCAGCGATTCAGCGTGCGGTAACCAGGGCGATCCCATCCGTATGGATAAAGCCGTGCGTCGAATTCTTCTTGCAGGGCACGAAGGTACCAACGTTTGTACTGCCCAGGTCGCCATGCGCGGGCCAGGTGACACGCCCAGCTTTCGTCGCTGACAACGACGGTGGTCCCAAGCGCGGTCTCGATCTCGACACGGGCAAGAAAGCCGGGTTTTCCCGCAGCCCAAGTGCCATCACCGTGACCAAAAAATAGAACCGTGGTCCCAAGAACGTTTTCACCGGCGACCAAAAGAGAGGTGATGTCGATGGGATCAAGTTCAAGTCGACGCGGATCGCAGGGCGCCGGCCCCCACCCTGCGCGCGTGCCGTTCACCGTGAGCAGAAATCGACTGTCCGCGCTCACCCATGCAATCGCCCGACGCGGCGCCGATGCCAACCGTATCACCTTGCGAAACAACACAAAGGTATTGGGCAGCGTGCGCTCCGATGGATACCAGAGCCAGCGCGCACCGCCGAGATCGGGCAGCGCGGGTGACGGCGGCGGGGCGACCGGTGGAGACGGCTCCCCTGCCGGCGTTGTTCCAGCCGCAAGCGCTGGTCTTGCCAGAGCGATGGGTGTCGCCGCCAAGAATCCTCGCCGGGACAGACCTTTGGATTCAGTTTTTGGGGACATGGGAGTCGCGAATACTCTACAGCGTGTCATCGGGCGCGTGGTCATCGCGCCCATGGATCAAGCCTGGTTGTCTTGGCAAAATTTCGCAGGGTTGCCGTCGCGGACCCTAAACGCCGCCCGTCGCCAGGCGCCACACCTCAAAGAGGGCCCGACGACAATCGTCAAAACCGCTTTTCTCGCGGACGCTTTTGCGGATAAGTCGAACCGTGGCGACCTGATATCCCATGCGAAAGGCGATGCCGCGTTCTGAATTGCCCTCAGCGCTGTGGTGCAGTACGCAAGCCTCTGACGCAGTGAGACGCCAATGGCGCCGGAGCGTTACCACCGCGTCCTCTATCGAGGCGATTTCCGCTTCGCCGGGGACCTGTTCCGGACGGCCTGAAGGAACAAACGGCGTCGTTTCAATCCACTTTATCGATTCCATATTCAGGATCGATGGCCGTCGATTCATTTGTGAAGCGACACGCGCATTTTTTTTGATCTATTCACGGCGATCCGCCTGCGGCGCGTTATTTCCATTCAGAATGGACCGTACATCCGATGCTACAGTCGTGCCGTGAATCGGGTCGACGAATGGCTGATGTCGAAAAGCTAAGGGGTGGGCTCGCCTGCGCCTTGCGTCGGGGCAGCCAGTGAGTACCACGGGCACGTTGTTCGTCATTGCGGTGCCGCTTGGCAATCCTCGGGATATTTCCGCTCGGGCGATCGAAACGCTTCGAATGGCCGATGATGTCTACTCGGAAGACACGCGCAGCGCGGCCCGATTGCTGCGCGAGGTGGGGATTGAACGCTCGTCCCGCTCGTGTTTCGACGGCAACGAAGGTCAGCGGGCCGAGGAGATCGCCCAGGCGTTGCTCGGCGGTCGCAACGTGGCGTTGGTATCCGAGGCGGGTACGCCGGCGGTTTCGGATCCTGGGTTCAGGGTAGTCCGTGCTGCGATTGCTGTGGGCGCACGGGTGGTGCCGGTGCCGGGTGCGTCTGCGCCGTTGTGTGCACTGGTGGCGTCGGGATTGCCGACGGATCGTTTTTTCTTCGCGGGTTTTCCGCCACGCAAGGGCGGTGGGAGACGGGAATTTTTCCAGATGCTGTCTCGCATTCCGGCGACGCTTATTTTGTTCGAGTCACCGGTGCGGGTTGCCGAAACGATGGCGGATCTGGCGGAGGTGCTGGGTGACCGGCAGGCGTGTCTTGCGAGAGAAATCAGCAAGACCCACGAGGAGTTTGTGCGCGGCACGTTGAAGGAACTGGCGGGGCGGTATGAAGACGAGAGGCCGCTCGGGGAGATCACGCTCGTGGTGGCAGGGGTCGATCCGGCGGCAAACGTCGTGGATGACGAGGAGCTGGGGCGTCGAGCGCAGATGATGCTGAATGCGGGGAATAGTGCGCGCGATGTGACACGAATGCTCGTGGAGGAGACGGGACTGCCGCGGAAGAGGGTGTATGGCGTGGTGCTGGGGGTGAGGGGGGATGGTTAGAAAACCAGCCCGGCCTCGACGAAGAAGCGATAGCCCCGTGCGTGCTGCACGCTGTAACGCCGGCCTGGCGCATCGATGACCGCGACGCCAGAGCGGCCATCGGTCAAGAAGCGATCTTGCTCAGTCACCATACCGAACATCCCACGGAATCGCGCGTATTGGCCCATCGTCGCGTTCAGGCCCACGTCACCGGAAAACACACCGTAGGTCGGGCTGCGCACAACGCCCGTGTGTGGATCTGCCATGCCGTCGCCATTCGTATCACCCTGGTCGATCGGCCGACACGCAGTTTCAGTCCCGGTCGTACAAAGAGACGATGCACCCAGCGGCTCCCAGAGTTGCGATTGCGCAAGACCCAGAAAACGCACTTCCAACCCACCGCGGATTTCCATACCTACCCGATAACCTGCCTTGCGATCTTCGTAGACGATGCCGTCGAGGCCCGCCTGAATGCCGCCCCGGTGTTGCGGATTGGAAAAGGTATTCTCGCCGAGGCCTTGCGAACGGAAGATGCTGTCCTTGGTCTTGACCGGCAGCATGTAGTAGCCGCCCAGATAAGGTTCCACGTTTCCAAAACGGCGCGATCCCATCGAACCAAATACAAGCTGGTGATATCCGAGGCCCGCGGCCGTGTTGGCCGAAGGGTTCGACGGATCAAAACGCTGATCCTTGGCTACCGACAATCGCGATTCAAAGCTGACGATCCAGGTTGCCTCTGAATCGACGCGCTGCTGGTTGAAGATGGCCCACTGCAGACCCGCGCCGAGATACTCGATTCCACTGCGCTTCGGACCCTTGAACAGCGACCGCGATGGCGAGCTGAATTGACCACCCGTCGAACCGTTGTAGCCGAAGTTGGACTGCCCGTATCCGGGAAGGACGCCATCGCGCAGCGTCGATGAATTCGAGGAGTCGATGCAATCCTTCGAGGGACACGCATCGCTCGATTGATCGAAATAGAGCGAACGGTTGTCGGAAATCACGAACGGCAGGGTTACGAAGAATCCCACGTCGGGCAGCAAGCCGATGTCGGCGCGCAGGTTCAGGTAGTTCCGCGACGACTTGTAGATGAGGTCGCGACCCTCTTCGGTCTGCCCATTGCTTCCGACCCCTTCGCGCTTGAGCTGGCTTTCGTTAAAAGCGCTGGAATACCCTACGGTCAAGTTGAGATCGTAGGGGTTTGCTTCTTCCCCGCCCGATACGACCCGCGCGGCCTCGGTGGCAAATGCCAGCTGGCCCGACACAACGAGGGCGCCGAAAGCAGCGGAAGCAGTCAAACAATGGAACAGTCGCGCTTGCACGGTCTTCCGGCCGACCATAACACAACTGACCGGCGGTCAATGAGGGGGTTTTTCAGAGGCCGACCGAGCGTGGCCCGGGCCCTTCGGATCACGCCTTTTCGCGCAAACCCAGCTCTTTCATCTTGGTTTGCAGACTCTTGCGCGAGATCTGAAGCTTGCGCGCGGCCTTCGTGACGTTGCCCCCGGTTTCGTCGAGCGCCCGCTGAATGAGATCGCGCTCGACCCGCTCGGTTTCGACGCGAACCGCCTCCTTGAGTGACCCCACCTCGCCCGGAGGCGTGACCGAAGCTTCACCGTCGTCGGGCAAGGGTAAAAGGGTGGTCTCGCCCGAACGCGGTGGCTCGACCCGGGGTTCGGCGCCCGAGCCAATCGGCACCGGAAGATCGCCCAGTTGAATCGTTGGGCCGTCCCCAAACAGCAGCGTCCGTTCGATGACGTTTTCGAGCTCGCGGATGTTGCCGGGCCAGGGGTGCGCGACCAGGTTGGCAAGCGCCGCGGGCTCGATGCCCGTGAAATTCTTCTTCAGGCGTTCATTGAACTTCGCAATGAAGTGATCGACGAGAAGTGGAATGTCCTCCTTGCGTTCGCGCAGCGGAGGTATCTGCAAAGGTACCACATTCAACCGATAAAAAAGGTCTTCGCGAAATTTGCCAACACTGATCTCGGTCGCGAGATCCCGGTTGGTAGCGGTCACGAGACGCACATCGACCTTGATGGTCTTGATACCACCCACGCGTTCGAATTCCGACTCTTGCAAAACACGCAGTAGCTTGACCTGCATTTCGACCGGAACCTCGCCGATTTCGTCGAGAAACAAGGTCCCAGCGTTGGCAAGCTCGAATCGTCCCGGCTTCGAGCCAACCGCCCCGGTAAATGCACCCTTTTCGTAGCCAAAGAGCTCCGACTCCATCAGGGTTTCTGGAATCGCAGCACAGTTTATCTTGATAAAGGGGCCATTGCGACGTGACGAGTTCTCGTGCAACGCGCGGGCGATGAGTTCTTTGCCCGTTCCCGATTCACCGGTGATGAGAACCGTGGACGGTGTATCGGCGACCCTGTCGATGACCGCATAAACCGCACGAATCGTTTCCGACGTGCCGACCAGACGGTAACGGCCTTCGCTGCCCTCGCCGGCCGGACTCGCACTTTGTTTGGCGCGGGCATGGGTTCCCAGCGCCTTTTGCACCACCTGACGGATCTGTTCTTGCTCGAAGGGTTTTTCGATGTAGTCAAAGGCGCCCAGTTTCACGGCCTCGACGGCGTTTTCCACCGAACCGTGGGCCGTGATCATCACCACGGGAACATCGGGATAATCCGCCGAAAGTTTGCGCAACAGGGTCATGCCGTCCATACCCGGCATTTTCAAATCGGTGATGACGCTGTGAACGTCGCTGTTCATTTTCTGAAGGGCCTCGTTGCCGTTGCCCGCCGTGACCACGTCATATCCTTCGCGACGCAGGATCGCTTCAAGCACGCGTCGAATGTTGATCTCGTCGTCTGCGACCAGCACGCGTCTGCCCCGACCGGAGCCGGGATCGGGGATCGGGGGACGCATGATTAAGGCCGCCTTACGATGCGGCGCACATGCTTTTTGCCGGCGTGCAAAAGCACACCCGCATCGGGAACATCCGCTAAACGTACCACATGTTCGAGATCGCCGATTTTCTGATCACCGAGGCGGGCGCCGCCCTGTTCGACCAGGCGACGGGCGGCGCTGCGCGAGGGACACAGGGCACTGTCCGCCAGCAGATCAACCAGCTTGAAACCAACCTGTAATACGGATTCTGCCACCGCGTAGGTGGGGACGTTTTGAGCGCCCTGTCCGTCGGAGAATGCGGCGACCGCCCCAGACTGGGCGGTATCGGCGGCATCGGTGCCGTGAACGATCGTGGCGATGGCGTGTGCCAGCGCACGCTTGGCCTCACGAATCTCGGCGCCCTGTAGCGCGCAAAGGCGGGCGATCTCGTCTAGTGGCAAGAATGTCAGCAATCGCAGCAGTTTTTCAACGTCGCGATCATCGACGTTCACAAAATATTGGAACAGGTCGTAGGGCGAGGTGCGGTCGGCCGAAAGCCACACGGCGCCCGACGCCGTCTTGCCCATCTTCGCTCCACTTGCGGTCGTCAAGAGCGGAAAGGTCAGGCCGTGAACCGTGGTCTGTTCCAGCCGACGGACGAGATCCGTGCCGGCGAGGATGTTGCCCCACTGATCGTCGCCTCCCATTTGCAATGTGCACCCGTATTGCCTATACAACACCAAAAAGTCATACGCTTGCAGTAGCTGGTAATTGAATTCGATGAAGGAGAGGCCTTTTTCGAGGCGCATCTTGTACGCCTCGGCGGCCAGCATGCGGTTGACCGAGAAGTGCCGACCGATGTCACGCAAGAAATCGAGGTAGGAAAGCGGCACCAGCCACTCGGCGTTGTCGACCAGGATGGCGCGCTCCCCTGCACCGAGCAGAAACCGTTGCACCTGCGGCTCGATCGAGCGGCGGTTGTCCGCAATGGTTTCCTTCGTCATCATCTGACGCATCTCGGACTTGCCACTGGGATCGCCAACGAGGGTCGTCCCCCCACCAAGGACGCCAATCGGACGATGACCCGCCCGCGCAAGGTGCGCCATTGCCATGAGCGGCACGAGGCTGCCCACGTGCAAGCTTGGCGCCGTGGGATCAAATCCGACATAAAAAGTCACAGGACCGGCAGCGAACGCCGCTCGGACAGCGGCTTCGTCGGTGACCTGCTGCACGAAGCCGCGTTGCCGAAGCAGATCGTAGAGGTCGGAGGTGGTGGTGGAAGACGACGACATGAGGCGAACCATTATAGTCCCATTCCGTCAGGGACAAGGGATGGTGTTTTCCACGGATTTTCGCGCTTTTTCGGGTATTTTGAAAACCGTGAACGCGAACCAAAAACCGGGAAGCTGTCCGTGCCAGGCTCGACCCGACTGGGCCCGCATCGCAAACGACGAACCGCTGACCTGGGCGGTGCTGGAAAGCGGCGATTGGGAAGAGCTGCGGCAATGCCCAAACTGCAACGCCAACTGGTTGGTGAGCTGGCCGGAGGCACTCGAGGGTGGCGCCATTCTGTGCCGGCCTCGGCCGTTGGGCGCCGACCGTTTGCGCCTCGTGGATCGGGGCGAAACCCTGCGCGGTTACCTGGTTTCGAGGATGGAAGAACACCTTGGCGATCTGAAGGAGGACAAAAATCGGTGCGCGATCGCCGGTTGTCCCCGTCGCTGCATTCGACGAACCCAGTATTGCCTCGACCACCTCATCGCCCAGCGGTACGGGCGGCAGTTATCCCGCGTTGCGCACGACCTGGACGACGATGTCTTGTGAGGGGTTCGCGTCGCACGCGGGCGGCCACACTGCGCGGTAAGGCCGCAGGTTACAGAAGTTACAGAAGTCGCACATGAACTTGCTCCGGTTTGGTGGACACCAAGGCCACACAACCGGGAAACTTGCGGGATACGACAACGTCGGCGACCACGATGCTGTGTTGGCTCGCGTGCGGAGCGATGGAACGGGGTTGGTTCAATGAACGCTGCGTCTTGCTGGCCAAGCTGCCACCGAAGCGCGGTGCTGCTTTGAGCATAAATGACGCTCAACGTTCGCAGCGGTTCCATTCAATGGCCTTTCACCGCCCTGATGTTGATGGTTCGAAGGCTTCTAATCCGAATTGGAAATGTAGTCTCTTACCACCAAGGCGAATCGGGTTCGTCAATCAGAAATCACTTCGCGGCTTAGTTTCCGGAGCACATCGGCCAGTCCGACCTTGTCGAGTTCGTGGGCAGCGACTTTCATCATGGCGGAATAGAGTTTTCCTTCGGCTTCGGGATCGTCGATTTCGATCCCGTTGAGTACGAGAAAGACAAGCGCAGCGCCCAGTCCCGCGCGCTTATTTCCGTCCACAAAAGGTTGGCTCTCGGCGATATGTTAAGCGTAGGCGGCGGCCATATCGAAAAGCGTGGTGTGCAAATACACGCCGCCAAATCCGATTTGTGGCGTACCGACTGCCGACTCCAGTTGCGCGCGGCTACGTACGCCGTCACCGCCGCCAAATCGGCACAATGATTCGACGTGGATGTCCTCTACATCGTCGACCGTCAGGAAAATCGGATCGGTCACTTCGCCAACTTCTCAAATGTCTTTTTATGTTTGGTCAACACATGATTGATCACGCTCTTGACCCGTCGACGATGGTCGTCCGCGTCGCCCTTCGGAACGATACGAAGCGCGCGACCGTCGGTCGTGATTTCGAGTTCCGTTTCCATCGTGATGCCGAGTAGATCCATGACGGGTTTATCGATCATGATTGCCTGGCTGTTGCCCACTCGCATCAGACGTTTGATCATCATTCCAATGTAATTACAATGTACGGCCATTTGCACAAGCCCGTTTCTCAACCAATACCGAGGCTCGCGTCAGTTGGCGCCAAAGCGAATCGCGTCGAGCGCGGGGCCTGATTCCCCCCATTTGGTGGACACCAAAGTCGCCCACCGCCACGTGAGATCGCGGAATATTATTCCTGAAGACTGCAAAGAGCGGCTATATCCTCGGGTGAAACCTGTTCGGCAAGCGCCCCCGCGAACATGACGCTTCGGCGTTTGGCGCCGGAACAAGGATCGGTTTTCGGGTGTCCTGTGGTTGTGTGCCCGCGTGAGCAGAAATCCTTCAGCCCAAGAACGTGGCCGATTTCGTGCATCACGACGGCCACCAAAGAAACACGCGCGATCTGTGTTGCGTTTTCTTGATTTGGGGTCTTGCCGTCGACATTGAACGAAAACGCCACTGCGTTGATTTCGACATCGGCTTCCCCTTTATTGTGATTCTGTGCCGGTTCGGATACCACGGTCGTCATCCCCATGGCCCGTAGCGGATACGTCGTGGTGTGTCCGCAGGACTTGTTTTTGCACCAAATATCCTTTCGAAACGCGATCAGGTTGGTTCCGTCCTTGCCCACTCTCCAACGTGGGGCGGGTGCGGTTACGCTGACCACGAAAGGGCTACACGGGACATTCCACCGCTGAGCGGCCAC
>Ga0105046_10001361_pt1 | contig 37455 bp, 35 predicted proteins | sample MAT03_FD_78385 | JGI IMG/M metagenome (GOLD analysis project Ga0105046, IMG submission 78385) | Freshwater microbial communities from Lake Fryxell liftoff mats and glacier meltwater in Antarctica - MAT-03 (megahit assembly) | ecosystem: Environmental > Aquatic > Freshwater > Ice > Liftoff... | reverse complement strand
TCGTTAAAAATCCGCACCGCGTCGTTAAAGCCGTCGATGGCCGGTTCGGTATGGCTGAAAAAACGGGTCATCAAATCAGCGACTTGTTTGGGCTGAGTCAGGTCATAATCCCCAACGCGCCGCTTGTTTTGGAATAAAACCGCCGTGCGGGTGTCCTCAAAAATAATGTTTTGGAGCGGGTAATCTTTGGCGATTTTCTTGACGATTTCGGAATTAAGATCGTCTTTGGAATCTTTGGCTTCCCAATAGCCAAACGGGTAACGGTTGGCGTCATTTAAGACGCCATCGACGCGGATTCGCCCATTTTTGCGCCCGATGGTCTGTTCCGCCAACAGGGTCAAGCCGCGCTTTTTGCCGGTGTCGCGCAGTAAAGCACTGAACGCATCGCGCACCGCGCCCTCGTTATGCGCGCCTTGCTTGGTGATGTCGGTCAGGGTGGAGTGATATTTCTTGATGAGGGCATGGGCGGGCGTGAGGTTGAATTCGGTCATGGGGCGGCGTCCTGTGGCGTGCGTGATGAATATTATAGCGTGGAAAGCGGTGATTGGTATGCTACAATCAACCTCATCCATCATCACTGAAGAAATCTCATGTCTGATCGTTACCTGATCGTTGGCCTCGGCAACCCCGGCCCGACCTATGCGGCCACACGCCACAACATCGGCTTCATGGTCGCTGAAGAACTCGCCCGCCGTCACAACCTGACCTTCGGCAAAACCGAAAAAAAGGCGCTGACGGCGGACGGCATCATCGCGGGCAAGCGCGTCTTGCTCGCCAAACCTCAAACCTATATGAACGAAAGCGGCGTCTCGGTGCGCGGCTTGGCCGATTTCTATAAGCTGGCGCTGTCCGAAATGATCGTGATTTCGGACGACATCGACTTGCCGCTGGAAACGCTACGCTTGCGGATGGGCGGCGGCCACGGCGGACAAAACGGCATCCGCAGCATCATCAGCCACATGGGGTCGCCCGATTTCGCCCGCGTGCGCTGTGGAATCGGACGCCCGCCGGGCAAGATGGATCCCGCCGATTACGTCCTCAAGCCGTTTGGCGGGGATGACCAAATCACCGCCCGCCTCGTGATTGAACGCGCCGCCGACGCGGTAGAGACATGGCTACGCGAGGGAATCGGCCTCGCTATGACTCGCCATAACGGGAATACCGAGAAAATCTGAGGCTCACGGCAGCGACCAAGACCCTACCCCGCCGCTGGCGATAATTCAGCGTCTCACAACGTCACCATTCGCTTCGCCACCCGCAACTGCTTGGGGAACACGGTCAGGAAATCTAGCAGGGTATCGAACTTATTGCCGCGCTCTTGTAAGAAACGCCGCATGACGCTGACCGTCCCCGGCAAGATGTTCATGCCGCGCATCCGCTGTTCGATCAGGACGAACGCCCGATATTCGCGCTCGCTGACGTAATCCTCAAGGTAAAGCGCCACCAACGCCGTCGTGAAGAGTTCAGTGAATTGATCGCGCCACGACGGGAAGGCGTTGCGGAACTGGTCATTAACCGGCAGGTCTTGCTGTGAAGCCTCCGCCAATTTTTCTGGCGCGCTGTCCAACAATCGGTTGAGCAGCAAACGACCATAGCCGCTCAACGCGCACTTAAAGCTGTGATAGACCATCGACGGGTCATCATATTCCCACGGCGGATTATCGCCCCACGCCAGCGGCGGCGGCGCGATGCAGATCAATTCGCCCTCATAGACCAGTATGATTTCGCGTTCGCTGGGGTAGAGCAGATTGGGGATGAACACCAGTTTTTCGCTGATCGGGCCGAAAAACTTTTCCAGCAGCGGCTTAAGCGCCACTTTCTGAAATACATGGTCAAGCTGGCGCTGGGCGGTCTCCCACACGGCGCGTTCTTTGGTGAACCACACGCCCAGATGCCCCTTGCGCGAGAAATCACGGACGTTTTGCGCCCAATTCGGTGGGGCCCAGCCGGGCAACGGGCGCGCCGGTTCATAGCTCTCCGGCGTCAGGTGCAGCGCCAGTGTGAACAGCGTTTCCAGCGATGTGTGCGACTCAATCAAGCCTTGAATCTGCTGCACAGCCGGTTCGGTACTCAGGGCTACCAGCGCCTTACGGGTGGTTTTGGCGTGCGGGTGCGCCCCATGTGGGCGGATTTTCTGCACCCCAGCCGGATAATTGCTGGCGGCAATTAAGGCCGCCATCATACGCGCACGATCATCCACGCGGACAGACACATCCGGGGCAACGCCTGTTTCACTCATCAGTTGCGTTCCTCGTTATAAACACGGCAAATCAGGGCAATGAAAACTCATCAGAAGACTGGCTCCATTGTACCAAAGGCCGAGCCTATCTTGCACAAATCTTATTGATGAGATTAGGGCGCATCGCCAAACAACTGCATTTGAGGGATGTCGGGCAGCGCGACTTGGTACAGCCAAGCGTCCATCAAGTCGCGGACGCCCTCATCCCCGCTGATTTCTACCGCAAGGTCGATCAGGTTTTGGGTGGTAGCGTTGGTGTAACCATAGCGTTGCGTCCATTCGCGCAGGATTTTGAAGAACGCCTCATCCCCCACTTGCAGCCGTAGCGCGTGAAGCGTCAACGCCCCGCGCACATAGACCGATTGATTGAACAAATACGACTCAGGCGGATTGCCGGGCGCGGCCATTTCAGGCGGAATCGCCGAGCTCTTCAGCGACGTGTAATAGAGCTTCACGACGCGATTCACCTCTGCCCGCCCATCATTATACTCATCCCAAAGGATTTGGGCATACGTCGCAAATCCCTCGTTCAGCCATAAATCGCGCCAAGTGGCGAGCGATACCTTGTTCCCAAACCACTGATGCGCCAACTCGTGCGCGATGACGCTCTCATTGGAGGTGTCACCCCATGACTTCGATGTGATGACATCGCTGCCGAACAAGGTCATGGTCTGAGTCTCCAGCGCAAAACCCAGTTCAGTGTCCGCCACGACCACGCCATACATCTCGAACGGGTACTCGCCAAAAACCGTCTCGAAAAAATCAATCATCTCGGCTTGACGGGCGAACGTCGCCTCACCGTCATCGGCCAGCGCCGCCGGGAAGTAATTGCGAATCGGGACGCCGCCAACAGACTCATCTGTCCTGACCTCAAAATCTTGGATGTTGACCGTCGCCAGATAAGTCGCCATCACATCGCGCATCTCCCACTCGTAGGTCATGCGGTCATTTTCGATGTACTCAGCGGTCAATTCACCGTTGGCGGCCACTTCATATCCGGCTGGGACGCTGATTTTGAAGCTGAAGGTCGCCTTGTCCAGCGGATGGTCGTTGCACGGAAACCAACCGCGTGCGCCGTCCGGCTCGCCCGCCACCAATACCCCGGTCTCATAGGTGTACCAACCCCCGCTGAAATCCAACGCCCGCCCGTCGTCGTCTTCGCCGGGGACGCCGTAATAGGCCACGCGGAGGGTGAAAGCCTCGCCCTCGGCAAGCGCCTCGGCGGGCGTGATGGTCAGTTCGCCGCCGGTGCGCTCAAAGGTCGCCTCAACCCCGTTTAGCGTGATGGAATCCACGGTCATCCCGACAAAATCGAGGTTAAAACTGCTCAGGTCTTGCGTCGCTGTGGCTTCGATCTCGACAAAGCCGTCCAGTGAGATTAAATCATCGCTGACATCAAGGTCGATCAAATAATGCGCGACATCATAGCCGCCGTTGCCCAACCACGGGTAAAAATCATCGCCGATGCTGGGGTCGCCCGCCTCTTGCGCCCAAGCCACCCCTACCGTCAAAATCACCAGAATCAAAAGCGCCGCCGTCACATTTCGCATGAGTTATACCGTCCTTTTGAGGTCTTATTTGTATAAGGACGACTCTACCGCGAAATGCGCCCGGCGGCGCACAATCCTGACTGAAGCCTAATCCCCAGACGGGGGGTTTACCGTGAAGGTATGCGACTCGGTCACGCTGTAATCTGAGGTCTGAGCCTTAACTGCCAGCGCGTACACGCCCGCCGGAAGGTCTAAGACCGTGCTATACACCCCATCATTGGCCGTAGAACTACCCGCTTCTTCGTCGGTCAAAGGATGCAAGGAAGTCCCGACATCTCCCTCAGTCAGTTCAAGATGTGCGGTCAGCACGGCATTGGTCACGGGCGCACCATTTTGGAACAAGGCGGCGCTCACCAACGTTGTGCCGTCGGCTTGCTGCACGACTTCAATGTCTAAGACATAGCTCAAGCCTGATTCAAACACGGCCATCTCCATCGTGACCGTGATCGGGCTGTTGTTGGTGAAATGAACCGTGTACCTCCCAGCTGGAGCGTCCTCATACGGCAAAACTCCCACCGGCAACGTTTCCATGTCTTCTTCATCCAAAGAGGCGATTACCGTCCCATCCGGGGCGCGTAGCTCGGCTGTGACTCCCGCCACCGGCGCAATCATCACGCCGAGGTCTTCGCCATCAAACGCGCTGACCGTCATCACTGCGATGCTGGCGGCTGGGATGGTCAAGGTGAAGCGTTGTGTGACCGGCGGCGCGTCGGATTCCGACGAGGCGGCTTGTGCAATGAGCGCCAGTGGCGCGGTTTCAGACCACGGAGCGCGTAGTTTGGGCAAAGTGAAGTCGTTGAATTGGGTCTGACTATATTCAAAGTCGCGTGCGCCGAACACCAATTCCCACAATTCAACGCCGGGGATATGTGCGGTGAACGAGGCGACTCGGTTGTCCGTTCCGTAAGCAGTGGCGCTACCGACAGGCACAACCCCGTCGCCTGTGATGCCGCACGTCCAAACATTCGTCCCGGCCAGCGCGTGAATCGTCGTGCCGTGCGTGTCCGTCACCGTCCGGTTGAAATCGTTCATATAGGCCGGAGTGAAATGCCACGCGCCATCTAATTTGCTTGAAAACACGCTCAAGACCGCCCCGACGTTGCCGCACGGGCTGCCTTGATTGGGCGTCCCCAGCGTCAATAACCGCAGCACCACGGGCTGACCATCGGCATCTTGCGCGCCATAAGCCTGTAGATAAGCGCGTCCAATCAAGCCGCCCATCGAATGACCGACCAAATCAAGATGCTGCGCGTCGAGTTCTTCCCGTTGAGCCGTGATGAACTCGTTCAGTTTATCAGCGTTCCATTTCGCATCATGAAACGGCTGACCCGGCGCGCCGGTGGACAGATTATCGGCGGGCAGCCCGACCCATCCATCGGCAGCATCAGCCAAATAAGTGACGTAGTTCGACCACATCCCGTCGGTGCTGCTCCAACCCTGAATCAAAACCACTGGGCGCGGGCGCACCGTCAAGGCAAAATTCGCGCTGTCTAGCGTTTCGTTAGCCTCATCCAACAAACTGACAACGATAGTCCGTACCCCCCCAACGGTCCCATCCGCCGTCCACGAGGTGTCGAGCGTATCCCACATCACTGTCGCTGAGTTCTGGTTTGTGTTCGATGCAGCCACATCCGCGCTGGCAAGCACCGCATTGTTGGTTGAGTCTGTGACCTCTATACGCAGCGGAAAAGTGATGTCCGAATCGCTGCCGATAGACACGTTGAAGGTGATGATATTGCCATCGTAAGTGTAAGCATCATCAGCGACGGTGGGCAATACGACCATTTCCCCGCTGGGGATGTCGGGCTGCATCACGGTGATATCGGTGAGATGAATCCCCTCCAGAACCTCGGTCACTACCAGCTCTGGCGTAACCGTCGGGACTCGCGGCGTGCGAGTTGCCGGACGCGCAGTCGCCGCAGTCGTCGCGGTCAGCGTCGGTGTGGGCGGATTGACAGCACAACTCACCAATGACATCGCCAGCGCGCCAACGACGGCTAGCGTCAGAAATCTACCCCAAGAATGCCTCATCGTTTATTCCCCCCAAGAAGATATGCGCGTGTTTCAAAAAACACACCCTTTACCAATAGTATAACTGGGAAAGGGTGTGTTTTATGCTAGACTTTTGAAAAGTCGATGTTACAACAGCGCAATCACCGTCTTCAGGCGTTTAAGCGTCTCTTCACGCCCCAGAATTTCCATCGTCTCAAAAGTCGGGGTGCTGATGGTCTGACCGGTCACAGCCACTCGCAGCACGCCAAACATTTGTGAATTGGTCAGCGCCAATTCCTGACCCAGATCGCTAAAGGCGGCGTGCAGACCTTCCAATGTGAACGGCTCTGCGCGCTCAACCAGCGCCACCGACGCCTCAAGCGTGTGCTTAGTGCTGGCCGCGTCCATCTTCTTTTGGATGACTTGCTCGGCTGTCGGCGGGATAAATTCTGGGTGGAAGAAGAAGCCAGCCATCGCCACCACATCGTTCAAAGTGCGGATGCGCGTCTGGACAATCGGCGCGACTTGCCGCAGGCGTGCCTCATCCACCGTCAGACCAGCCGCCTCTAACGGCGCTTTCAGGCGCGCCGCGAGGTCGTCCAGCGTAATTTGCTCACGGATATAAATGCCGTTCATCCATTCCAATTTCTCGGCGGGCAAGGCGCTGTTGGACGGGCTGATGTGCGTGAAATCGGCGAATCGCTCGATGGCCTCCGCCACACTGAACACCTCGCGCTCATCCCCAAATGACCAGCCGACACCAATCAGTAAATTGGCGAGCGCTTCCGGCAGATAGCCACCAGTGATGTAATCATGCACCATCACCGGTATCAGATTGCCTTTGGCGTCACGCGGCGGGTTGCGCTTACTGATTTTACCCTTGCCATTGGGGTTGAGCATGACCGGGACGTGCGCGTATTGCGGCATCTCCCAGCCGAAGGCGCGCCACAACGTCACATGCAGCGGCGCAGACGGTAGCCATTCAATCGCCCGTGTGACGTGGGTGATTTCCATGAGGTGGTCGTCCACAATCACCGCCAGATGATAGGTCGGGAATCCGTCGGCCTTGAGCAACACGGCATCCTGAACCTCTTTGTTCTCGAATGTCACATCCCCGCGAATGATATCGGTCAGCGTGGTTTCGCCGTCCAGCGGCATCTTGAGTCGGATGACCGGCTTGCGACCCTCGGACGCGCACTCGGCGGCCAATCTCTCGATTTCGGCTGGGGAGGCGTGACGGCAACGCCGGTCGTAACCGGGCGGCAAGCTGGCGGCTTGTTTCTCTTTGGTCACTTGCGCCAAGCGTTCCGATGAGCAGTAACAACGGTAGGCGTGGCCGTTGTCAACCAACCACTCCGCCCATTTTTGATAGTTTTCCAGCCGTTCGCTCTGGACATACGGGCCGTAATCGCCGCCGACTTCGGGGCCTTCGTCCCAGTCAATGCCGATCCAGCGCAAGGCTTCCATCAGGGTTTTGAGCGCGTTGGGGTCAAAGCGTTTTTGATCGGTATCCTCGATGCGGAGGATGAACTTCCCCCCGTGATGGCGGGCGAACAGCCAACTCCACAGCGCAGTCCGTAACCCACCGATGTGCAGTGAGCCAGTGGGACTGGGGGCAAAACGGGTTCTTACAGTCAGTGCGGTCATGATCCGTCTCCTTTGTATATGACGTGAAACGACGCGGGCAGTTCCCCCGCGCCGTTGTTTTTCCGCACATTTATTGTGGGCGACTTTAGGCCAGACCTCAAGGGACGAAATTTTTGAGTATAATGAGGGGGTACACAAAAAAAAGGAGTCATGACCATGATTGAATATTCAAAAGATGGGCATACCATCATTCATGGAGACACTTTATCTGTGCTTGATAATGCTGTTGAAGACTCATCTGTCAACTTAATTTTTGCCGACCCTCCTTACAACATCGGCAAACAGTTTAGTGAATTTCATGACCATTGGGAAAATGAGGACGTTTATATTGCATGGTGCAAAACTTGGCTTGAGCTATGTATTCGTAAACTCCGCCCTGATGGAAGCCTCTATCTGATGGCGAGTACCCAAGCTATGCCCTATTTTGATTTATTCTTGCGTCAAAGGTTAACCATTTTATCCAGAATTGTTTGGCATTATGACAGTTCGGGAGTCCAAGCCAAGAAGTTTTTCGGTTCGCTTTATGAGCCAATTTTGTACGCTGTTCACGACCCCAAAAATTATATCTTCAATCCCGATGCCATCGCTGTGGAAGCCAAGACTGGGGCGATAAGAAAACTGATTGATTACCGGAAATCGGAGCCAACCCCCTATAACACCCAAAAAGTTCCGGGAAACGTCTGGGAAATACCCAGAGTACGTTATCGTATGGGCGAATATGAGCAACATCCCTCACAGAAGCCAGAGGCTTTGTTAGAGCGCATCATTTTAGCCAGCAGCCGTGAAGGGGATATAGTGCTTGACCCTTTCTCAGGGACATTTACGACCAGCGCTGTCGCAAAAAGATTAGGGCGGCGCTCAATCGGGATAGAGCTACAGACCGAGTATATCAAAATCGGTCTACGTAGGCTTGCCATCTCCGATGAGTTTGCTGGAGAATCATTGACGCGCCCAGAAAAAAACTATGTGCGTAAAAACGGTAAAAACGCATTACAAAATCCAGCTAAGAACTACGTGGGTGACCTCTTTGGGGAAGAATAATAATGAAACACGCTTTTACAGACGTTATCTTGTCGATACTAAGAAATCGCTTTGGCGACTCAGCCCTATTCATTTTTGAGTCCAGCCCTTTACTGCAATATCTAAACGTTAAAATGCGTTCGGCTAATCGAGGCTCAAAAGCACGCGGCGCATTCGCCAATCACTACGCCCTGTATATCCTCATCGAAGATTACATCAGTCAAGGTTTTGTAGAGGCAGAAAAAGGGCTTTATGCGCGTTATGCGGGCGCTCGATTCACTGATTTACTCCGTCGGCAACGTGAATTACCATTCGGCGCAAAATTACAGAATCATGCGCTCAATTCACGACTAAATGACGAGTTCACCAAATACTTCCCTACGCTAAATATTCGTCCCATTTTGCGAGACCAGACGGCACAGCGTTACTGGATTGTAGAACAACTTCTGTATGTGAAGGCTATGCAAGACGGTAAAGAAACGATCATCAATATTGCCAAAGCGGTGATTGAGATCATCAACGCTTACATAGCGACAAAACAATCTGCTTTCAAAACATTCTTAACGACTTGCAGGCAAATTGCCGCTTTGCCTCAAACGGAAATCACAGATGCGATTATTTTCATTAAGGATCAGCTTAAACCCGATGTAGACGCGAGAATATTTGAGATTGTAAGTTTCGCTATTCTAAAAGCACACTACGGCCAACAGTCGATTTTTTGGGGTTGGGAACTGGATCAAATCCAAGAGGAGAATCTTTCGCTTTACAAGACCGGCAGGACAAATGCCAATGATGGCGGCATTGATTTTGTCATGAAGCCGCTTGGACGATTTTTTCAAGTGACTGAAACGATTGATGTCAACAAATATTTCCTTGATATCGATAAGATTCAACGATTCCCTTTGACATTCGTCATCAAGACGACCCAAATAGTAGAAGTTATCTATGGTCAACTAAGGGAGCAGGCAACCTTGAAATATGGAATAGATGCTGTGGTGCAATCATACATGGCGGCCATTGAAGAAATCATTAATATCCCTTTATTACTCCTAAAATTCGAGGAGGCGATAAAATCAGGCCATCTTGAAGGTATCATGTCCGATATCAGCCAACAGAGTCGGGTTGAATTTAACTATGAGGACGACTCATTAATCGATGAATAATAGGAGAAATCCCCCGCGCCGTTGTTTTTCCGCACATTTATTGTGGGCGACTTTAGGCCAGACCTCAAGGGACGAAATTTTTGAGTATCACCGGAAGGTTTTTTCGGAACGACAGGTTCAAAAGGATGGGCTACTGAATCTCACCCCTTAGCCAATGCTAACACGCTTCTATCAGACACGGCGCGGGTGCATCGGGTATAATTGTATGATCGTTACCGATTTTTCATCTCTTTTAGGAGCGTTTCAACACATGGCTACTCGTACCGCAACCGCAACTTGGACTGGCACGCTACGCGAAGGTCAAGGCGGCCTCGCCTTTGGCTCGCAAAACCTGAGCTATAACTTCATCAGCCGTTTTGAAGGCAGCGCCGACACCAACCCCGAAGAACTGATCGCCGCCGCCCACGCCGGCTGCTACTCGATGGCGCTCAACGGCGCGTTGGAGCGCGCAGGCACGCCGGCCACCTCGGTTGTGACCGTCGCCAACGTCCAAATGACCAAAGGCGAAGGCGGCTTCTACATCAGCCAAATTGACCTCGAAACCACCGCCGAAGTCCCCGGCCTCGACGCCGCCAAGTTCCAAGAGATGGCCGAAGCCACCAAGACCGGCTGCATCATCTCTAAGGCGCTGTCGGCTGTCCCGATGACACTGGTCGCCACCCTCAAATAAAAAGTCCCGAGTCTTGAGTGACGAGTCCTGAGAATCGCGACTCAAGTTCAGATTGCGTGAAAAACGGGTGGCGTAGCACGTTGCGCCGCCTACTCAGGACTCATCACTTAAAAGAAAGAAACGGAGTTTGCGTTATGCCAGAAGTCGCCGTCGCAATCTTGGGGTTGAGCCGAATCGGAACCTCCATCGGCCTCGCCCTCAAGCAGTACAATCAACGCCCCAGCGCCAAACACCAATTCAAAGTCACCGGCTACAGTCGGCGCGGTGAACACGTCAAGACGGCGCAAAAATTGGGCGCAATCGACCAAATCGCCCCACAACCGTTCGAGGCCGTGCGCGGGCGTGATATCGTGGTTATGGCGATGCCGTATGCCGAGGTCGAGGGCGTCTACCAAGCCATTGCCAGCGACATGCGCCCCGGCGTGGTCGTGCTAGATTTTTCGCCCCTCAAGGTCAACCCGCTCAAATGGGCGGCCAAATATCTGAGCAAGGACGCGCACGTCGTCGGCGCGACTCCCCTACTCAATCCAGCCTATTTATTCGACCCGTTGGACTCGGCCAATACCGCCAGTTTTGATTTATTCGAGCGCGGCACGATGTTGTTGATGCCGGGCGTGACTTGCATCCCACAAGCCATCGAACTCGGCGGCGATTTCGCCTCGATTCTAGGCTCGCGTACCCAATTCATCGACCCCGCCGAACATGACGCGATGATGGCCGCCACCGATGTGTTGCCGAATCTATTGGGCTTGGCCTATTATACCGCGCTCAGTAATGCCACCGGCTGGCACGATGTCCAACGCAGCACCAATCCGGCCTTTGGCGCGCTGACCCGTTCGATGTTCGACACGCACCCTGATGACCTCGTGGCATCATTGCGCGACAGTCGCCAAGACCTCACCCGCGTGATTGACTCAGTGATGCTCTCGCTGCGTGATTTGCGCGCCGCATTGGTCAGCGATGACCGCGAGGCGCTCGAAGCCGCCGCCACCCACGCCGCCGATTCGTATGAGGCGTGGTACAACAAGCGTTTCCATTGGAAATTCGACGACGCTGACCAAAAAGTGCCGGAAACACCCGGTATGATGAGCATGTTCTTGGGATCATCGCTGGCAAATCGCCTGCGTAGCAAAAAAGAGGATCAATAAATCTGATGACCAATCGTATTATCGACTTGAGCAGCACAGTCCTCGAATTTGGATTCATCCGCAAAACGCGCCGTAATCACGCCTTTGAACACGCCACCGCCCATTTTCTGGCGCGTAAGGTCGGCAATCTGCGCGTGGCAGGCGTCAGCAGTTCGTTCGGGTTCATCCTGATGCACAACGGCACGGCGGAACAAGGCGAACAAGCCGCTGAGGACGCCCTCGCCGCCCTCAAAGGCGGCGCGCACCAATTCGCCATCCATCCCAATTGTGGCACAAACCTCGTCACCGCCGGGGTGCTGACCACGCTGGTCGGGACGTTGTTTTTGGGCGGACGCCGCTTCAATGCGCGGAACTTGAATCGCACGCTGTTGTTCATGATGCTGGCGGTCTATTTCTCGCAACCGCTGGGGATGAAAGTGCAAGAACACGTCACCACCAAAGGCGACCCCGGCGACATGGAAATCACCACGCTCCGCACGGACTCGGTCAACTTGCCGATGTGGGGGCGTAAATTCAATATTTTATTCGTCCAGACCACAGGGGCGTAATCGCACGATGTCTCGTTCGCGCATCTTCGCAAAAAGCATGGCACAAACCACCCTATTCATCACTTTTTTAGGCAGTGGCTTGTCGTTTATGCTGTGGATTAACGGAAACCGCGATACCGCCGGTCAGGTCTGCCTCGGATTCGGCGGGGTCGCCTTGCTGGTGCTGTTGATTGGGTCGTATCTGGTCGCCCGTGCCAGAACGTCCGAGGTCGAATGAATGGGGGTTTGGCGCGCCAAACCCCTCCGAAATTATTCCACCGTCAGCGAAATACTGTCCAATCGCAGATTGCCGACCCCAGCGGGATAACGCGCCCGAAGCGTGACCGATGTCACAGCGTCCGCTAAGGTCAGACTCCCCTGTGCGCTCACCGGCAGCACAAACACCCCGCCCGGCAAATTCACCGTCAACAGGTCGCGCCCGTCGCCGTTGAGTCCGGCGGTTGGGCTAAGATAAATCACCGCTAGCGTGACCGTCGCGCCCGCCGGGACATTCTTCCCGTTGGCCTCAAACCCCAGCGTCAAAATTTGCCCCGCCACCGACCCCGACGGCGTGAGATTTTGTCGTATTCTCGCGCCTGATTTCAGGCGTATCGAACACGTCCCGGTCAGTCCTCTGGTCAGATTGGCCGCCGTATCACAGAAATAAACCGCCTTGTTCAGATTCCAACCGTCCGGCTTGCCGTCGTGGTCGGCGTCGATTTCAAAGCCGCCATTGAGCGCCCAATCGGTCAAGGTTGGGATGGCCGTCGGCAACGGGACGAGCGTCAGCGTCGGAAACGGGGTCGGCGTGGTCGCGCCGCCGTCATCCGACAGCCGATAATTGGCAATCGTCAGCGCCGTCTCATTCAGCGAGCGTGCATTGTCCTCAAAGATGACGCTCCCCAACGTTTTGCCCGCGAACGTGTCATTCGGGTCAGACCACCACGCAATCGCCGGGCAAGCCCCCGCTAGATAGCTGGACGGGCAACTCGTGCCGTTGGGGTTGGTGCTATAGGCCATCAGCGTGACGAAATCGCCGTAATCCCCGACGCCGGTGGACGGGTCTTGATAGCCAAAGGCGTAGGGATGAATAGCGCCGCTACCATTGGCGCGGTCATGTTGTTTGCCCATATTGTGGCCGAGTTCGTGGGCGTAGGTGATGTCGTTGATGCAATGTGCCTCGGTGATGCTAAAGGCTGAACTCGGAGTGAGCGGGTTAGGCAGGAAGGCGATACCGCAGTAATTACGATTCGCCACCGCCGTCCCCGGCGTTAGGCTGACCATATCGGCCTTGAGCGTATTGCGGAGCGTGTGGAGTTCATCCATGAAGCCGTCACCCGTACTTTGTAAGCGCGACAGATCGTTGAAGCCGCTTTCGACATAATCGGTGCGGACGACCCCGACCAGCCGAATCCGGAAATTCACGCCGCTGTTGGCGTAGGTCAGATTGGTCAGCGCCGCCGCGCCCTGAATCGCCAATTGCGCGTTGAGGTCGCCGCCCAGCATGGCCGCCGCCGCCGGGGTATAGGCCGCTAACACGTCAATCACCGTCCCGTCATCCGCCCGCGCCCCGACCTCGCGTAGCCGCGCCCTATCCACCGCGAGTTCGGCGTCAGTCGGGGTATAGACCACCGAGTCTTCAATCGCCCGCCCGCCCGCGTCATAGCGCCCACGCCCGGCCTGAATCTCGCTGATGCGGACGACGCCATCGCCCACTGTCTGCACATAATAGACATAGCCCGGCGTCAAAACGCGCAAGTCAATCACGCCGCCCGCGCTGGTCACAATCACGGCTTGACCATAACGCAGGCCGTCCACCGCGCCCGTCCAGATGTTGACATCGCTGATATTTCGGCTCATCGGAGCATGAGAAGGCGCGGCTTGTACCGTCAGCGTCACATCGTCAAACAAGTTGAGCAGCAGGCCGCCGTCGCGCAAGCCTGACGACAACGCGACGCTATCCAGCGCGGCCAAACGAGTGCGGAGCGTCCCGGCTTGTTCTTCCAACGGCGAAGCGCGTTGAAGTTGTCGCAAATCCGCCGCGCCGAACAAGGCTTGCGGCACAACGGGGGTTTGCGCGCTCAGGCTTGCGCCTATCACGCCCGCTAACAGACCCGCCAGCATTAGAATCCATAAACGTCGCATCGGATTATTCCCTCGTCCCCAAGCGTGCTAACGTCAATGACACGTCATCAAACCATGTTATGCCCGCCGCGCCTGTTTTATCAAACCGAGCCACCACCAACACATTTTTCGGCGCGCCGGTCAGCATCAAAGCCCCGGTTAAGGCGCTATAGGCCGTCGTCCCCAGCGGCGCGTTCAAGATAAGTTTTTGCTCCGGCGCGTCAACATAGCGCACGATCACCCGCAGAGTTGCCCCCGCTTGGGCGTTTTTGGTCCGCGCATAGCCCGTCAGCGTCAAGCTATCGCCCGGCAGCGCCCCCAACGCGCCGACCCTGAATCTGAAGCGCGTCGCCCCCCCGCTTATGCCATCTAATTTAAGGGCGCAGCCGCCAGTACGCGCAAAGCTATTACAGCGCGTCCCCTCAGAACTGCGCGGATTGACCGGCGTCCAAAAGTCCGGCCAGCCATCAGCGTCCGAATCCATGTCAAAGCCGCCATTGATGAGCAGTTCCAGCGTCGGGGCAGGAATGAGGCTTTCGCGGTAAGCGGCCACGGTGGCGCGGTTGGCGTTGACCGCCGCGGATTCAAGCGTTGGGTCTGCGCCGGTCACACCCATCAAATGGCCGACCTCGGCCATCAGCGTGTCAGCGGTGAAATAACGCCCCTCGACAATCGCAAGCCCTTGAGTGGCGTCCGCGCCCGTCCATGCCGGAGCATCGCCTTTGTAAATCGCAAATTGATTGCCCGCCACCAAAATCACAAGGTCGGCGGCGTAAACATCGCGAACGGCGTGCAGTTCATCCATGAAGCCGTCCGCCGTCCCGATCAGGTTGGTCAGGTCGGCGTGAAAGTCGATATTAATCTGCTCTTGATAAAAAGTCTGGCGCGCCCCGACCAAACGTAGTTGGGTGTCGATTCCGGCGCTGGTGAAGCGCGTATTGATTTGGTTGAGCGCGCCGCTGAACTTGCTCAAGACCAGCGACCCCGTACCGCCCATCTGCGCCTGCCCGCCGGGGGTATAAGCCAACAGCACGTCGATTTGTGTCCCGTCGTCTGCGGCTTGGACGGCGCTGAACGACAATACGATGATAAAAAATAGGATGGTACGGCGAAATGAAGTCCACATCTAAATTTCCTCTCGTTTGACCGAAACATCACCCTAACCCCTCTCCATGCTGAGAGGGGCTTTTGTCAATACTGGCGCGTGAGGGTCAATCTACAAAGCGATATTTCACAAGCGTCCAAAGCGCAATCGGCGCGTCCGTCCACTTGATTTTCTTGCCCTCAGACCACTCGCGCCCGTTGTAGCTGATCGGGACTTCATAAATACGGATGCCTTGCTTCAGCACTTTGGCTGTGAATTCCGGCTCAAACTCGAAACCGCGTGCGCGGATTTTCATATTCTTGGCGACATCCGCCGTAAATACCTTATAACACGTCTCCATATCGCTCAAAATCGCGTTGTAGAGGATATTGGTCGAAAGGGTCAGGATTTTATTGGCGATCATGTTCCAAAAGTTCATCGCCTTGCGTGAGCCGCCCAAAAAGCGCGACCCGTAAACGACCTTGCTGAGGCCCTCGTACAACGGCTTCAGCAGAATCGGGTATTCACGCGGGTCATACTCGAAATCGGCGTCTTGAATCAAGATGATGTCGCCGACAGCATGGCGGAAACCCGTCACCAGCGCCGCGCCTTTGCCTTGATTTTTCTCGTGATAGATCACTTTGACGCCCGGCAAGGCGTCAGCCTCGATTTTCTTCAACACATCCAACGTGCCGTCAGTCGAGCCGTCATCCACAATCAAGACTTCATGCGCCAAGCCCACCGCCAAGACGCGATGTACAACGGACTCGATACTCTTGATTTCGTTATAGCACGGGATAATCACCGTTAGTTTTAGGGCTTGCGCCTCAGCGGTGACGTAGAGTGCCAAAGGGTCGGGTTGCTGCATCGGGTCGGTCTCCGTGGCTGGATTTTGGCGCGCATTATAGCATATCCGCACAAGCGCACGGCCTCAGCGTGGGGTGCGCGCCCGCCAAGCCGCGTAAAACCCGATCCCAATCAGCGCCCCGGCCAGCGCCCAACCCGGCGCACGCGCCAACATGGCCGCCAACAAGCCCGCCGGACTGTCTGGGAACGGGTGGGCGTGGCGCGCATCTTTGAAAGCCATCAGCAACACGGTGGCAAACGCGCCTAACCCGCCCATCAGCGCGCCGAACCCCGCCCATGCCGCCCCGATTTGCGCGCCCGTTAACATCCGCCCCGCGATTCTGCCGGTCAATCCGTGCGCGAGGACGAGGCCGGTCAGCGCGACGCCTAAGCCTGCCGCCACCCCTACCCGGTCATCTTCTAAACCCGTCCAGATGAACACGCTGACGCCGACCCCAATCAGCGCCCAACGCAAACCAAGACTCAGGGCGGGGATTCGCCATTCAGTCAAGGTAAGCTCCCGAAAGGTTGGCAATTGCACACTTCCGATGCGCGTAGGAGTGGGTTCTGGTCATCAGACAGCCTCAATTGATGGAGACAGCGTTTGACCGCGCACAGCGGCAGCCCAACGACATTGCTATAGCAACCGTCGATGCGCGCTACAGGGTTGAACGCGGCGTGTTGAATCGCATACCCGCCCGCTTTATCGAACGGGTCGCCCGTGGCGACATAGGCAGCGATTTCTTCATCGGTATAGTAGCGCATCGTCACACGGGTCTGAACCACCTCAGACGCCTGTTCGAGGTCGTAGTGTCCGAGTACCCTCGGACTAAACCACTCGACCTGAATCGCTGTACACACGGTATGGATTTTCCCGCGCAACAGGCGCAAAGTCGCGCTGGCTTCCCCCTCATCATAGGGTTTGCCGAGGATGGTCTGGCCGTCAGGCGCAATCACGATGGTGTCCGCCGCGATAACCGTGTACGCCCACTGGTCGGGTATGGCTAGGTCGCCGCAGAACATCCGCCTGAGACCCCCCTCAAACGCCTTCTCCTCTGCCATGCGTTTCACATAATCCAGCGGTGATTCGCCGTCCGATTGCGATTCATCAATATCAGGGAAATAAAGTGAAAATTTTAGCCCCAATGATCCTAATAATTCAATGCGCCGGGGGGAACGTGAAGCGAGAATCATAACCACAAGTCCTGAGTGATGAGCGATGAACAGGATTATAGGCGAGTATGGCTATTGGAATCAAAACCCCTTCTCCCGTTGTGGGAGAAGGGGTGAGGGTGAGCTTACGCGGCCTTCTTAACGACGGGTTTTTCGCCGCCGAAGACCTTGCCCCATTGAATCGCGCCCCAACGTGGGACGAGGCCAATCAGGGCGAATACGAAGCCGACTCCAGCCATAAACTGCGACACGTTGATGCGACTGGTCACGTTGCCCGCCGCGTCATACATACGCAGCAGGTTGACTTCAATCCGCAGGAATTCCAACGCATAGCGGACGCCGCTGTACGAAGCGAGGTACAGGAAGAAAATCGTCCCGGGCTTCAGGTTTTGGCGCTGAGTGTTGAACAGGCGGATGAGGACGAAGAACACGACCAGCATCAACAGCCCTTCATACAGGAATAACGGGTGGAACAAGGCCTGAGTCGGGCCATCCAGCGGGTACAGCGTGCTGCGAGTGTATTCTCCCACGCGGAATTCGCGGGAAATGCTGATGCCCCACGGCAGAGTGGTCGGCGTGCCATACAACTCTTGGTTGACGTAGTTGGCGAAACGGCCAATGAACTGCGCCAGCGGGAGCGCCACAGCGGCGATGTCTAACCATTCCAAGACTTTGAGCTTGTTCTGGCGCAGGTAGATATAAGCGCCGAGGAAGCCGCCGAGGAACGCGCCGAAGATGTGCAAGCCGCCCGTCCAGATGGCAATCGCGCCGCCGTCTAGGTTGAAGAAGTTGGCGAGATACCACGCGGTATCACGCCCAGCTGCCACCGCTGAAACCGGCGGGAACAACACGTACCATAGGCGCGCCCCAATGATGCCGAGGATGACCGCGCCGAACATTGCACCCCAGATATGATCTGGGTCTTTGCCGTCGCGCTTGGCGAGGCGTGCTGCCACCGATGCTGCGACCAGAATCGCCGCGACGATGATCAGGCCATAATAACGGATTTGTATGTTGCCAATTTCAATGGCTTGTGGGCCGAATTCCATCCGGCTACCCCTCTCGTTGTTTTAAGACTCGATAAACGTAAATTAACCGTTGGACGGCGGTGATGTTGGTGCCAATGGCGAGGATCGTCACGCCGATGGGCAGCAGGTCGGGCAGCAGCAGCATGAGCAAGATGATCGCGACACGCTCTAACCGCGAGAACCAACCGACTTTGACATCGACGCCCAATCCTTCGGCACGAGCGCGCACATAACTGACGCTGTAGGCCCCGACCAGTGCGGCAAACGCCAACACCAGCAGTTCCAACTGGACTTGTACGGCAAAATAATACCCCAAACCGGCGAAAATTGCAGCGTCGGCGTAACGATCTAAGCTAGAATCCAATAATGCGCCGAATTTGCCTGTGCGCTGCATGGCGCGGGCGATGGCTCCGTCAATGGCATCTAAAGGGAGAGCGAGCAACAGCAGCAGCGCCCCCAGTTGCAAATGGCCGAGTCCGACCACCCATGCCGCGACCAAAACCAGCAGCGTGCCAGCGATAGTCACATGGTCGGGATGCACGCCCAACCGGTGTAAGCCCGTGCCGATGGGATGCAGGACGGTGTGGGTCAACTTGCGAACGCGGTCTGTGAATGTAACCGGCGACGGCAAGCTGTTTATAGGAGGAGTTGATGGGGTGGAAGGGGTGTTATCCGGCATAAATTCGCTCTTTACAACCTCGGTAGGGTAGAGTAACCTTAGCGTCATATCGGGGCGTAGCGCAGTTGGTAGCGTGCGTCGTTCGGGTCGACGAGGTCGTGGGTTCGAATCCCGCCGCCCCGACATGTAAAACTCTCGCACAAACGCGAGAGTTTTTGCGTTTAACACCCGAACGGGATGCTGATATTCGGGTCAAGGCCGAGGTCGGACAAATCATAGCGCAAAATGACCTGACCTGTGACCGGCAATTGTGACCCGAACACGCTGACATTATCGACATCAAACGTCAAATACAGACGAATCAGCGCGCCTTTGTCTGCTGAAAACCATAATTCTTGGCTCATCAGTGAGACGCGCCCCCCGTCACGCGGCTGGATGGCTGAAAGGGTTAATGCGTCTTGTAAAAAGGCGTAGCGATAAACGACTTCACCGTTGATGACGCCTTTGACGCCGCTGGGGACGGCCTCGCGCACGCCGCCAATCAATTGACCGACGCCAGCGTTGACCACCGAGGCCGACTCTGTGCCGGTCACGCTGCTGCACCCACTGCCTGTCCGCAAATAGACATCTTGACCGATGCGGACGGCTTCGGTATCCACCGATTCATCGGCTTGAGTCAGCAATCCGCCTTCGGCACGCAGTTCGACTCGCCGGGCTGACGTGCGCTGATGATAAGAGACCTCGGCGGTGGTACGGCCTTCGGCGGCACGGGTTGTGCCGGTGAATACCCCGCTGAACTCTGCCGAAACCCGATAATGCCAGCCGTCTAACTGGTCTAGGCCGTCCTCAAACGAGTCGAGGCGTAGACGTTCGCGGTAAGGTCGGGGCGGCGCGTTCTCGGTCAGGACAATGGCAGTGGCGGCGGCGTTAAGGTCGGTGATGGCCGTCGGTAGCGGGTCATTGCTGGTCGAGGCGGCACACGCTGCGAGTAAGGCGGCCAAACCCATCCCCATCAACGCGATGGCGGATAAACGCCTCATTCCGACGCCTCAATCGCCTCGGCGGAGTCCTCTGGTTTGCCGCTGTTCAGACCGGCTCTGGCGCTGCGGCGGATAAACAGGTTTCCAGCTTGATCGGGATATTTCGCCCCGGCTACTTTGTCCTTGAACCATTCAAACATAATCGCCATATCTGCGTCGATGTCGCCGGTTGCCATGTAGGCCGGCCCCAGAATGATTTTCTTGGTGCGATAATCAGCAGTCACCACCACCATCGGCGTCTTGGAATGATAGGCGATCCAGTAAAATCCGGCCTTGATGTGGCTGGTGTGCTTGCGCGTGCCTTCCGGCGTGATGACGATCACGACTCGTTCGCGCTGATTGATCGCATCGACTATCTGCTGTACCGTGTCATGGCTACTGGTACGGTCAATGCCAATCGCGCCGACGGCGAGGAAAAACTTCCCAATCCAGCCTTTTGTCCACTGGTCTTTAATAATCCAATTGCTCCGCATCCCCTCGGCGGCGGCGAAGCGCAGGAATAGCAAGCCGTCCCAATTACTGGTATGCGGATATTCGACGGCGATCCATTTGTCAAAGCCGGGCATATCGCCCTGACGCCCCCATCCGGTGATGCGCGAGAGCAATTTACCCAGCCAAATGATCGGGCGTGGCAGCGTTGGGACGAACGGTTTTTCGCTGGTGATGAGGGTCATAAGTCGTTCCCTGAGTAGATGTCGTAGAGTGTTTGGATATATTCGTCAAACTGTTGTTGATCGACCGGATGGACTTCAAACTCACGCACGCTGAGGTATCTGCGCGAGGTGCGCTCAATCACGCCATCGGTCTCCAACGGGAAGAATTCGATCAGCCAGCGACCCTCGCGCTCTTTGATAATTTTCCCCTCGCGGCGCGTCCCGCCGACTTCGGCCACGACATAAACTTTTTGCCGTAAGCGGCGGCGCTCACGGTATAATTGGTCGAGGGCGAAAAAGTGCAAGATGTCCATAAGGTTGGGAGGAACTCGTCGCTGATTACTGGGTTGATAGCCTGATTGTACCGCACAATCCGGGTGAATTGTACGCACAGGCTGTGGGCGCTCTAGCCGGTGCTTGTGTTATAATTAAGCCACCACAAAAGCATTTGTGAATAACTTTTAGAGGGAGAATTTTCCAATGTCGAAAGGCAAGGGCGGTATGGGTGGGTTTGGCGGCGGCGGTGGTGGCGCCATGGGCGGCGGAATGTTGAAGCAGATTCAAAAGATGCAAGCTGATATGGTGGCGGCGCAGGACGCGCTGGCGAACGAGACGGTAGACGTTTCCGTCGGCGGCGGCGCGGTCAGCATCACCATCACCGGCCATCAGCGCATTAAGTCGATCACCATCAACAAAGACGTATTAGACACCACTGACGCGGAATGGGTCACCGATTTACAAGACCTGTTGGTGCTGGCAGTCAACCAAGCCGTGGAGCAGAGCCAGAGCATGGCCGCCGAGCGCATGGAATCGATCACCGGCGGCTTGGCTGGGATGCCCGGTTTGGGCGGATTGCTCGGTTAAGCCGCGCCGATGGCGTCCTCAAAGGCGATCCCAGAACCGGTTAATAAACTCATCGAACAACTAGGGCGTTTGCCGGGCATCGGGCCTAAAGGGGCGTCGCGTATCACGTATTTTTTGCTGCGCGCCCCGGAAGATCTCAGTTTTACGCTGGCCGATGCTTTGCGTGCCATGAAAGAGCAAACGCGCTTCTGTTCGATTTGCGGCAATATCACGGTGGACGACCCGTGTCCGGTGTGCAGCGACCCCAAGCGCGACAAGAGCGTGTTAGCGGTGGTCGAAGTGCCGTTAGACTTGTTGGCGTTGGAGCAGACCGGCGCGTTTCAGGGCGTATATCACGTCCTGAACGGCGCGATTTCGCCCGTCAACGGTATCGGCCCAGACGACCTGCGAATCCGCGAGCTGGTTCAGCGAGTCGATTCTGGCGGGATATTGGAGGTGATCGTCGCCACCAACCCGGGTCAAGAGGGCGACGCGACGGCGCTGTATATCCAGCGTGAACTGCTGACCAAAGGCGTCAAGCTGACGCGGTTGGCGCGTGGTTTGCCGGTGGGCAGCGACCTTCAATATGTCGATGCCGTCACCCTCATGCGCGCCCTACAAGGCCGCAGCGGGCTGTGATTGTATAAAAGAAACGGGGTATGGCGCACACCATACCTCGTTTTTTTATTCTGTGTCGCTTTTATCTCGTTTATCAATGATTTTGAGTAACTACTCAGCCCCTATTTTCTTTTTTGCGCGCCATTGATTATTTCCTTACCTATCCTGATCTTCGCGCAGAAGTTCCAAAGATGATTTTGCGCCGGGCGGAGGAGTCCAGCGGTGGCGCTCAACGTCGTCTCTGATCTCATCCCATGACTCTCCCTCATCGTCGATTTCTTCGGCTATCTCAAATGAGCCGAGCATTTGTGTCAGACGTTTATCAATTGCCTGATCGACAAATTCCTTCAAATCTTCAATGGTCATTTCAGCAATAGTGGTCATGAATTGGCCTCCACATGGATTACAGGTCAATCGAATTAAAGTTGCGCGTGAAAATCTTCTTCGCTCATCTCAGGAATATTCGGATTGGCCTATTTCCCATATAAGCCAGCACATCCTCACTGATTACCCCTATAGTATACCCTGAGTTTTAGCGCTGTGAATCACGCGCTATCCGCCGACTATTGGATACCGGTTAGTTCGATACCCAAATCGCGACGGTTCATGTTAAAGTAACCTCAAGCATAAAGTGAGGTTTTTTAACATGATTATGTCGATGAGCGCACAGGACAAAATACGCCGGATTCTGGTCAATGACCTACACCAAATCGACCAGAATATGCCGCGTTGGGCGCGCCGTAAGCACCCCATCGTCAAGCGTGAATTGGGGTTGTACTGGCGAATCATGCCCCCCCAAATCGAAACGCCGATCCGGGCGTTTTGGATACAGACGATCCTCGTGCTGGCGACCATCCCGCTCCCGTTTTTGATGACGCTACTGCTGCCGTTGGTGCTGGTGTCGTTCGCCACGCTGCCGGTGGCGCTGTATCTATACACGCGGATGTTGTATGACCTCGCGGGGGATACGTCACGCTCGATGGTGGCCGAGATCGAAAACCACACGCTGGAAGTGCTGATGACGACCCCAGTCAGCGTGCGCGAAATGTTGCTGAGTAAATTGGCCGGGGTGCTCTGGAAACAATCTGAGCCGTTCTCGCTGATTTTATTGGCCGCCAGCCTGACCCAAATCCCAGTCATTTTCATCCTGTATGCCAACGCCTTCCCGCCCCAAGATTATCCCGGCGTGGGGCAGGTCATCAGCGTTTTGATGTTCGGCTTATCCTTGCTGCGACTGCCGATTGAGGCCTTTATGGTGGCGGCCTTGGGGCAATGGGTCGGGCTGACGACCCCCGGACGCGACGCGGCGCAAGCGGTCAGCATCGGCCTGACCGGATTTTATTTCCTGTTGATCAATTTGCCGCGCTTGCTCCCGTTAGACCCGCTATGGCGCGTGCTGATAGACGGGGCGCTACCGTTGGTGGCAGCGGCGGGCATGGGGGCGCTACTGTTGGCGCTGACGACACATCATCTGACATACGGAGATCGGGCGTAGGCTAAGAATCCCGTACAGGCCGGGGTAAGCCGTGCTATCCTTATAGAGATTGCGAGTTTTCTTACATCCAGAAGGATAGACACCATGCGTTTTTATCATCGCTGGGCGGGTCTTGGGTTGGCGTTTTGCTTGTTGTTGACCGGCTTCGCGCTCGGCAGCACCCAAACCCCGGCCGAGGCACAATCTGCCAGCACTCCCCCCAATACCAACCCCAATGTCGTGATTAGTTTTCCGCCGTCGGTCTACGTCGTGCGCGGGTTCGTTGAAGTGCGCGGCACGGTCAATCTGCCCAATATCTCGAACTATTTTCTAGAATTCCGCCAGTTGAGTGATGACCTGCTGCCGTTGCCGCAAGAAGAGCCGTGGTTCCCGGCCAGCCTCGCGCAAACCGGCGTCAAAATCGACGAGGTGCTGCTGGAATGGGATACGACAGTCTTGGAAGACGGCCTGTATGAAATCCGGCTACGCGCCAATGTCAGCCGCCAAGCGCCGATTGAATTTGTGGTCGCGCCGCTGCGCGTCCAGAATATCTTGCCCGATTTCTTGGTCGCACAACTTCAGCCGACCGCGACCTTCACCGTCACCCCGTCTACCAGCGTGATTGTGATTGGCGGCACGCCCACCCCCGGCGGCGTTATCATCAGCCGTCCGACGCTGGCGGCCTCGCCCAGCCCGACCGGCGACCCGATTGTGACGGCCACCACCGACGCCAATGTCCGTACCGGCGACAGCACCGCTTACCCGGTGGTTGGCTCACTCGCAACTGGCACGCAGGCGCGTCTGATCGGGATTAGCTCGACCGGTTCGGGCTGGTATTACATCGAACTCAGCAATGGTCGGCGCGGATTCGTCTCGCCGGGGATTGTGAATGTGACCGGCAATGTGGCCGGATTGCAGCGCATCACCCCGCCGCCCGTCCCCGCCACCCCGACCCCGACTCGTCCGCCCAGCACCGGGGATGCCATCGCCAACGGCATCGGTTTCGTCCCAGCAGAGCCGCGCTGTAACGAGGCTTTCCAAGTTCAAGTCAACATCACCAACATCGGCAGCGTAGCCTTTGCCAGCGGCGGCACGCTGACCGTCCGCGACGTACACCTCGCCAGCGGTGCGAGTACCAGCGCCAGTATGACCTTCCCTGCCTTGTCGCCGGGGCAGAACTTTGTGGTTGTCGTGCCGATTTTGGTCGGCTCAAACGGCGGCCAAGACCATCAGATCACCGCCACGGTGGACAGCAATAACAATATCATTGAGGATAACGAGGGCAATAACACCTTCACCAGCGAGCCTTACCGTTTGCGCCGTGCGGGTTGCCCCTAAAGTTCTGTGGTCAAATGCCACCGGCACAAGGCCGGTGGCTTGCAACTAGGGGCGGGGTTCTCACCCTGCTCCCGTCGCATACGGCTAACTGACTGTAGCCTGCTCTGCCGTCGCACAAGGCGTAGCAGAGAGAGTGTGAGCGTCCCGAATGTTCAGCGCGGCGTTGATGTCAGCATGGGCGCGAAAACCACATTGGACACAAAGAAAACGCGACTTATGCCGGTTTTTCTTGTCGATGTGTCCACAATGGTTGCACTTCTGGCTGGTATAGCGCGGGTTGATGAGTACCACGCGCTTGCCAAGCGCCTCTGACTTATAGCTCAGAGACCGTTTAAATATTCGACGTTAGACCTGATTTATCGTTTATTCACGGCGGGCGCGCAAGCGTCGCCCCTACAAAATTTCTGATGATGTGTATTCAAAATCGCGTCACAGGATGTCCTGTAGGGGCGAGACTTGTCCGCCCGATGAATTTCCAAACGACCTCTAAGATAAATAATATACCAAACGTACCAAATATACCGGGACTCGATCTCAATAACAATTGGAGGGGGCCAATTGACTACTTATCATATACAGGTATATATGAATCAAATCGAGGTTCAGATGGAATTACTCGATTTGGTTATATAACATTGGTAGATCCATTGACATTATGGCCGTTACTGGCCGAATCTAATTTTGACAAGACGATTGATTATGTTTGCCCATGAGGGGAATGAAAATGAATAAGTCCACCTTGCGAATTATGGCTCTCATCGTTCTGTTGAGTATCTCGAATATTTTTAAGATATCGGCTCAATCTGATGCGGATAAACTGCGTGCGCTTTTTGGAGATGAGTGTATTCTCGCATGTTTTATGGATATTGAACCGGGAGTAACCACGCTACTAGAGGTTGAAACACAACTCCAACAAGAGAATATAAGCTATTCAAAAAATGGTAATGAAGAAAGTGTTACTCTTGAATGGGCGTTGCCTCCACAAGAGTTTGTCACAGATGGTGCATCTGTTCCTTTCATACTAATCATTTTCCTAGATGATGTTGTTCTCAAAATTATAGCGCCATTAAATGCTCCTTTGGATGCGGTAATTGAGGTTTTCGGGGCGCCACATCGTGTCACTCAAAGTGATGCACACTATTACATGACTTACCCAGATCAAGGACTTCTGTTTATTGTCCTTGATTTTTCTTCCACTAGTCGAACCTTCACATTGATAAGTGAAGCCGTATATATCCCTAATAGCGAAATTACCAATCCTTCTGGCGAAAATATCATTCAAACCTGCATGACCTACGGTGTGTCGCCTTGCATCGCACCAACCGCAACGCCGGCACAAATCCCACTACCAACAGCTGTTCCAACCATCACCCCTTCATTCACGCCGCCACCACCGACATCTGTCCCACCGACGCCGACTCGTACCCCAATCCCGACTCCGACGCCTGTGCCGTTTAAGGCCAACGCCGGCTCAGACCAGTCCATCCAAATCGTGCATGATGGGATGATCATTGGGAGTCCCATCGCCTATGTCACATTAAATGGGTCACAAAGTACCGGGTCTATCACCGGTTATCATTGGAGCCGAGGTGGACAAGCCGTCTCAAATCAGTCGATAGTGACGCTGCAACTTGTGCCGGGGACTTATGTCTTCACGTTGACCATCAGCAATGGCACTCAAACCAATACCGATAACGTGATGGTCTATATCACGAGTTGTCGATATGGCACGGTAGGTTGTGGTAGCCCAACCGAGTAGGGCGTATTTTAATCGTTCGTGAACTGCCCCCTACGCCGCCTCGATATTTTTGGGCTTGAACTTTTGCGCGTGGGTGGATATACTGTGTTGAATGTGTGTTGCCACCGTAGCTCAACGGTAGAGCATTCGCTTCGTAAGCGACAGGTTAAGGGTTCAAATCCCTTCGGTGGCTCTGAATTCAGCCTGCAAACCCAACGGTTGCAGGCTTTTTTTGTGGCATGGAGGCGGATGCGTATGGAAACCCCGGGGTTGGATCGTCCGTTTACGATTGGGGTAGCTGGCGGGACGGGCAGTGGCAAGACCACCGCCGCCCAAGAGATCATCGAGCGCGTGGGGGGTGATAAAATCGCTTACTTGCCGCATGATGCCTACTACAAAGATTTACGCTACCTGCCGCACAATCAGCATTCCGCCATCAACTTTGACCACCCCGATTCGCTGGACAACGCGCTCATGATTCAGCATTTGCGCCAGCTTCAGGCGTGGGAGCCGGTGGAAATCCCAATTTACGATTTCGCAAACGATACGCGCACCGGCCAGACCATCCATGTTGACCCCAATCCGATCATTTTGGTTGAAGGTATCTTGATTTTCGGCGAGCCAGAATTGCGAAAATTGTTGGATTTCAAGATTTTCGTCGATACCGATGCCGACATCCGTTTTATCCGGCGGATGCAGCGCGACATCAAAGAGCGTGGTCGGACGATGGAGAGCGTCATCAGCCAATATTTGACCACCGTGCGCCCGATGCACATGGAATTTGTCGAACCCAGCCGCCGCTATGCCGACATCATCATCCCAGAGATGGTCTATAATCACCCGGCGATTGACATGGTGGCAGACCGCATCCGCATGTTGACCATGCGCCGTATGGCACGTTGAGGCACTACTCACCTTCTTAAAGTCAACTACCATCGGCACAAGGCCGGTGGCTTGTAAGTCGAGGGTGCGCTAGTCTGCACTCCTGCCTACGTTCCAGCGGATTGACTGCCGCCCAACCCGATCTTCTTGGGTTGCGAATTTCGAGAAGAGGAGGGCGCTTTCATCCGCTAACACACGGGTAGCGGTATCCCCGCGCCAAATTTAATGAATGTTCGCGCAAAGAACCCCTAATAACCGCTAAGAAATCAATAGTTTTTATTTTGGCGCGTGCTATACTTTTGATGAAAGTGCTATGAGCGCAAACGGCTAATAGCAGATGCTTTCATCGCCGATTCTTTGTACAAGAAAGTAGTGTGATTTATGACCCGCGATATGTGGCGTCAACTCTCCAATATCATTTCCACGAGCGTACTTTTGTTGTTCAATGCCCTCTCTCAAACGATCCCCCTGAATAACCAGACCAGCGCAGACATCGCCAATCGGTTCTCGAACAACCTGTATTTTCCGGCCAATTATGCCTTCAGCATCTGGGGCATCATCTACACATTCTTGGTGGCCTTCACGGTTTATCAAGCCTTGCCCTCACAGCGCGAGAACCCGCACCTTCGCCGGATTGGTTATCTGTTCGTGATGACCTCCATCTTCAATATCCTGTGGCTGACCTGTTTCCATTACAATGCCTTTGGCTTGAGCATGGCGATGATGTTGGGCTTGTTGGTCACATTGCTGCGGATTTATCTGTTGTTGGACATCGGCGGAAAGCCAGTCAGTCATGCCACCAAATGGCTGATTCATGTGCCATTCAGCCTGTATATTGGTTGGATTACGGCGGCCACCGTCGCCAACGCCAGCTATGTCATTTTGGATGCACGGGGCGGGAACGCTTTGTTGGATAGCGACACCACTTGGGCAATCGCGCTCTTAATCGTCACCGGCGCGCTGGGTGTGTTCATGAGCCTGACTCGCCGCGATTATGCCTATGGCTTGGTGGTGATCTGGGCGGTCTGGGCCATTAACGCCCGCCATGCCGAAACCTTCCCGTTGATTGCTGCGGTCTCGGTTGGGGTGTGCGCGGTGACGGGCGCGGCGCTGGCTTTCAGCTTACTCAAGAATTTACGCGGTCAGGGTGGGCTGTTGGCGGCCAAACCCGCCTAACACTCAATACTTTACACATCAAAAGGCGCGCTACACCCCTTCGGGGATGGGCGCGCCTTTTTTTGTTTATACGCGCACCAGATTAGAACTCTGATGGGGTGCGGACTTGCAGCGGACGGCCTTTGACCGAGAGGTTGCCATTGGCGTCACCGACCAAATCCCAATCCGCGCTGGCGACCAGACCGACCCAAAAATCTCCGCGCACTTTTAACCCCGGCAGATTATCGCGGTCAGCTTGTTTGTCATGGCTACGCTTGCGGATTCCAGCCACTTGGGTGATAAGTTGCTGCTCGGTGATGCCGTTTTCGCCGACCTTACTCTTTTGCGCCACGCCAAGCTCACCCTCGGCAGCGGTCAGTAAGCCGTGCATCACACCAAAATTGATGGCGATGTCGAATAATAACGCAAGGCTGAGGGGCAGGCTGATCCCACGCGGTTGGGCGCTCAAGGTGAACATGCGCGTCCAGTAACCTTCTGTGGCGACTTCGTTCTGCACGCGCTTCATGATGTCTTCTTCAGCGGCGGCCAACAGCAGTTCTTTCAGACGGGTATCGCCCCGCAGTTGCGCGTCACGCCCGATGACCCGTTGCAGATAATTGTTGCGGAGTTCGTTGGCGACGGGGGTTTGCGAGCGTTCGGCGTAACGTTGAACCACCGTGCCGAGGCTACCAGCGGCTAATGTGAATTGGAAGCGACCATAACTGACGATGCCGGTATCGTAGTTTTGATAGGCCGGGTAGCCTTTGCCTTCAAAGGTTTGGGTGATGGTGAATGCGGCGCGGCGCAAGCGATCTAGGCCGGTTGCGTCCAACGGGGTAGCGGGGCTGGGGGTTGGCGACACCGGACTCGGCGCAACCGGTGAGGGCGTCACGGGCGTTTGCGGCACAGGGGTCACGGCTACGGGCGCGGGCGTTTGCGGCACAGGGGTCACGGCTACGGGCGCGGGCGTTTGCGGCACGGGGGTCACGGCTACGGGCGCGGGTGTGATAGCTGCCCGCGCCACTGGGAAAACAAAGGTGCGCTGGGTGTAATTGCCATAGCCGCGTGACGCGCAATCCCCGATGATGTCCAGCAGGTCATCGCGCACCCATCCGACAGTGCCGTTGCGAAAAGTCAACTGGAACCACTGATAAACTTTGCCGTCTTTGGCCTTAGCCTCTGCGTCGGGTTGGATATCGAGGATGTTTAGACTGTCCGATCCGACAGGGATTTTGAAAGCAAGGGTATAGGCCGTTCCCGGCCCAATACGGACGTTAATCTCGGTGACGGATGGGATGTTTGGTATCCCCCGAATGATAGCGATACACTCAACCATAGTCATCTCCCCCTCAACTTGCGAATGATAGCAGTATACCCAACTTGCGAGATTAGGCCTATCTAATAATGTTGTTGCAGAAATCGTATAGCGCGGGATAATGGACTTTTCGTTTGGTGTCACCAGAGGATGATGAAGATGATGCGGATTCGTCGGGCGATTTTGACCCTAATACTACTGGGGCTGTGCGCCATGCCCAGCCTTGCACAACAATTCCCCCCCGCCAGCGTGATTAACGACGAGGGCGGCCCGGTAGCCATTAACGGGATTGTGACCTATACCAACCCGTTTTTCACGACTGGCTCGGCTGCGCCTTTAATTATCCTCGAAGACCAAGCCGGGTTTGTTGACCGCAACGAGAGTTTCTTGTTCCCGCCCGAGTCGCAAGCACTAGGGCAAATCACCTCTGATTTTTACACCTCACCGTTCACTTACAGCCTCGCGTTGCCGGTTGAGCCACGCGGGAGTTTGCGCGATGTTGACCAAGACGGTCAGACCGATAGCGGCGTGATGGTGTTCGCGGTGGCTTATTGGGAAAATATCTGGGGCGACCCATTCCTAGAGAAGCGTGACCAGCAAGGCGGCGGGTGGTCTACCGCTTATGCCTCGACCATCATTTCTGATAACCCTGAAACATTGCGCGAGATTGAGGGCGGCAAGTATTTGATTTATGCGCCGGACGACGGGCAAGGTTTCCCGTCAGGGTTTGGGGCGGACGCCAAGTTGTTCACCGCTGACGACCCGATGGTGACGATCCCACGCGGTTATTCGGTGGTTAATTTGGACGCCGAGCCGTTCACATTTGACCGTTCGCGCATTCAAGACGTTGAGTTGTTCGAGCCGGAAGGCGCGGCGTTGGTTGATTTTAGCGCGCAGAGCTATACCGCCGCCTTTGACAGTATGGTTGAGAAATTTCGCAACGAATATGCCTTCAACGAATTTAAGGGCTTAGATTGGGACTCGGTAGTCCGCAAATATCGCCCGCGATTTGAGGAAGCCGAGCGCAATGCCGACGGCCAAGCCTATCTCGACGCGCTGTCCGATGTGATTTGGAGCGTGCCGGATGGTCATGTCAATGTCTCACCCTTTGACTTGTTCGTTGACCGCGTGCGGACGGCGGTAGAAGGCGGCCTCGGATTCACCCTGCGCGAGACCGATAACCGCGAGAGCTATGTCGTATTCGTGAGCGAAAATAGCGCGGCGGCTCAAGCGGGGATTCAAGTTGGCGCGCAAATCATCGCCATCAATGAGCGCCCGGTGGCGGATTGGATTAGCCGCGTGAACCCCATCAGCGAGACATACAGCACGCCGCATAACCGGCGCTTAGGTCAGGCGCGTTGGGCCACTCGTTTCCCGTTGAGTACGCCGCCGGTCACTGTTGAGTACATCAATCCCGGCGCGGGCGCGCAAGTTATCACCCTGACGGTTGAAACTGAGTTTGACAGCTTCTTTTACTCTCCAGCAGCGCCGCAGACCGGTTGGGAGTTGCCGGTGGAATACACAGCGTTGGACAGCGGCGTCGTCTATGTGAAGATTTTTAGCTTTTTCGACAATCAACTGTTGTCGATTCAGCTTTGGGAACGGATGCTGCGCCAGTTGAATGAGCAGGGTGGGGCGGGGCTGATTATCGACATGCGCGAGAACGGCGGCGGCAGCAGTTTCTTAGCCGACCAAATGGCGGCCTATTTCTTCACAGAGGAAAAGGTGGTGGGCAAACGCGGCGCATACAACAAAGACCTCGGCCAGTTCTTTTTTGACCCACGCAGTGACTCGATTATGTACCCCCCGTCAGTCGATATGCAGTATCCCGGTAAAGTAGTGGTTTTAATCGGGCCAGACTGCGCCAGCGCGTGTGAGCGATTCGCCTATAATCTGACGATTGACGACCGGGCTGAGGTCATCGGATATTATCCGACGGCCGGGCTGGGCGGCGGTGTTGAGGATTTTGCCATGCCAGATGGCGTCACCATCCGCATGACCGTGGTGCGCTCAACCGACATGGACGGCAAGATCCATATTGAAGGCACGGGCGTCGCGCCGACCTTACGAATCCCCGTCACTCGCGAAACGCTGTTTGCCACCGAAGACGTTTTGTTACAAGCGGCTGAATCGGCCATACTTGGGCAGTAAGCACAAATTGAATACGAGCCGGTGGTTTTTGAGCGAAGACCACCGGCTTTTGATTGTGCTTCTCATCACATACACATGGGACGCTGATGAGTGTTTATGGATTTCATACAAACTTTATCGTATTTTTATGGCGAGACGTTATAATTATATGTATCCTGAGAAAACGTTTCCATCCGTAATTTATCTCGAAAGTTTCCCTCATCATGGTTCTCGATGTTGAACAACTCCCAGATTGTACCCTCGTCGCGTTGGTCGGTCATTTGACCGGCATCGTGACCGCCCGTATCTATGACCAACTTATCCCCCAACTTCAAACAAAACACCCCCGCGTGGTTTTAGACCTCGCAGGTGTTACGTATTTGTCGAGCGCCGCACTGCGCTTATTATTGTCATTATATCGTGTGATTGATGGTCGTAGCGGAATCATGGTGCTGGCGGGGATGACCGATGAAGTCAATGACATCCTCAGCATCACCGGCTTCGGTGATTTATTTCGCACTTACAAAGACCGGACGACAGCCCTTGCGATGCTGCGATAAGCGTCCTCTCTAGCGATGATTATCCCGAACCCGATAGACCTCCAGCCGACTCATACGTATCAAGAGATTGGCTTGCGCGTTGGGAAACCGTATCCCTTTGGCGCGACGATTGTGCCGGGTGGTGTGAACTTCTCGGTCTTTTCAGCGCACGCCACGGCTGCGTCATTGGTTTTGTTCCATAAGGGCGAGTCGTCGCCGTGGGTTGAAATCCCATTTTTGCCAGAGTTTCGCGTTGGAAACGTCTGGGCGATGATCGTATTCAACCTTGACCCCGAACAGATTGAGTATGGTTTTCGGGTTGATGGCCCCTACGAGCCGCACCGTGGGCATCGTTTTGACCCGTCTAAGGTGCTGTTAGACCCGTATGCGCGGATCATTAACGGGCGTGATGTATGGGGATATGCGTCGAATGATGATGATATTTACCCGCACCGCGCTCAAATCCCGTATGACGATTACGACTGGGGAGATGACCGCCAGTTGAATGTCCCGCTGGAAGACCTCGTGATTTATGAGATGCACGTTCGGGGCTTCACCCGTCACCCGTCATCACAAATGAAGTACCCCGGCACATTTGCGGCCTTGCGTGAGAAAATCCCGTATCTCAAAGAGTTGGGCATCAATTGTGTTGAGTTGATGCCAATTTTCGAGTTTGACGAATGGGAGTATGACCGCTTTAACCCGTTCAGCGGCGAAAAGCTCATGAATTATTGGGGGTACAGCACGCTAGGGTTCTTCGCGCCTAAAGCCGGCTATGCCGCCACCGGGCGGCTGGGGATGCAGGTTGATGAGTTCAAGACGCTGGTGCGCGATTTGCATCGCAACGGGATAGAAGTCATCCTCGATGTGGTCTTTAATCACACGGCAGAAGGCGACCATCGCGGGCAGACCATCAGCTTGCGCGGACTCGACAACAAAACTTATTACATGCTGACCCCCGACGGGCGTTATTACAATTTCAGCGGGACAGGCAATACGCTCAATTGCAATCATCCGGCGGTGCGCGGGATGGTGCTGGATTGCCTGCGCTATTGGGTATCAGAATATCATATCGACGGATTCCGGTTTGACCTCGCCTCAATCTTAGGGCGCGACCTGAATGGCGCTCCGCTGGCGAACCCACCGTTGCTAGAGGCGCTGGCTTATGACCCGATCCTCGCCAAGACCAAGCTGATCGCGGAAGCGTGGGACGCGGGCGGGATGTATCAGGTCGGGTCGTTCCCCGCTTATGGGCGTTGGGCGGAGTGGAATGGCAAATACCGTGACACGATGCGGCGCTTCTTGAAAGGCGACCCTGAGCAGTCATGGGAAGCGGCGGAACGGATTCAAGGCTCACCGGATATGTACGGGGGGCGCGGTACGCGGGCATCAATCAACTTCATCACTTGTCACGACGGCTTCACGATGATGGATTTATACACGTATAACCGCAAGCACAACGCGGCCAATGGCGAGGAAAATCGCGACGGCAACAATGCTAATCACAGTTGGAATTGTGGCATTGAGGGCGAGACGAGCGACCCGTTGATTTTGCACACTCGTCGCAAGATGGTCAAAAACGCCGCCGCCGTCCTGCTCATCAGTCAGGGCGTGCCGATGATTATGATGGGCGATGAGGTCGGCCACAGCAAACAAGGCAACAACAATACCTACTGCCATGATAACGCGCTGAACTGGTTCGATTGGTCGTTGTTTGAGCAGAACGCTGATATGTTTCGGTTCTTCAAACAGATGATCGCTTTTCGCAAGGCGCACCCTGTTTTGCGGCGGCGCGAACATTTCAGCCACAAGGACGAGGTGGGCAGTGGCTACCCAGACATCTCATGGCATACCACGACGCCGTGGGTGACGGATTGGTCGGCGCACAACCGGACGTTGGCGCTACTCTTGTGCGGCAAGCACGGCACGCGCACCGGCGTCCCCGACGCGCAGAACGATGATTACGTCTATATCGCCATGAATGTCCATTGGGACGACCATGATTTCATCATCCCGACCTTGCCGGGGGATATGGCGTGGCACAAGTTCGCCGACACCCATGCCCTGTCACCGTATGATATTTGTACGCCGGGCGAGGAATTTCAATTGGACGACCAAGACACGATTCACGTCGCGGCGCGTTCGGTAGTCATTCTGGTCGGCAAACATCTTGGAAGACGCGCCCGTCGTCGCTGAAGTAGCGCCCGCCCGCAACGACTGTTATGATTGTGGGCGGATAACGCGAACACATTGGAACTCACACGATTATGCCTCTTGATTTTGGCCTTGTGCTGACCGTCTATGGCGGCGTGGCGCTGATTACTTTATGGGCAGCCATGACGCTGTGGACTTACCGCGATATGCGCGCCCGCAGCCGAGATGTGCTGGCGACGCTGTTCGTGACGCTGATTGTGCTGGCCTTGAACGTCCCCGGCCTTTTAATCTATCTGCTGCTGCGCCCGCGAGAGTCGTTGGCTGAGTCGTATGAACGCTCGCTTGAAGAAGAAGCCCTGTTGCAAGAGATTGAAGAAAAACCGACCTGTCCGGGCTGCGGTCAGCGCGTTCACGCCGATTGGTTGGTCTGCGCGCACTGTCACACCCGTCTAAAAAAGTCGTGCGTGCGGTGCAGTAAGACGTTGGAGATGGCGTGGAACATTTGCCCATATTGCGCGACACCGCAAGCAGTCATGGCGACCGATGACGGTTCGGTTGCGCGTGCGGCGGCTGATTTCAGCGCCCGCGCGCCGATGGCCGAACAGCGCGCCCGCCGTCGCGCCTCGCGTGAAGGCAACCCCGCGCCGCATACTTCTGACGCCTCGTCGTCCCTAGAATTTATTGACGGGGAATGAAAAAACATGCGCGGTCATCTCTGAACCGCGCATGTTTTGTAGCGCAATTCGCGCCTCGTCCAAAGAATCGACAATCTGGGCTTGGCGCGCCAAGCCTAGATTAATTTGGCTTATACTACCGAGATGAACGGCTCACCGACGCGGTGAACCTTTATCAGGTTGGTCGCGCCCGCCCGCCCGAATGGGACGCCCGCTACAATCACGAGGATGTCATCCTCACGGGCGAGATTGAGTTGGCTGGCGTGAGTGACGACCTCGCGCAGCATTTCATCAATGGTGGTGAACTGTGGCACGAGCAGCGGCGTGACGCCCCAAACCAACGCCAGACGGCGATAGGTGTCTTCATCGGGTGTGACGCACAACACCGGCGTGGTAGGGCGCAAGGCGGCCACCCGCTGCGCCGTCGCGCCGCTGAGTGAAGCGGTGATGATGGCGCGGGCTTTGAGCGCCTCCGCGATTTGGAAGGTCGAGATGCCAACCGAGTCCGCAATCGCCTCTGCGCCCATGCGGATGGTGGGCATCCCACGCGGATTGGAAACCAAGTGGCTTTCGGCGTTTTGTGCGATACGCGCCATCGTGCTGACCGCTTCAATCGGGTAATTGCCGCTGGCCGTCTCGTTGGAGAGCATCACTGCGTCTGAGCCATCGACGATGGCGTTGTAGACATCACTGGCTTCAGCGCGGGTCGGGCGCGGGCTGTCCACCATCGAACTCAGCATTTGAGTGGCCGTGATGACGGGTTTGGCGGCGCGATTGCTCAGTTCAATGATACGCTTCTGCTCAAACGGCACGCGCTCCGGCCCGATTTCCAGACCCATGTCGCCGCGTGCCACCATGACGGCATCCACACAGGCGATGATGTCCTCGATGTTCTCTAAGGCTTCGTGCTTCTCGATTTTGGCGATGATGGCCGCCTTGCCGCCCAGATGTGTGATCAACCAGCGCATCTCGCGGATGTCATCTGCCGTCCGCACAAACGACATGGCGATAAAGTCGGTCTCTTGTTTGAGGGCGAATTCGACATCGGCACGGTCTTTGTCAGTGATTGCGCGCATTTGATGGCGCGCAGCTGGAGCCATGACGCCCTTGCGTGAGGTTAAAATCCCGTCAATCACGACTTCGGTGACGAGGACACGCCCGTCAGTTTTCAGGATTTTGAGTTCAAGATTGCCGTCGTCTAATAAAAGTTGCATCCCTGAGCGCACATCTACCGTAAATTCAGGGTGAGGAAGTGTGATGATGTTGTTTTCACCCGTATGTCCCTCTTCCAGCGTCAAGGTCACTTTATCACCGGCCTTGATGACGAGGCCGGGTTCAGTGACTTTGCCGATGCGGATTTTGGGGCCTTGGATGTCGCTGAGGATGGCGATAACCGCGCCTTCTTCTTTCGCGATCCGGCGAATACGGGTGATACGGTCTCCGTGATCGGCGTGCGCCCCGTGCGAGAAGTTGATGCGAGCGACGTTCATCCCGGCGCGAATCATCTGGCGGATCGTCTCATCGTCGTTCGATTTTGGGCCAATCGTCGCAACGATCTTAGTTTTCTTACCGTTAATGAGGTTTTGAGCCACGGTTGATGGGATCCTTTTCGATGCAAAGTCTCTAAGACTATGCCTAATAATCAGCGGTACGGCAATTATGCAAATTGTACAGCGTGCGACCATGCGTTGACGAATCAACTTTCATTGAACTTGGCGCGGGGATACCGCTACCCTTGTGGTAGCGGAGGAAAGCGCCGCTCCTTTCTCGTAAAGATAGCCATCAGATTTGTGAATCGGGGTGCAGTAGCGATAGTTGATACCCTGAACCGTTCCGGTAGGTGTGGTGATATTGAAAAAACCACTAGCCCTGACACTGACTCTCCCGATGTATGCACCGCGTTTTACTCCTTTTGTGACCACCGCCTTGACCATATCTCCCGTCTGGAAACCAAAGTGGACGCGCCCTTGTTTGGGGCTGGTTCGTGGAAATCCATACTTATCGACACGGCACATTTGGCGTGATTGATGCCCGGTCGCCTTCATCTGAAGCGGCGCATGACTTGGGCTGAT